>Ga0247837_1007127_pt1 | contig 15140 bp, 6 predicted proteins | sample LaCtaG_2_FD_187115 | JGI IMG/M metagenome (GOLD analysis project Ga0247837, IMG submission 187115) | Freshwater microbial communities from meromictic Lake La Cruz, Castile-La Mancha, Spain - LaCruzMarch2015_14.5m | ecosystem: Environmental > Aquatic > Freshwater > Lake | place: Spain: Castile-La...
GATTAAACCATATTCTCGAAGTCTTAAAAGCCACTGCACTGAAGAGGGAGTAGACCACTGAGCCCTTCTTAGCCGCTGTGTTGTTAGTGAAGTCGCAGTATGAACAGTTGAAAACTGATTTCAGGTTGATATCTATTTTGTAGGGAAGTTCATTTTAGATCTCTACTGGTCGTATTTCTTTTGCTGTCACTCAGCATTTCAGCCTTTGCGGAAATTGGCTGTATTTCTCTTGCTCTGAAAGACTTTCCTTAGAAAATCTTAGTATTGTGGCTATACTGTTTCAATCTTATGTGAATTATCTATTTCCCTTAGTACTTTATATGTGTTTCTTGGTAATTTTTTCTTCTTTTCCCATTTCAAGGCTTGCTTTCTTCAGCTCTAGGCTAGCCTTTCTTGGTATATTCAAAAATTGTCTTGCAACAATGGTAGATATGCATCGTTCCTTATTTAACGGCATATGTCAGGCCTATATTTCAAACTCTTCTATGATGTCTTGGAAATATGAGCAATCATCTTCTCTCATAGGTCGATGGAAACCACTCCGCCAATTTCGTCACATATATTGGAGGTGAAGGTACAATTAGTGCAAACAACCACTGATTGGGTGGAAATGGACCCCACTCCGCCCTTAATAGAGGCCTCATTCCTAAGTGCTGTGAAGTGGGAGAGGAACACTTGGGTAGAAGTGGAGGCAATGAATACCGCTCCTTCGAAAGCGGAGTTCCCATCGTAGGTAGAGGCTGAGTCCACCCACTCCCCTGCAGTAATGGATATACAGGACCCACTATTCTGCTGGAAAGTGTTGTTTTGCGTGAGGAACAGAGGTGTGTTTTTCCCTGATATCTGCACTACATTGTTTCCGGTGTTGTTTATCAGTACACAATTGCGGATATCCAAATGTGTTAGATGGTCTGCAGTGCCTTGATGAGTGGAGTATATAGCAGTGCCTTCTTCTCCTACGTTTCTGAGGAAAACACTGTTTTCAATGGTGATAACTCCCATCAAGTAGTTCGCAAACAGTCCAGCTCCCCCTCCCTTGCAGATGTTATCGAGAAACTTGCTGTTGCTTATACGGCTGTTATCGCTCAGTAGAATAAAGCCAGATATAGTAAGAGAACAGCCATTGTTGTCTGCCCGGTTATGAGCGAAAGTCGTGTTTTCGACCGTAATAGTGATTCTGGCGCCTCCGTTTAGCATATTTCCGGTTTCTTCGTTAATAAAAATCATTCCGCTGCGGAGAGAGGAACTATTCAGGAAGATTGTGTCCTTCACAGTGATAAAGGAGTCTTCGTTTGCAAGTGGAGTGAACATTAACCCCGCAGATGTGGATAAAGCAATATTGTTTTCTGCGTAAATGTTTTCAAAGGTCAGACTTTTGGCTCCGATGACACTAGCAATAGTGCTGTACACCGCCTTGTTCCCTATAAAAGTGCTGTCCCGAATTACACAATGAGTCGGAACCGTCTGTATTATATTAATGCACACTGACAACTCATCATTAGTGTTGGTGTTATTGCGGAAAATCATAGTAGTGAGTGTCAGATCCAGGGAAACTGTGAGTGCCAGCATGCCTGACCCTATGCTGTTTTTGAACTCTAGGTTGGCCAAGTCTATCTGTGTAGTTCTTACATTGCGACTATCTCCTCTCACTGTCATACCAGGGAAGCCTTTCGGACAAATCGAGCCGTCATACATAATATTGTAGGCCTTCATGTTGTAGGGATTTTCGATGAGGAAGGAACCAGCGCATTCCCCTTGGGCTATGTCGGGGGACATTTCCTTCATATATGTTCTAGACAGACTGGAGTAGCCCTTCACTACATAACTCGTAAAATCGATTCCGCTCAAAGATTGTCCATTATCCTTGTATGCAATATCAAATATAAGGAAATTGGCCACATTAGTGACGAAGGTGATATAAGGGGCATAGTTGCTATAAAACCGGAGATTTTCCCAGATCATTGTGACAGGCGGTATAGTCACATTTATAACACTTCCTTGATACAGCACAGGCAAAATTTGTCCACTCCCAAATGTCTCTTGCAGGTAGGCGTTACTGATATCCACCACTCCCACATCTGTAGCGAAGTTATTGATAAATGTGTTATTGCGCAGTAACACATTTTGGTGGTCGTTCAGAAAGCGAATATAGATAACCGCCCCCCGTCTGCCTGTGTTATTGACGAATAGGTTGTTTTCCACAGTGACATGTTGGAGGGTATGTTCGGCGGCCAGTCCATCGGTGATAGTGAGAGGGATAGACAGGGCAGAGTTGATATAGAAGGCTGAGCCTGTGTCCACCAGGTTGAAGTTGAAGAAGCAGTTCTTGAGGATAAACTCGCGGAAGCGCTGAAGGTGTATCAGTGCACTTCCATACAGCTGCTGGAGTTTGCCCACCATGCAGTAGTTATAGCGGAACACCACATTAGTGATATTGATGAGACGCAGGGCATCTAACCACAGAAAGCCACTAAAGTAGGTAGTGGCGGAGTACTCATACCCGTTATTGACCAACTCCACCAGACTATTGGTGAGGGTGAAGGATCCGCAGTAGTACGGGTCGTAGAAAGCGTTTGGAACTTGAGTAATAATTCCGCCCTGCAGTCCTAATCTCCGCGTCATCACATCCGAGAAGGTCACATTGTTCAAGATGAGGTCTCCGCATTCGTTGAGGATGAGCGCTTTGAGTTGGTGCTTTACATCCACAAATGTCACATTGGTCATAGTCAGGGAACTCTCAGGCCGCATACGAATGAGGGCGGAGTTTTGGTAGAAGTCGCACAGGGACTGCTCAGCGTACTCTCCGGGGTTTATCACCCTGTTCCGGTCGTCATTCATTAGCCCTGTGGCTAGATTTATGTGCACTGCGGGACAGTAGGTACAGGCTGTCTTGGTGCAGCCTTCTTTCAAGGAAAACCCGCCCCTGAAGACGACGTTTTCCACTAGCATAGCATAATTCACTCCAATTGTTACCGATGATTTGGTGAACTGTATAGTGGCTTCAGTAGTGGCGCACTCTGGATGGTCCCCTGCTTCCCCCTTGCAGAACAAAGTGTCTATCTTGACATACCCCTGCAACACCTCAAACACTAGTATGTCCGCAGAGGATAGGGAAATGCCGAGCAAGTGGGTGCCTTTGAGCATGTGAATGACCGTATAAGGGGCCCACAGCTCTTGCATGGACTGGTGGAAGGAGCGGTAGGGACTGTCCCAGGACCCGTAGGCTGTGATCCCAGTTGAAGAGGAGACGTATACTTCATAAGGCTGAGTTTCGCTAAAACAGTCGCCTCCGTCGAAATCGCACAGCGGAGTGTTACAGGCGGCCTGGCACTCTCCATCTCCGAGCAGGGAAACCGGACCTACGTGACTCCTACAGTTAGCCTCGCACTTGCCGCAGTCGCCCATGTCCCAGCCACACTGCGATGTCATACAGTCTGTCTAGTCCTTACCAGAGTCACACACTTTATCCCCTATCTTGTCCCGACAAGTCGCTCCACACTGGTCCAGGCAGTCTGAGACTCCGCTTGCGTCTCGATCGTAGCCGCACATTGGACTCATGCAGGGCAGGTCACAGCTGCCGTTTCCTCTCTACGTGCCAGCTACAGACGTGCGGGGACACACTGACTCCAAGCAGGGCAGTGCCCTGCCTGCAACTGAAAGGACCAAAATTTGGATAAGAAGCTGGCTGATCTGAACCATTATATTGGCTTTACGCGACCTAGCTATATGTCCAGAGTCCGTTGATTCCCAGCTACTAAAGGGACAACTCCCTGTTCTCTTCGTTCTCTACGAACGGAATGACTCTGCTTTCATCGAGAACGACATCGGGTTCTAAATAGTATAAAGAATTGACAGGCACGATTTCATATATGCGACTAGTCCGACCCTATATATTCCTTACCTCCGAAACCGACAGATTGGCGAGAGCCTGTCTATCTGACGGGGAGAAATCAACAATATTGTCCTTATTGGGTTGATTTGGCGGAGACTGTGCAGGGGGCTCCGGGATGTGAGTCAGACGTCTGCGGAGGGAGTTGATTATCATAGGGATGATGTTACGCGTCCAGCTGAGGAGGAAGTAGGCGTTGGAGGCGATAATTACAATGAAAAGCAAAATGTTGACTTCTGTGGCTGTTTGGCACTCACAGAGACTTTCAGTTTGGTAGAAAAGACCTGCGTAGATTGTAACGGCAGAGACCAGGATAGATTTAAGTTCGAGCCGGTTGAATTGGCTGCTGAAGAAAGGACCCACTTGAAGTTGTAAGAAGAGGGAAACAAGGAGAACAGCCAATACAGACAGGGCCTGCACAGTAATAGACACAGTGGAGAGGAACACAGAGGCACACACCACTGCCACTTTCCTGTACAAAATTACAAACTCCCAGAAGTACCACCGCGCGTGATATCCCTTATATAGGAAACTGAACTTGAGCTGTACTTTAAGTTCTTCCAGAAGTACGTGTCTTTTCTTATAGAGTAGAATTAAGCAGAGAGTCGGCAGGCCAAATATCCACAGGGTAATACTCGGAATAGACACTATGAGCATATAGCGGATATGGCTGGGGCTCCAGCAGAGTAGGGACAAGTCTGAGACCAGCCAGTACTCGCCAGGCTTGATTTCCTGACAGGAAAACATGGAGAACATCATTTTGGATAGACTCGGGTGCAGCACAAATATGATAAATACAAGTGTAGCAATTGATTTCTGCAACAACTCGCTTACTCTGCAGCAAACCCTCACTATTAGCCACATAAGGATAGCAAAAATCATCAGCGCGGCAGGCATCACGGAATAGGCCACTATTTTTGTGTAGTACAAATTGCTCATAGACATTTCCTGCATCAGACAGTCAAAGGAAAACATCTGCTCTGTCACAGACCCCGCAGTTTCCTGACTACTGAGGAAGGAAGAGACGAAGCTGGGCCAGTTGAGGTTAAGGGAGGCCGCCACTACTATCATTTGCAGGTAATTCATAAAGATCTTCGCGTAAATCGCCAACTCAGACCGAGGCCGCGTCGCTCCTCTGATAGCTAGTATGACTATAAAAGCACCGAATGACAGAGCAACGCCGATAATTAACACAGAAATCAACACGTTTGAGGCTAAGCCTGGACATTTCCCACACTTGTATTTTCCTTGCCGTGAATAACCGGTTCGGCAATGTGTGCACAGATTTCCTTCATACTCACTCCCACACAGACCTATGAGAGAGGCATAGGAGTCGTTGGCACGGGAGCCGACGCAGGCTTCCTCCAAAGGACAAGAGAGAACTACATCAGTAGTAATGTCAGGCCGCCAATAGCCCGGGTCAGGACCCATAGTGAAGTTTCCATAGCAAGTGAGGTGACTGGGACAGGAATTACAAGGTTCCTTGGGATCGAGGCTGTATGTGCCACTGGGACATACATAGCAATCTATACCTTGTATAGTTTCCCCCATGACACACTCTCGAAATATGACCTGTACAACCACTGTTGGGTAGTAGGAAGTCACATCTCCGCTTAGGATTTTGAGGTTAATGTCCACTCCTGTTGTTGTGATTTTGAAGTTCTGAGTGGATGTTGGTATGCCGCTAAATACCAGTTGTGTAAAAGTGAAAACTCCTGCAATCGCCAGTACTTGAGTAGTTCCCCCAATTTTAATGACCGAATCATCAGCAAACAGCTGCGCTCCACTCAGATTGTCAATACTCACTATATGTCCATAGTGGTCCACTAGTCCAAATTTTAGAGTCTGTTCCAGTACTTGTCCACTCCCCACTTTGTATAAGGAAGCCGCCAGAGGCACTTCTTCCTTACTCAAATAGTCCGAAAAGGTGTCGTTGCTTATCCATACCAACTTTACAGGGAAGGAGGCCACATCATTTCCATATACAGCCGAATTGTTTAGCATTTCATTGTTGCTCATAATAGGGAAAGAATCCGCCCAGTAGATCGCTCCGCCCTTGATTTCCGCAGAGTTGTTAATAAAGGTGTTCCCCGAAATAGTTTCAGAGCAGAACATGATATAAGCACACACACTGTATATAGCCCCGCCCTCCCCTCTCTGCTTTAACAGTCCATCAAACAGGTAGTACGCGGAGTCCGCTGAGTTATTCACAAATACATTATCCTTCAAATCGAAGTTCATACTCTCGGAGAAAATGGCGCCCCCGTTGACTGCGCGGTTATTGGAAAACACATTTCCGTGATATACCGAGCTGAGTCGCTCCAATATCAGCCCTGTAGTGAAGGAATAAATGGCTCCGCCCTTCTGAGAAAGGTTATCAGTGAATGTATTCGAAGTTATTACCAGCGAAGTGCAGTCAATGCAGTTAATAGCGGAGCCATATATAGCCACCATGTGCTCAAATGTACTATTGTAGGCGGATATGAGGGAAGTAGTGCCAATTATAGCGTTTCCTTGGGTATGACTGAAACGGCAGGCAGAAACGTTGATGGAGGATTGCACTAGGTAGAAAGCTCCGTTGCTGAGACTTGTCACTGCCTTCGTTATAGTTACATTTTCCAGGATAAAGGCGGAGTCTCGCACTTGCGCCACACTGCCCTCACTCGTAGCTGAGCAGTTCGTAATTATCGACCTGCGTATGATAAAGGTGGAAAAGATCATACTGTAAAAGGCTCCCCCGAAGGTTGCACTACCATGTGAGAAGTATGAATCTTCGATGATTATTAGGTTGGTGATAGCGGTGAAGAAGAAAGCCCCAGTCTCTCCGAACTGATTAGTCATATTGCATCTCTGCATAGTGATATTGGACACTGAGGCAATAATCCCTGGAGACTGATTTACGGCTGTATTTTCCCACATTTTCGAATCTGATATAGAGAAGCTGGACTCCATTATGGACAAAGTGCCGTAGTCTAGTGCATGATTGGACCATATCTGCGAAGTCTTAAATACCACTGCACTGAAGAGGGAGTATATCACTGAGCCCTTCTTAGCCGCTGTGTTGTTACTGAACAGACAATTAGTGCAGTTGAAGACAGATTTCAGGTCTATCGAAATCACTCCTCCGATTTCATCGCAGGTATTGGAGGTAAAGGTACAGTTTAGGCAAGCAACTGCGGATTGGATAGAAATAGAGGCTACTCCGCCTTTAATAGAGGCCTCATTTCTCAGCGCTGTGAAGTTGGAAAGGGACACTTGAGTGGAAGAGGAGGCAGTGAAGACTGCTCCTTCGAAAGCCAAGTTCCCATCGTAAACTGACCCCGAGTCCACCCACTCCCCCGCTGTAATGGACACACAAGATCCGTTGTTGTATTGAAAAGTGTTGTTATGTGTGAGCAGTAGAGGAGTGTTTTTGCCTGATATGAGCACAATACTATTTCCGGTGTTGTTACTGAGGATACAGTTGCGTATATCCAAATGAGTCAGTTGGTCTGCAGTGCCTTGGTGAGTGGAGTAAATAGCAGTCCCCTCTTCCCCGATATTTCTGAGGAAAATACTGTTTTCTATGAGAATAGCTCCCATCAAGAAATTGGCAAACAATCCCGCTCCACTGCAGATATTATCTTGGAACTTGCTGTTACTTATGCGGCTATTACTGCTGAGCAGGATAAAGCCCGATATAGTCAGGGAACAGCCATTGTTATCCGCCCTGTTGTGAGCGAAAGTGGTGTTTTCGACAGTGATAGTGATTCTTGCGCCGCCGTTTAGCATATTGCCTGTTTCTTCGTTGATGAATATCATTCCGCTGCGGAGGGAGGAACTATTCAGAAACATAGTGTCCTTCACAGTGATAAAGGAGTCTTCGTTAACCAGTGGAGTGAACATCAGTCCTGCGGAAGTGGACTGGGCGATATTGTTTTCTGCGTAAATGTTTTCAAAGGTCAGACTTTTGGCTCCAATAACACTGGCAATAGTGCTGTACACCGCCTTGTTTCCTATAAAGGTGCTGTCCCGAATTACACAGTGGGTCGGAAGCGTTTGTCGGATATTGATACAGACTGAGAGTTCGTCATTAGTGTTGGTGTTATTGCGGAATATCATAGTAGTGAGAGTCAGATCGATGGAAACTGTGAGTGCCAGCATGCCTGACCCTATACTGTTCTTGAATTCGAGGTTGACCATATCAATTTGCTTCGTTCTTACGGAGCTCGTGTCCCCCCTCACCGTCATTCCAGGAAAGCCTTTGGGACAAATGGAGCCGTCATACACAATGTCGTGGGCTTTAATAGTGTAGGGATTCTCGATGTAGAAAGTCCCCGCGCAGTCTCCTTGGGCTATATCGGGGGACATTTCTTTCATATAAGTCTTAGAAAGGCTGGTGTAGCCCTTCACTACATAACTCGTGAAATCAATTCCGCTTAGTGACTTCCCATTATCTCTATAAATTATATCGGAAATCAAAAAGTTAGCGACATTAGTGACGAAAGTGATATAGGGCGCGTAATTTCCGTAAAAGCGGATATTTTCCCACACCATTGACACTGGCGGAATTACCACATTTACAACAATTCCCTGATATAGCACCTGCATTGTTTCTCCGCTGCCAAATGTCTCTAGCAAGTACGCGTTACTGATATCCACCACTCCCACATCTGTAGCAAAATTATTGATAAATGTGTTGTTTCGGAGTAACACATTTTGGTGGTCATTCAGAAAGCGAATATAAATAACTGCCCCTCGTCTGCCTGTGTTATTGACGAAAAGGTTGTTTTCCACAGTGATGTGTTGGAGGGTATGCTCCACTGCTAGTCCGTCTACAATAGTGAGAGGAATTGAAAGCGCCGAGTTGATATAGAAGGCTGCACCTGTGTCCACCAGGTTGAAGTTGAAGAAACAGTTTTTGAGGATAAACTGGCGGAAACGTTGGAGGTGCAACAGTGCACTGCCATTAACTTGCTGGAGTTTGCCCACCATGCAGTAGTTGTAGCGGAATACCACATTGGTGATATTTATGAGGCGGAGAGCATCCAGCCACAAAAACCCACTGAAATAAGACATAGCGGAGTATTCATACCCGTTATTTACCAGTTCCACTAGACTGTTATTAAAAACAAAGGACCCGCAGTAGTAAGGGTCATAGGCTGGGTTGGGGATCTGGGTAATTATCCCGCCCTGCAGACCTAAGCGTCGAGTCATCACATCTGAGATAGTCACATGATTCATGATGAGGTCTCCGCATTCGTTGAGGATGAGCGCCTTGAGTTGATGCTTTATGTCTACAAAGGTCACATTAGTCATTGTCAGGGAACTCTCAGGCCGCATACGGATAAGGGCGGAGTTTTGATAGAAGTCACATAGGGACTGATCTGCGTACTCTCCTGGGTTTATTGCTTTGTTTCGATCGTCGTTCATTAGTCCTGTGGTGAGATTCAAGTGTACTGCGGGACAGTAGGTACAGGCTGTCTTCGTACAGCCCTGTACAAGGGAAAACCCTCCTCTGAAAACTACATTTTCCACCAACACCTTTTTGTTTACTCCAATTGTCACCGACGAGCGAGTGAACTGTATAGTGGTTTCTGTAGTAGCGCACTCTGGATGGTCCGCTGCTTTCCCAGTGCAGAAGAGTGTGTCGATTTTGACATACCCCTGCCGCACCTCAAACACTAGTATGTCCACTGCAGCCGCGGAGATACCGAGGAGGTGGGTTCCTTTGAGCATGTGAATGACGGTGAAAGGGGCCCACAGGTTCTGCATAGATTGGTGGAAAGAGCGGTAGGGACTGTCCCAGGAGCCGTAGGCTGTGGTTCCGATCGAGGATGAGACGTACACTTCGTAAGGGCGGGATTCGTCAAAGCAATCCCCTCCGTCAAAGTCACACAGCTTTGTGTTACACGAGCTATGACACTCTCCATCTCCTAACAGCTCTACCGGACCTAAATAGTCCATACAGTCAATGTCACAAATTCCGCAGTCCCCCATGTCCCACCCACACTCCGCCTTCATACACTCTGTGTAGACCCTACCAGCATCACAGTGTCCATCTCCTGCCTTGGACACACACTCCGCTCCGCACGACGACTGACAGTCCGAAACTCCACTTGCGTTCTTATCGTAGGCACACATGGAACTCATACAGGGTAGATCGCAGATGCCGTTGCCTCGCTACGTGTAAGCTACCATGGCGAGAGGACACACTGATTCCAGGCAGGGCAGTGCCGCGCTTGCTACGTAAAGACCTAGGACTTCTAGAATCAGACGAATCGGCACCATTATATTGACCTTAGTGCCATAGCTCTGGCTGTGTTCGACTAGGCTAATAAAGGAAGCTGCGGAGAAGGGCTGCTAACTGCTGTTTACTCCGACAAGCGAAGTGACTTGAAAATAATGAGGTTCCTCAAGACTGGCTTGAGCGTCTGCTTAATAGAAGAGTTGCTAGACACAACGCGACTCCCGTGACTATTTCGACCCTATCCGGCAATTCCCTCTGAGACGGAAGGTTAGCTAGAACCTGTTTGTCTGTAATGGAGTAATTGCAACTATTGCCTTGCTGAGTGTGTCCGGGACTGAGGAACAGGCATGGCAATAAGACAATTCAGCTTGTACGAAGAGAGGATATTGCGAGTCCAGCAGCAAGGAAGTAGTCCATATTATTCAACTATTTGACTTTCTTCGACAAAAGGCGTAATTCGGTCTTCAGGACTTTCATTGAGAATGACTTCCTCTTCGAGATATAAGAGGGAATTGAAGGGCACGACGTCACATATGCGACTAGTCCGACCCTATATAGCCATTACCTATGAGAAGGAAAGGTTGAAGAGAGCCTGTCTATCAGAAGCGGACATATCGAGGAATTGTCTATTGCTGGGCTGATTTGGCACTAAATTGCCATTCGGCTTGGGGAGGCCAGCCAAACGTCTGAGGAGGGAGTCAATAATCATAGGGATAATGTTGCGAGTCCAACTTAGGAGGAAGTAGGCGTTGGCGGCGATAATTGCCACGAAAAGCAGAATCTTGACTTCGGTGGCTGTGTAGCACTCAATAATGTTCTCAGTCTGGTAGAAAAGACCTGCGTATATTGTAATAGCGGAAACAAGAATGGATTTGACTTCGAGCCGGTTGAATTTTTTGCTGAAGAACGGACACACTTGTAGTTGTAGGAAGAGGGAAACGAGAATGACAGCCAATAAAGATAGGGCCTGAACCGTAATAGACACAGTGGAGAGGAACACTAAGGCACACACCACTGCAACTTTCCTATACAAAATCACAAACTCCCAGAAATACCACCGCTTGTGATATCCCTTATACAGGAAACTGAATTCGATTTGAATGGCATGTTCTGTCAGCAGTACGTGTCTCTTCTTATAGAGTAGAAATAAGCAAATGGTAGGCAGGCCAAATATTCACAGGGCAATGCTCGGAAATGTGTTGTTTCGGAGTAACACATTTTGGTGGTCATTCAGAAAGCGAATATAAATAACTGCCCCTCGTCTGCCTGTGTTATTGACGAAAAGGTTGTTTTCCACAGTGATGTGTTGGAGGGTATGTTCCACTGCTAGTCCGTCTACAATAGTGAGAGGGATGGAGAGAGAGGAGTCGATATAGAAGGCTGCGCCTGTGTCAACTAGGTTGAAGTTGAAGAAGCAGTTTTTGAGGATAAACTGGCGGAAGCGCTGGAGATGCAGCAGTGTACTGCCATTCACTTGCTGGAGTTTGCCCACCACGCAGTAGTTGTAGCGGAATACCACATTGGTGATGTTGATGAGGCGGAGAGCATCCAACCACAAAAACCCACTAAAATAGGACAAAGAAGAGTACTCATACCTGTTGTTTACCAGTTCCACCAGACTATTCGTAAGAGTAAAGGACCCGCAGTAGTACGGGTCATAGGCTGGGTTGGGAATCTGCGTAATTATCCCGCCCTGCAGACCTAAGCGTTCTCTAGGCAGAGTTTACACCTGAGACGGAAAATTGGCTAGAACATGTTTGTCGTGTGATGGAGTAATCCCAACTATTGCCTTTCTGCGTTTGTCAGGACTGAAGGTTTGACAACTGAGAAATTAGAGCGTTACGGAAAGTATCGATGAGCGTAGGGATGATGCTACGGGCTCAGCTGATGAGGAAGTAGACGTTGGATACAATAATAGCAGACTTTTATTTGCTTGCACTTACCGAAACTCTTAGTCTCATAGAGTAAAAGGTCAGAGCGGAGAGCTTTGGACTCATGCAAGCAAGTCATGTGTCCGCTACGAAAGTGTAAGAACACACTAACTGAAAGCGCCGAATTTCGGCTCATTTGCACCATTATATTGGCTTTACAAGACTTAGCTATGTGTCTAGAACCCTTGCATCCTTAGCTACTAGAGGAATATTTCAGCCTCTTGTTCCTGCTCTGGTAACTGAGAAACTCGGCTTTCATCGAGAATTACTTGCGCTTCCACACAATAGAGAGAATTGGCTGGGACATATATGCGACTAGCCTGATCCTGTCTGGCAAATACTTCTGAGGCGGAAAGGTTGGCGAAAGCCAGTCTATCAGAAGCGGAGAAATCGATAATACTTTCCTTATTGGATTGATTGGGTGGCAACTGGGGAGTTGGCTTGGGCGCGCGAGTGAATTGTCTGCGGAGAGCGTCTATTATCATAGGGACAATATTGCGAGTCCAGCTGAGGAGGAAGTAGAAGTTGGAGGCGATAATTGCCACGAAAAGCAGAATATTGACTTCTGTAGCTATTTAGCACTCACAGAGACTCTCAGTCTGGTAGAAAAGTCCTGCGTATATTGTAACCGCGGAGACAAAGATTGATTTGAGTTCAAGCTTGTTGAATTGGTCGCTGAAGAAAGGACGCACTTGGAGTTGTAAGAACAGGGAAACTAGAAGTACAGCCAGCACAGACAGGGCCTGCACTGTAATGGACACAGTGGAGAGGAACACAGAGGCACACACCACTGCCACTTTCCTATACAAAATTACGAACTCCCAGAAATACCACCGCGGGTGATATCCCTTATATAGGAAACTGAATTCGAGTTGAATTGCGTGTTCTGACAGCAACACATGTCTCTTCTTATATAGGAAGACTAAGCAAATAGTCGGCAGGCCAAATATCCACAGGGCAATACTCGGCATAGACACTATGAGCATATAGCGGATATGACTGGCGCTCCAGCAGAGTAGGGACAAGTCTGAGATTAGCCAGTACTCACCGTGCTTAATTTGCTGACAGGAAAACACGGAAAACATTATTTTGGAGAGACTGGGGTGCAGCACAAATATGATTAACACCAGGGTAGCTATCGATTTTCGGAAAGACTCGCCTACACTGCAGCAAACCTTCACTAATAGCCAGATGAGAGCCGCAAAAAGCATTAGCGCTGCCGGCATCATGGAATAGGCCACTATTTTGGTATAGTACAAATCGACCATGGACATTTCCTGCATCAGACAATCAAAGGAAAACATCTGTTCTGTCACTGACCCAGCAGTTTCCTGACTGTTGAGGAAGGATGTGACAAAACTGGGCCAGTTGAGGTTGAGGGAGGCCGCCACCACTATCATTTGCAGGTAATTCATAAAGATCTTCGCGTAAATAGCCAACTCAGACCGAGGCCGCGTCGCTCCTCTGATAGCTAGTATGACTATCAAAGCACCGAATGACAGAGCAACGCCGATAATTAACACAGAAACAGACACATTCGAGGCTAAGCCTGGACATTTCCCACACTTGTACTTCCCTTGCCTGGAATGACCGGCTCGACAATGTGTGCACAGATTTCCGTCATACTCATTTGCACACATACCAGTGAGGGAGACATAGGAGCTATTGGTACGGGAGCCGATGCAGGCTTCCTCCAAGGGACATTTGAGAGCCATATCAGCAGTGGCATCAGGTCTCCAGTAGCCTGCGTCAGGACCCATGGTGAAGTTTCCGTAGCAAGTGAGGTGACTGGGACAGGAGTTGCAGGGTTCCTTGGGGTCGAGACTATATGTCCCGCTAGGACATACATAGCAGTCTGTGCCTTGTAGACTTTCCCCCGTTACACACTCTCGGAAGTTTATCTCAACAGCCACAGTTGGGTAGTAGGAAGTCACATCTCCGCTTAGGATCTTTAGGTTAATGTCCACTCCTGTTGTTGTAATTTTGAAGTTCTGAGTGGATGTTGGCTTACCGCTAAATACCAATTGTGTAAAAGTGAAAACCCCCGCAATCGCCAGTACCTGTGTAGTTCCCCCAATTTTAATGACCGAATCATCAGCAAACAGCTGCGCCCCACTCAGATTATCAATACTCACTATATGTCCATAGTGGTCCACTAAGCCAAATTTTAGAGTCTGTTCCAGTACTTGTCCACTCCCTACATTGTCGAGGGAAGCTGCCAGAGGCACTTCTTCCTTACTCAAATAGTCCACAAAAGTACTGTTAATTATCCAGACGAGCTTTACAGGGAAAGAGGCCACATCGTTTCCATATACCGCGGAATTGTCCAACATCTCGTTGCTGCTCATAAAAGGGAATGAATCCGCCCAATAAATCGCTCCTCCCTTGATTTCCGCTGAGTTGTTAATAAAGGTGTTCCCCGAAATAGTTTCAGAGCAAAACATGATATACGCACACACACTGTATATAGCCCCGCCCTCTCCTCTCTGCTTCAGCAGTCCATCGAACAGGTAGTACGCGGAGTCCGCGGAGTTATTCACAAATACATTATCCTTCAAATCAAAGTTCATACTCTCGGAGAAAATTGCGCCCCCGTTGACTGCGCGGTTATTGGAAAACACATTTCCGCGGTATACAGAACTGAGTCGCTCCAATATCAGCCCTGTAGTGAAGGAATAAATGGCTCCGCCCTTCTGAGAAAGGTTATCCGCGAATACATTCGAAGTAATAACCAGCGAGGTACAGTCAATGCAGTTTATAGCGGAGCCATAGATAGCCACCATATTCTCAAATGTACTATTGTAAGCTGAAATGAGGGAAGTCGTGCCAATTATAGCGTTACCCTGGGTATGACTGAAAAGGCAGTCAGACACATTGATGGAGGATTGAACTAGGTAGAAGGCTCCGTTGCTGAGACTTGTCATTGCCCTCGCTATAGTCACATCCTCTAAAATAAAGGTGGAGTCACGGATTTGAGCGACACTGCCTTCACTAGTAGCTGAGCAGTCCGTAATTGTGGACCTCCGTATGATAAAAGTGGAAAAGATCATACTGTAAAAGGCTCCCCCGAAGGTAGCGCTGCCATGTGAGA
>Ga0247837_1007132_pt1 | contig 15120 bp, 12 predicted proteins | sample LaCtaG_2_FD_187115 | JGI IMG/M metagenome (GOLD analysis project Ga0247837, IMG submission 187115) | Freshwater microbial communities from meromictic Lake La Cruz, Castile-La Mancha, Spain - LaCruzMarch2015_14.5m | ecosystem: Environmental > Aquatic > Freshwater > Lake | place: Spain: Castile-La...
GGCCGGCTCGGGATCGCAGACAGCGCATCCAAGCGTGGTTTCAAGACCGAGTTCGGCGACCAGCAACGCTCGATGGGCCGCGAGTGCCTCGTCGCCGAGGGCGATGATCTCCGGCGTGCTCTCGAGCGGCCGCTCCGCTCCGAACCGCTGCAGCCGGTCGCTCGCCGCAGGCAGGTCTTCATCCGCGATCGCCTCGATGGCCTCCTTGTAGAGGCCGAAGACGGCGGGGGCATAGCGGTGGCCGGCGCGGAGTCCGCTCGCCACTCGCAGGACGGGCGCGAAGTCGACGTCGAGCACCTCGGCACCACGCTCGTGGATGTGCTCGATGCTCTCAGCCAAGAGCGAGCGCATGCGCCTGTCGAGTGCTCGAGCACGCACGCCATCAGGCGGAAAACTGGAGGGGTCTGTCGTCACCGAGCAGGTCAGCCTGATGGCCTACCGCTTGAAGCCGATCTTGGCGCCTACTTTGCGACCGACCTTGCCGCCGATCTTGGCGCCGACCTTGCCGCCGATCTTGGCACCAAGCTTGGCCGCGAGCGTGGCTTCGCCCGAGCCCGCATTTCGCAGGATCCGGATACCGTACAGCTTGGAGGCATCGAGCTCGATCTTCTTGGGGGCTGGCATGGCACAGGTTCCAGGGAAAAAGGGGCGAAGCCGGTCACGAGACAGGCCGAATTGTAAGGGCCCGCAGGGCGGCGAGCAAACCCGCTTGGCGCCTACCGTCCACGGGTCTCTCCGGGGCCTGCCAGTGGCCGATTTCGCCGGGGCACGCCACCAGGGTCGTCACGCGGTCGACCGGCATGCCCGTTTCCAGCCATTCGTCGGTCTGAACCACGGCGATGAGGCCGGTCGTCCCTCGATCGATGAGCAGAGCGAGGCAGCGATCGAACAGGCCGTCGGCTGCCAGGGGACGTGCGGAGCCGCCAGCGTCGAGCGTGACGGCATGCGATGTGAGCACGTGCCCCGGCGGTGCCGCGGCCAGCCGGCGCCGGGCCGCGTCGAGCGCGGCCGGCCCGCCCACGAACACCTCGACCGGAATCCGCCCATCCCCCTCGATCAGACCTGCGATCAGCGCGCGATTGGCTTCGCGACCGCGGTCCGTTTCACCGAGCAGCGGCGAGAAGTTGACCTCGTTGATGATCGCGCCGGTTTCGTGCCACGGCCGCGTGATGTCGACGGAGATCATGTCGACGCCGGCCACGTCGAGCCCAAACAGCCGGGCCGCCCGGCAGGCGGCGGCGGCGTTGTCGGGATGCACGCGGTCGGTGAAGTCGTCGACCACACCTCCTTCGGCGGTCGACTGGATGTCGCGGAGGGGCGCGAACGTGCCGGCCGGCGGCACGCTCTCGAGCGTGAGCCCGACTGCCGCGAGCGCGGCTCGGCTGCGGTCGTCGGTCGGAAACGGCTTGAGCCGCTTCCATGGCGGTTTTTCCAGTTCGAGCCTCGTCGCCGCGGCGACGAGGTCGGTGACCGTGTGCACGCCATCCCCCCACACGCCCTTCGGCAGCCGCTTGGATACGAACTGCAGCTGGCCGCCGATCACCTGCAGCCGGTGGCACACGCCGGGCACATGCCGCTCGACCAAGATCCGGCCCGACAGCCGTCGCGCGGCATCGTATGCCGTCACCACCTCGTTGATCGTGCGGATTCCCGCCACGACGCCCTCGCCGCGGTCGCGGTCGACGGGTTTCACGACGACGGGCCAGCCGAGCCGTTCGGCAGCTGCCACTGCCTCCTCGACGGAACCAACTAGCACGTGGTCGGCCGCCGGGAGCCCGGCCCGCCGCAGAAGCAGCGCGGTGGAATGCTTGTCGTGTGACACGAGCATGCCCAAGGCGGCATCGGTGTCGACCGCCGCGCGGCTGGTCCAGCGGGCTCGACACCCCCAGCCGAGTTGGTAGGTGTGATTGTCGACATGTCGGACCGGAATGTCCCGCTCGAATGCTGCCCGCAGCACGCCCACCGTCGTCACGCCCGCGATCAGGCGCTGGTCGAAGCGGCGGAACAGCGAGCGGTCGATCCAGTCGCTTTGCCGACGCGCCAGTTCCACGTCGGCGGGAGCGGCGAGGAGCGGCAGGAGCGCGTCGCGGGCGTGGGCAAAAGCCTGCTGGGTGATCTGTTCGTCAATCCCGTCAAGGACCGGCACGAGGGCGCGAACATGCGTGCCGGAGGGAGTATGCGTGATCGAGATCACGCGGCCCGGCTCAAAGACCGGCAGGCTGAGGGCCTCGATCAGGGCCGTTCCTAGCCAGAGCACGCGGCCCGCCAGCGCCAGATCGGGCTCGGCCGGATCGTTCGGAAGCCGGTCGGCCGGATAGGCGAGCGTCGGCTGAAACGCAGTCATGACGGTCTGGTCGAGCGCGTCGAGCCGTGCGCGGTCGCACGGTGCGGCCGGCGACGGAATCAGAATCGCGAGCGTGCGACATGGCGTGCGCAGGCCCGGGCGGTAGCCGTGGCAACGGTGCCTGGCCCGGGTCGCGGCGGTTTCGGCTGGAGGGGGCATGGGACGCAGTGCTTTCCTGGCAGAGTATGCCAAGAACGGCGTGGCGTCGTTCAGGCCGCGATCTTCCCCTGCCGCACGTGGTGCGGTGTCGATTCGAGCAGGATGCAGCCCTCGAGAACCTCGGGCTTCCCGGGGCTGCCGACCGCGGCACTGGGGCAGGCGATCAGGCCTGCAAGGCGTCCCCATGTGTCGTGGAGCGCGTGCGGGATGGAGCAGGCGCTCACGTTGCCGGTGCGCCGCGTGAGTCCGTTGATCACCTCGCCACCGACGCCGTGCTCCTCGAGCTTCATGCCGGTGAACCGCACGATGCCCGCGCCTGCCTGGTGGGGGACGATGAAGTTCACCTCGCTGCCCGACCGCCTGCCGGCCGCGAGCGCCTTGCCGACGGCCGCCGCCATCGCGCGGGGCGCAATCTCCGCGATTGCCATGCCGTCGAGGGAGTAGACGAGCCGGTCGGTGGCGAAGATCGTGCCGCCGTCCGGCGCCGGGATGCCGACGCGCGGGGCCACGTGGAAGTCGAACGCGGGCCGCTCAGCCGGCTGCTTCTCCGCGGCGGCGTAGAGGATCTCGAAGTGCACGGGATGCCGTTGGCTCGCCGTCGGCGCCACGAGCGTGGCGGAGGCCATGTCACCGAACAGGCCGCCCGTCTGCCGGCAGCCGAAGTCTGTGATCCGGCTGATGCGGGTGGCCACGACGACGAGCAGGAACTCGTCGCGGCGCAGGGCGAGCCGGGGCGCGAGGCGGTGGCAGACGAGCGACAGCGCCCGGCTGTAGCCGCAGCAAAACCAGTTGATCCCCACGCTGCGGCAGCGGTGCATGCCGAGCGCCCGTGTCACGAGGCGGGCGGCGGCGCTCGGCCGCTCGCGGGCGACCGTGGCGGGATCGAAGTGCCTGCGGCCGACCGAGGGCGGAATCGACGCCGGCGACACAAACACGAGCCCCCGGCAGTCGGCCAGGTTGCAGCCCGTCTCGCGCTGGAGTCGGCGTACCGCCCGCAGGCCCATCGTGGCTTCGTCCTCGAGCGAGATGCCGCGCGATTCGATGCCCGTGTGATGGGCGAATTTGCGGGGCATCGTGTCGCCGAACCAGTCGTTCGCGAGGGCCCAGGGCGGCTGGTGGATCGCGATCGCGGAGATGCCAAGCGGCGTGCGAGTGACCACGGCGGCCTCGATGAGCGGGCGGACGCGAACGGGCCCCAGCCGGAATCGTCCGGCGGGGCGGGGATGATGCCGTGCGGCCGCAGGCGAAGCCAGACCGAAAACCGCGGCCGTTCGCCCACTTCGGCTCACGTTCGAAACAGCTTTTTGCAGGCCGCCTGCGAGATCGCCACGACGGCCGGATGCTCGAGGCGTTTCTCCACGGAGATCGCGGAGAACCTAGCGCAGCGGCAGGGTCGAGATCCTGCCGTCGCCGCCCACGACGAGCTCGTTCGTGAGGTTCGACTTCGAGCGGATCGTGGCGAGGTCGTCGTCGGTCACCCACGATGCGAAGGCCGCGCTGACGAGGCTCTCCTTCGAGTCGAGGGCGTCGTTCGTGATGTCCCAGAACATCATCCCACCGAGGCCGATGTCTTCGGCCCACTGCGACCGCTGGGCGATCGAAGTGGGGGTCTCGAACGAACTGTAGAGCCCCTTCGACGCGTTGTGCACGTAGGTCGCCTGTGCCGTGTCGTCCCAGTAGACCTTCCAGCCGGCAGCCGGATCCTGCACCTGGCGGAGCAGGTCTTTGTAGTCGTAGACGCCCGCCTCGAACGTACCGGGGGCGGCCCCAGAAGCCTTCTCGAGATAGCCGCCGTCACCGCCGTCGGCCACGCCGCTCCAGCCGCGGGTGTAGAGCGGGGCCCCGAGCACGATCTTCGCCGCCGGCACGCCGGCCTTGAGATAGAGATCGACCGCCGTCTTCACGTCATACCCATTTTTGTCGCCCGTGAAGGCGGCCTGGTGGCCCGTTGTCGTCTCCCATGTGCCGTGGAAGTCGTAGGCCATGAGGTTGTAGTGGTCGACGTACGGCGTGAGCCCCTGGAGGTTGAAGGTCGCGATCTTGTCGAATCCAGCCGGTGAGGCCACGGAGATGCCGTAGCGCCGGCCGAGTTGGGTGCCGAGCGCGTCGAATTTCTCGCGCACGAGCTTCAGGAGCGCCGCGTAGTTGGCCCCGTCATTTGTGCTCACGCTGTTGCTCTCGAGGCCGCCGCCGCCCGGATACTCCCAGTCGAAGTCGACGCCGTCGAACATCCGGTAGGTCTTGAGGAAGTTCACGAGCGAGGTGGCGAAGGTCTCGCGGCCGGCCGCCGTCGAGCAGACGGTGCTGAAGTGGGTGGAGAGCGTCCAACCGCCCACCGCGATGCTCACCTTCATGTGCGGGTTTTTCTCCTTGAGCTGGGCGAGCTGATTGAAGTTGCCCCAGACTGTTTGCGTGGCCCGCGGATCGCCCGGGGGGTAGTACCATTGATCGGCCTCGCCCGACACCGTCTCGCCGGCGCCAAACCGCTTCTCGACCGCTGCGAAGCTGTCGTAGAGCGCCACCTCGCCGTTGCTCTTGAGGTTCAGGAACGAATAGATGAGGTGGTTGAGCTTGTCGGCCGGAACGTCGGCCACCTGGAAGTTGCGGCCGTAGATGCCCCATTCGGGGAAGTAGGCGGCCAGTACCTTGTCGAATGCCGCGATCGACTGTGGCGTGCCCGGGGACGGAGTGGGCGTGGGAGTCGGTGTCGGTGCAGGGGTGGGTGTCGGTGAAGGGGTGGGTGTCGGTGAAGGGGTGGGTGTGGGAGTCGGAGTCGGTGTCGGTGCAGGGGGCGGAGTGGGAGTGGGAGTCACCGTCCCGCCCGTCGTGATCACGTTGCGAGTGCCGTAGTCGTTGAACACGCCGCTGAATGCACCGGCCGGCACGCTGAGCCCCGACGCCGTCGACGTCGCCTGGCCGATCGTGCCGGGGTTGTCGCGGGCCACCGACCACATCGAGAGCATGCCGAGCTTTTGCACGCGGGCGAAGTCTTCAAGCAGCTGTGCGTCGGCGACGGTGAACACTTCCGTGAGCACGTCGTTGACGCCGATCATCGGCGTCACCCCGAGCTGGTTCCAGCCGAAGCCCTGCTTGTACTCCGCGAACAGCGTCGTCATCTGAGCGTGCGTCGCCCGTGCTGCCGCGATCGCATACGCGCCCATTGACTGCGCGCCTGGTCCACTCGTCGGGGCTGCGGACGAGCCGTAGTCCATGGCCATCACGTTCACGCCGTCGAGTGCCACGCCGGCCTTGAGCGCCGCCCGCACGACATTCACGCCGTCGGCCGTCAGGCCACTGGGCAATACGGGTAGCGTGTACCAGATCTCGACTCCCGCCCGCGACTGCTGCAGGAGCTTGAGGGCCTGGCTGTGGAGCGTGATCGACTTTGTGTCGGCGACCGCCGCTCCCTCGATGTCGAAATCAATTCGGTTGAGTGCATACGTGTCGATGAGCGACGCATAGGCTCCTGCCAGATCGGCAGCGGTGCGGCCGCGGGCCGCGTACCACTGGGCGAGGCTCGTGCCGGCTGCTCCGCCGAGCGAGATCATCACATCGCCACCGGCGGCGCGGAGCGCAGCGATCGACTGGTTGATGGCCTGGGCTTGCTCGTGGCTCGAATCGGGCGTGAGCGCCGAGAGGCCCGCCCAGCCGAGCTTGCCCTCGGGAGTCGCCTGGAGGAAGCCGAGCGTGAGCAGCGACACGCCGCGCGAGCGGGCGATCTCGACGAGATTCGGCACGGGATAGAGCCCCATGTCGACGTAGGGTGCGAAGTGCGCTTCGCCCCACTTGGCATCGCCGGGATTGCCGGAGTTGATTCCACCAGGCGCGTAGACCGGCGTGGGCGTGGGCGTCGGGGTGGGCGTCGGGGTGGGCGTCGGGGTGGGCGTCGGAACTGGCGTCGGGGTCGGCACCGGCGTTGGAGTGGTGCCCACGAGCTTCAGATTGCGGAGGACAGCGCTCGCACCGCCGGGGCTCGCCGAAAAGCCAAACGTCGCCGACGCACCGGGGGCGAGCGTCGCGTTCCACGTAGCGTTGCGCACGGTGTAGGTGGAGCCCTGCCGCCCGGCGAGTGTGCCGTTCCAGACGCTCGAGACCTGCCCGTCGAAGTCGAACGTCACGGTCCAGTTGGAGAGTGTCGTCGTGCCAGTGTTCTTGATGGTCACGTCGCCGTTGAACCCGGAGCCCCAGTCGGTCGTGATCTTGAACTGCAGCGTGGCCGTGGTCGATGGCGCGGGGGTGGGAACAGGCGTCGGGGTCGGTGATGGAGTCGGGGTTGGAGATGGGGTCGGGGTTGGCGACGGAGTCGGGGTGGGGGTCACGGTCTTCGCGGCGGCCAGCACGCCGCCGATGTATGCGGTGGCGGTCGGATCCTTGCACGTGAAGTTCGCCGCCGTCAGCCGCGCCAGCGGCACACCGGCCAGACGATACGACTGCTGCATCGCGGGGATCGCGAGCACGGCGCTCCCCGACTGCTCGGTGAGCCGGAGCTCACTGCCGGAGAACCAGTCGAGCGCGAGCTTGTCGGCGGCGGGATTGAAGTCGTTGATCGTCTTGTTTTCGTTCCAGGCCCATGTGACCGTGACCGTGCGTGGGGTCGCGATGGTCGACACGACCGCCGACTGGGTGACGAGGCTCGCGCCGGCCAGATCGCCCATGGTCGCCGTCATCATCGCCCTGGCCTCGAGCGCTTCGGGCGTGAAGCGATTGGGGTCACGGCGGAGCGTCCGGACGACGTGGCGGGCCGCGCTGCGGCGGAGCTGACGCGAATGGGCCAGATGGATCAGCGAGTGGAAGAGATCGGCGGCCGTCATGGGTACACCTCACGTGATGCGAATGGTGCGGAGCCTTCGTGGACGATACTCCCCGGGTACGGTCGGCGCAGCGTTTCGGTGCGGGCGTCCGGACGCGACCCTGCTGGAATTCATGCAGCGTTCATGAGGCGTTCATCCCGCCTTCATGGCTGCCGCAGAGGTCGCTCAGGCGAATGCCGGCAGCCGCACTGTGAACGTCGCCCCGCCACCGGGGGTGGGCGAGTGCGTGACGTCGCCGCCATGGCTGCGGGCGATGATCCGCGACAGGGCCAGGCCGATGCCGTGGCCACCCTCCGCCTTGCCCGAGTGAAACCGCTCGAAGAGTCCCGGCACGTCGGCCGGTGGCACACCCGGGCCGTGGTCGATGACCGCCACGCGGCAGGTGTCGCCGTCGCGGTCGATCGTGACGTCGATCCGGCCTGCCATGGGGCTGTGCTCAACCGCGTTCACGAGGAGGTTCACGAACACTTCCTCGAGCAGCGCCGCATCCCCCTTCACGACCGAGCCAGTGTCCGGCGGCGCCACCGTGATGCCACGCCGCGCGGCCGCGGGTGCCGTGCGGTCGATGGCCGCGACGACGATCGGCTCCAGATCCACGGGCACCATCCGCGCCTCGTCGATTGCCGCCGACCGCGAATACGTGAGGAGCGTCTCGCAGAGCGCTTCGATGCGCTGGCCGAGATCATCGATCCGACGGAGCCTTGCGGCAGGATCGCCACCGTGCGCGGCGGCCTCCGTTTCGAGCAGGATGGCGTGCACGGGGTTCAAGAGCTGGTGGGCAACGTCGGCGTTGAATCGAGCCTGTGACTCGCGGATGGCATCGAAGCGGTCGAGCATGGAGTTAAGAGCATGCGAGGCCTCCACGAATTCGGCATCGACGCGGCGCACGTCGATCCGCTCGCCGAAATGCCCCGCGCGGATACGACGGGCGATGGCGGCGAGCCGTGCCGCGGGTGCGAGCACGCTGGACAGTAGCACCCATGCCGTGCCGAGCACGATCGGCACCCAGAGGACGAACGTGAGCACCTGATACCACGCTGCCTGCCGCTCGGCCGCGGCGAGGCTTTTGAGCGGCGCGCCGGCCACGAGCAGCGTGTCGTGGGCGCCGGCCGTGGCGGCGAGTCGGTAGGCGCCGTCGGCAGACGTCCAATGGGTGTCGAGCCGGCGGGACCAAGCCGGATCAAACCGCACCCCCACGGGCAGATCGAGGTCGTCGACGAGCGTGCCATCGGTGGTCCACACACCGGCGAACCACGCGAACGGGGCGTCGATCGGCGGTTCGAGGCGGGGCACGACCCAGCCGAGCACGCGCGGCACGGCCCAGTCGGCAGGAGCCTGCAGGGTGGGCAGAAAGACTCCTTCGGCCCGCAGGTGCGGATCGAGCAGCGTGTCGGGGGCGAATCGCTCCTGGGCCTTCACAGCGGCCAGCCGCGACCAGAGCTGCACGTCGAAATCCCGGGCGAGCGTGTCGACGATCGTGCGGTAGTGAGCCAGCCGGAACAGCGCCGCTCCGAGCACGAACAGCAGGCCGAACCAGACGGCGAACCGGCGGCGAAGCGATGGCGAGCGGTCAGCCATCGATGACGAACCCCTGGCCGCGGCGGGTGGTGATCAGATCGCGGCCAAGTTTCTTGCGCAGCCGGAGCACGAGCACGTCGACGATGTTCGTGACGAGATCGGGCGGGGGCGGGGATTCGCCCGGGTGGATCACCGCCTCGAGCATCGCCCGCGTGACGATCTGGCCACGATGGCGGGCCAGGCAGTCGAGCACGGCGAACTCCTGGGCAGTAAGCGCCACACGTGCGCCGCCGCAGGTCGCGGTGTGGCCCGCGAAATCGATGGTCACACCGCCGATCGTCACGACCGCTTCCTGCGGCTCGCTGCGGCGCAACACTGCCCGGATCCGGGCGAGCAGTTCTCGCACAGTGAAAGGCTTCACGAGGTAGTCGTCGGCACCGAGGTCGAGCGCCGCGACACGATCGTCTTCTTCGCGCTTCGCCGATGTGACGATCACGGGCACCGGGCTCGTGAGGCGGAGCTGATCGAGGACTTGCTCGCCCGCAAGGCCCGGGAGGCGCAGGTCGAGGACGACGAGGTCCACTCCCGCGCGCACGGCCTGCTCCAGGCCGGTGACGCCGTCGGCTGCCTCGAGCACGTCATAGCCCGCTTCGCGCAGCCCGGCCGCCACGGCCCGCCGCGCGGCATCCTCGTCGTCGATCACGAGCACGCGGAGACGGGTGTCCATGGCAGTTTCTTTCCCGATGCGTCTCTTTCGAGCCACTCGCCAGGCGGCGCTCGAAGTTCGACAGATGAGTCAGATACCATATCTTGCACGGTCGACCTGTCCACGAGCCGCAGTCTCGATTTGCTGTCCATAGAAACCCTGGCACGTCGAGAGCAGTACGCAGGTCGGCACACCACACTCACGCGGAGGCTCCTGATGACGACACTCCAATCCAGCGTGTTTTTCTGGACGTTGCTCGCTCAGGTCGCAGCCCAACAAACGCTTCTGCCGCTCGTTGATTTCGCCCGCCCCGAGGCCGGTCAACAGTGGCAGGCCGTGAACGACGGCGTGATGGGCGGCGTTTCAGACGGGCGATTCAAGATCACCGAGGGCAAGACCTTGGAGTTCTTCGGCACGCTCTCGCTGGAAAACAACGGCGGCTTCGCGTCGGTCAGGACCAAGCCGGCGGACCGAGATATCAAAACCGGGGACACACTGGTCGTCCGGGTGAAAGGCGACGGGCGAGAGTACGTTGTGAACATCTACACGAAGAGCCGCCGGATGGCTTTTTCGTACAGGGCACCGTTGCCGACCACAAAAGACGAATGGACCGAGGTCGCGATCCCGCTCGAAGACTTCATCCCGACGGCCTTCGGCAGGCGGGTTCAGGGCATGGGGCCGGTTGAGCCGGACCAGATCAACGGGCTGGGCTTCATGCTCAGCGACAAGAAAGCCGGGCCGTTCACGATGCAGGTCGAGTGGGTGAAGGTGGCGCGGGTCGAACGATAGACCAGCTCAGCCTTCAGGAACCGCCGCTGTCACGACCATCTCTACCCGGCAGCCTGTTCCAAGCCCGACCTGCACCATGGCGCGGACTTGTGCGATCTGGCCGCGAGCGTCGAGCGACATATCGTCGGCAACCTCGACCCAATGCGCGACGCCCCGGTACACCACGACGTCTGCCCATCGCTTTGAATTGCCGTATCGCTGAATCTCGATCATGTCAGCTCTCCCGACCGTGGGCCGTGTCATTCTCGGCTATCGCAGCCAGACACCGCGGGCAAGACCGCGGCGCCGGAGTCTTGATGGGCGTTGGGCCACGCTTCCAGCACTTTGCGCCAAGATATCTTGTGCCCGTCGCGGCTGTCCGAGGCCGATGGATGCCACGAGGAAAGAAGTTCGCAGCCGACCGCCCCACGCAACAAAATCCGCAACAGCGACCTCTCAGACGAGCATACAACAAACTAGGCCCGGTGTGATTCGAACACACGACCAAGGGATTATGAGTCCCCTGCTCTAACCACTGAGCTACGGGCCCGACACGGAAATCATCCCGCGAGCAAAGTCTATCCGCCGCCGGCCGTGAACCCGTGGAATTCCATGCGACGCGTTTCCCAATCAGGGCTTCATGGCGCCGCTCACGAGCGCCGTCAACTTGCCTGTGCACTTCGCCCCGGGGGGCACGTTGACCTTCAGAAACAGCACGCCGTCACGGTCGGCTGGTTTCTCATACTGGCTGCCCACGGTGAACGGCCGCGGCTGCTTGTCGGTCGACTGCCGCTCTGCTGCATCGGCGGCTGCGATCACGCCCATCACGGCGCCGAACGGCACGTGTGGAATCAGATCCTCGGCAGGGTTGGCACTCGGCGCACCGTCGGGGCTGGCTTCGATGTTCGCGACGAGCTTGTAGTCGCCGGAGACGCGGATCCGCAGCGGCTTGCCCTTCTCGACCGCGCCGATCGGCTGCCACGACTTTCCGAGGTCGAGGTTCACTTCGAACTCGCTGGCATCGAGAATCCGATCGCTGAGGTCGGTGAGCTTCGTCTTGACGACGTCGTTCTGGGGATCGAGCTTCTGGAGCGCCTCGAGGAGCAGCTTGGCGCGGTCATACTGCCCGACATCTTCGAATGACTTGATGAGGTTCGTCGTGTCACGGAGGAACGACTCGCGCACCTCCTCGGCCCTGGCCTCGAGCCGCTTGAGCTCGGGAGGATTCGCCGGGCGTTGGCGGGCCTTGGTGCCCGGTTGACTGGCCGTGGCTGCCAACGGGCCTGTCAGGCTCGCCGCAAGCAACGCGCCGATGGCCAGGCAGGGTGTGATTCGACGCATGGAATCCTCCTCGGTGCGATGACGGGCTCGCAGCGGAAAGTATGACTGCGTTTGCCGAGACGAACCAGACAGGCTGAGGACCGCTTATTTCGCGGGCTCGACCTGCTTGAGGAGCCGGAAGAGGTCGCTGTCGGTGGTGAGGATCAGCGTGGAGTCGCGGCCGAGCGTCTCTTTGTAGGTGTCGAGCGTCTTCGTGAACGTGTAAAAGTCGGCGGCCAGCGGACTCGCCGTGTAGGCCCGAGCATAAATCTCCGAGGCCGTGGCATCGGCCGCCCCCGTGAGCTCCTGCACCTTCCGGTAGGCTTCCGATTCGATCCGCCGCAGGTCTTTCTCCTTGCGGCCCTGGATCTTCGCCGCCTCGCCGGCTCCCTCAGAGCGAAACCGCTCCGCGATCTGCATCCGCTCCGACATCATGCGGTCGTAGATCTTCTCGATCACGCCGCTCTTGTAGTTGATCCGCTTTACGCGCACGTCGAGCAGTTCGATCCCCCAGATGCCCACCTTCTGCATGGCGGCGGCGAGGATCTCCTTCTCGAGCGCCTCGCGGCCGAAGCGGATCGGTGGCAGGCCGCCCGCGCCGACGTCCACGAGGGCGGCGTCGCGCTCCGGCTTGCGATCCTTGTCGGACCGTACGAGCTCAATCAGGTCGTGGCGGGCGACCACGTTGCGCGTCTCGCTGCCGATGATGTCGTCGAGCCGCGAGAGCGCGCTGCGTTCATCCCGCAGGCTCTGGAAATACTTCAAAGGATCGGCGATCCGCCAGCGGGCGAACGTGTCGACCACGACGAACAGCTTGTCGCGGGTGGTCATCTCGCCGGGCGGCCCGTCCCATTCGAGGATCCGCTTCTCGAACCGGTTGGCCGTCTGGACGAACGGCAGCTTGAAGTGCAGCCCGGCCCCTGACCGCGACGCGGCGGCGTTGATCGGCTCGCCGATCGGCCGGCCAAACTGCGTGACCACCACCTGCTCGGTCTGGTCGACGGTGTAGGCGCAGCCGAAGATGCCGATGGCCGCGAGCACGGCGAGGAATCCACCCAGTGGCGACACGACCCAGTCGGCCGTGCGGCGGAGGGCCACGAGCACAGGATGGTTGATCGGCAGCGGGCTCATGGCTGCGGCCTCCGGGCGGAAGGCTGCGGTGGCTGCGGCACGCTGGCCGGCAGGTTCATGAGCGGCAGAAACTGCTTCGCGTCGGCATCGAGGATCACCTTGCCGCCGAGCTGCGGGAGCACCTGGCCGATCATCTCGAGGTACAGCCGCTGCCGCGTCACCTCGGGGGCCTTTTCAAATTGTTCGAGGAGCGCCCTGAAGCGGGCCACGTCACCCTCGGCCTCGTTGACCCGTTTCGTCGCGTAGCCCTCGGCCTCGCTGAGCTGCTTCTGCGCTTCGCCGCTGGCCCGGGGCACGACCTTGTTGTATTCGCCGTTGGCCTGGTTGATCATCTGCTCGCGTTCCTGCTGGGCGCGGTTCACCTCTTCGAAGGCCTGCTGCACGGCCGTCGGGGGATGTACGTTCTTGAGCTGCACCTGCTGCACCCGCAGCCCCATGTGGAGGGTTTCGGCGAGAGCGGAGAGCTTGGCGATCGCCTCGTTCTCGATGCCCTGCCGGCCGATCGTGAGCACTTCGTCGACGGTGCGGTCGCCCACGACCTCGCGCATCACGCTCTCGGAGAGGTCGCGGAGTGTGGGGCCGGGCTCGCGGTAGTTGAAGAGATACTGCTCGGGGTCGGCGATCTCGTATTGCACCACCCATTCAACGTGGGCGGCGTTGAGGTCGCCCGTCACCATGTCGCGCTCCCGCTCCTGCTCGTGCGAAACCTGGTCGGGGTTCGTCGTGTGCCCGGAGCCGAAGCCAAACTCCATCTTCAGCTGCCGCTTCACCGGGAGGATCGTGACGGTGTCGATCCCGAAGGGCAGCTTGAACCGCAGTCCGGGGCCGGTCGTGCCAATGAACCGGCCGAACCGCTGCACCACGCCCACGCTCTCGGGGCCCACGGTGTAGACGCCGCGGGCGAGGCCCGCGACGAGCAAGAGCGCGAGCGCCGCCGTGAGGAGCGCCGGCAGGGGCAGCCCGCCCCCGGCGGGGAGCCGGGGAAACTGCGACTGGTTCGGAAAGCGTGGAAAGTCAGCCATACGTCTCGATCGACGATACCCTCGTGAACCGGCTCGTGCCAGTTGACAGAAACCGTTCGCCGAGGTGACGGCAGCCGCCAATGAAAACCGGTGTTTTTTCCGATCCGCCCGCGCGACTATCGTGCCGGGCATGACGCACCACTCCGACATCGAACGCCAGATCGAGTTTGACTTTTTGCGGGCGACGGAGATCGCCGCGCTCAACACGCTGCAGTGGCTCGGCAAGGGGCAGAAGGAGCTCGCCGACGCGGCGGCCTGCGACGCGATCCGCGGGATGTTCGATCTCGTGGAGATGTGCGGCGAGATCGCGATCGGGGAGGGAATCAAGGACGAGGCCCCGGGGCTTTTCAAGGGAGAGAAGGTGGGCACGTGGCGGGCGGGCGCACCACGGTTCGAGATCGCGCTCGATCCGATCGACGGCACGACGAACGTCGCCAAGGGCATGCCAAATTCACTCTCCTGCATCGCCGCCGGCCTCGTCACCGACGGCACGCCCTGCCTCCTCGACGTCCCCGCCTTCTACATGCAGAAGCTCGCCTACCCGCTCGAGGTGCGGAAGGCATGGGTTGCCGACCCGACGCTGCCGATCGACATCGATGCGCCGGTGGGCGAGGTGATCGACGTCACGGCCAAGATCCTCGGCAAGGAGGTGCGCGACGTGGTCGTCTCGATCCTCGACCGGCCGCGCAACGAGCCCTTCATCGACGAGGTGCGGCGGAAGGGGGCGGCGCTGCGGCTCATTCAGGATGGCGACATTGCCGCGGCGCTCGCGCCGGCGATGCGTACGAGCTCGATCGATCTCTACGTGGGCATCGGGGGCGCGCCCGAGGCCGTGCTCTCGGCGGCCGCCCTCCGCTGCCTCGGCGGTGGGATGCGGGCCAAGATCTGGCCGCGCGACGAGGCGGAGCGAAAGCATCTCGTGGCGATCGGCTGGGGCGACCGGCTGGGCACGCAGTTTATGTCGCGGGATCTCGCCCGCGGCGACCACATCGTGTTCGCAGCCACTGGCATCAGCACCGGGCCGCTGCTCGAAGGTGTCGAGGTGCGCGGCACGATCGCCACCACGCATTCACTGATCTTGCGGGCCAAGAGCGGCACGGTGCGATTCGTGGAAGCCCACCACGACCTCGACCGCAAGACGATCCACCTGCGGAGCACGCAGGCCGAGCGACGGGTGTGATGCGGCATCACGTCGGGAGCACCCGCGCGCCAGCGGCGGCCCGGGTCGCGAACATCTCGGCATCGATGCCGGTGGCCAACAAGTAGTCGCGGTGCACTGCCGCCGCCACGGCGTCGGCCGCTGCCGCGGTCACGAGCGCGATCGCGCAGCCCCCGAATCCC
>Ga0247837_1007141_pt1 | contig 15102 bp, 12 predicted proteins | sample LaCtaG_2_FD_187115 | JGI IMG/M metagenome (GOLD analysis project Ga0247837, IMG submission 187115) | Freshwater microbial communities from meromictic Lake La Cruz, Castile-La Mancha, Spain - LaCruzMarch2015_14.5m | ecosystem: Environmental > Aquatic > Freshwater > Lake | place: Spain: Castile-La...
ATCTGTAGGAAAAATAGGAAATGGGGAGTTATCGAGCAGTTCTCGAAGTGGCGAAGTACTGCGGGCCTCAGGATGTATTGAAGCACTGCAGAGAAGTGAGTAGTGTGTGGACGCAAGCAGGTCTGAGCAATGAGTTGTGGGACCTCTACTCCGATACCTGTGGCTTTCCTGCCCGCCACTCCTCTGAGTCAGCCTTTCAAGCCGATGTATGGGGTAAAACTCAGGGCTACAAACTGGCCTTCTTTATTGGAAGTGAAGTAGATCTCTATGACTGCCTCACATAGCTGACTGAGCGCTGGGCAAAACCCTCTACCGATTGTCTGTCCTACTGGGTTTTATACTCCGACAATATTATTTGTTTCGGTGGGCGTACAGCTTCTGGTATGATGGAAGTCTTAAAATCGTTGGAACTACTCACATGTACGAACACAGTAACCACCATCCACTTCAAGACATGATCACACCCTGATTTAGCCACAGTGGGATAGTCTTCCAAGGAAAACTCTACGTATTTGGAGGACTCGACTGCAAGACCACTCTTAACGCTGCAGAACAACTAAGCCTCGAACCATGGGAGACTATAACAGAGGTACGATAGCAGTCACTTCTGAACTCTAGAGAGGCAATGTCTCTGTGCATTTATTTGAAGTATATCTATATTTGCGGGCGGATTTCAGAGGTAAAGCAATATTTTCCTCAGACCAATACCTGTTTCAACATCTGTCTCCAATCGGATTATTCAGCCTGGAGTGCAGGAGTGGTGATCGGAACAGAACTTCTAATTCTCTCGACGAGAGAGCTAATCCGAGCAGATTTGAAAACTCAGGAAGAAAAGACATATCAGTAAGTTGGGAAGGGAGGACTTATCATCAGTGCAGTTAGTAGCAGCTTCTGTACCTGTGTCTGTGAGAGGGATTTACAATTATGACACAGCGGCTCTTACAAGCAAATTGGTGCTCTGTAGGTGCAAAGCTGCAGAGTTGTGTGTTATCCTAGAAGAAAAGCACATAATCTCTAGTTATTAGGAGAGTAAGAAATATTACCACTGTAGCAGTGAATATGCGAATTGAGTAATGCATTTACCAAGTAGTTCTAATCATTACGGAATATCTAAGTGAAAGCGCATACAAAGAAGGATAGTTCGGCCTGTTTCTACTGATAGTCATATGATATTAAAGCCAAACTCTCTCCTGTTTTGCCTATATGGCCATTGCAGATCTTCGCCATCCCTTTACTCACTCAGCAGAACAATTCAGTCGCTTCTACATTGACCTCCTTAACCCGTAGAAAGCGCCAGCCATTGCCATTCGAAGTAATATAATATGGCGAAGTTGCTGTGCGATGTGACTCACTGTGGCCTGCCTGCTGACAACGTCTGCTTTGTGCCGCCTAATGTGAAGACCAAAGTGTGCTATACCCACTCCCAAAGTCTGGCTTCCCTAGGAATCCCTCAGTTCTGCATGGCTGCCCATCCCTTGGCTCAGTCTAAGGACGACTGCAGAAAGTACTAACAGCGCCAATATGAAGTGAAGCAGGGACTTGAAAGTTTGACTAGGTGGGATGGGAGATGTGAGTTTGACTGGCGAGAAGCACTACAGTGTCTTGAAACTGCAGAGACCTCGGTGCTAATGGTGGTAAAGCGAAGTTTCAGAGAAATTGGCATTATCACTCGACAGCGATATGAAACATTGAAGGGAGACTTGGCTCGGCTTGCAGGGAGTTAGAAACACTGGCCAGAAATGTGGATTTCAAACTGAATGAGGAGCAATCAACACTTTGCCAGTCTGCTCCCACAGGGTTTCTATTCAGGGCTGTTGTGGGGGAGTGTGCACTGTCTGTGGCTGAGACGATTTTGTCTCATTTTCAGTAGTGTTCTCTGAAGAAAGAGTTCGCTACGACACTAATGCAAGTGGCTTATTGGAGATGGAGCCAGAGGAGGCGAGGAAAGGGAAATCGGGTGTACCTGAGTACGCCAGTGTGCTGGGGACTAATTCTGACTATAGGACCGCGGCAGCACACCAGAAACAGATGCAAGCCGAGCTATTGCAGCAGGTGCTTCCCAACACTGCTTCTCAGCAAATTATATTGGAGCAGGTTGAGCAGTACTTGCGGAAAGGCAATTTGGCTCGAAAGGCTGGCCACTACGAAAGAACTCTGAACAAGCTACAGAAAGGGAAAAGTCTACTTCAGCAGCTGGGCCAAGAGAGTGCTAACTTCGGGTTGCACCTGGGAAGAGTGCTCTCCCACTTTGGGAAATGGTCAGAAGCTGAGGCAGAGCTCCAGCGTGCCCTGTTCTTGCAAACCAATTCAGATCCTACGTCCAAACTTACTCTCCTGCTGAGAAACGCTCTCTCTGAGAGTTACCTCCAGAAAGCTCGATGGGGTGATGTTGTGACATTATGTGAAGAAACACTACAAATCTTGGGACAATCAACATACAATTTCAAGCTATTGCAAATTGTGTTCTACCTAGTACTTTCGTATTTTCAGTTGAATGACTGGGATCTGGGCGTAGCTGTTGCAACTAAGTGGATAAATCATTTACACATTGACAGTAACATTAGCTGGTGGGTGCAAGATTATGTCAAAGTTTTAAAATTTCAAGGAGAAAATAATACAGAATGGGCGTTCAAATGTGGTAAAGGCGCTGTAGAAAGGGGACAAAAGGTAATGCCAAATTCCCTCCTCACTGCTATCTCTACGTACAATTTGAGCAAAAACTATGTGACTAATAACGAGCTTGAGATTGCGAAATTGCACTATGTAAGTGCAAGTCAGCTCTTATCTACTCACTTCCCCACTTCTACCACTCCGCTGTCTGCCTTCACTCCCTCGGCACTCTCAGCAATCGAATGTCTAGAGAATATGAGGCCGAAAAATACTGCTACCGAGCCTGTGTGCGGTATGCAGCTAACTTTCCCCTGTTCATTGAATATGCTAATTGTCTGAGAACTTTGATCATTGTCAGCGACAAGATAGGATGGACTAGTAGTGAAAGTCAGGCTCAGAAAGATCGTTTCAAGGCACTGATTGGCCTCAGGAAGAGTTTGAACAAAGTCTTCTGCTGAATTCGATAAAGCCCTGAGAAGTGGAGCAAGCAGATTGAATGAAGGAGCATAGGCCATATTTGAGGTGACAAAGTTATTGCATAAGGAAGGTGGTTGTCACTAGATTTACCTTCTGACTGATATTATAGGACTCCACTGATTACATATATTTAGTCTTGAAGGCTGATTTATCCATATCTGAATTGTAGACTGCGCGAGGCATAGCTACTAGTTTGTATATGACACAGTAATATCAACTAAACTGCAAAACAGCTAATAGGTCAGCGCTTTCATCCATCTCTGAGATACTCCTAACTGCATTACTAACTTCCCACCTGCAGAAAGTCTTGCGTGGCCTGCTGCAGCCTGTCCTCAACACTAATCAGCAAGCCACAGTTCTCACTTGTCACGAAGTAGCAAGGCACTGAGACGAGCCAGCCTTGTCGAAATGTCTCGGGCACAGGGGAAAGGAGGCGCACTTCGGTGATGTAGGAAAAAATGGATGTGGAGAGAGGTGAGCGGGAGAGCAGGTCGAACTGCATAGTGGGCGACTTGCGAGGAACTGAGTCGAAATAGGCTTCCAAGTGAGTGCGAAGGACTGCTAGCAGGGCTGCAGGCTGCGTGCACCTTTCCACTTCCACCTGATACTGAGCATATAGCCATTCCGAGTTAAAGCGCTTGTGGAGAGTGGCTTTGAATTCCTCAGTCTCTAGAACAGAGTCTTCAGTCTTCATAGCAGGGTAGTTTTTCTTTATGTGCATTTCGATTTCCACATTACCGTCCTTTGGAATGCGCGTGACTTTCACAAAGAAAGGGTGGAATTGAGGCGGGATTTCCGGCTTCCCCCCTACATAATACACCACTGTCTGCTCCGTATTCACCACCTCACACCCCATCGCCCCGGCCACTGCCTTCAAGTTCTCCAAGCACTGCCCCACTTCCTCCCGCACCAGCGTCATGCTAGCAGGGTCCAAGGCTATGGACCCCGCCATATGCAGCTTGTCCTGGGTGTCGATAGCTTGGCTGTAGGGACCTACATTGGCAGGCGCCCAGCTGCTGACGCTTTGCACGTGCAGAACCTTCTTGGGGTCTGATGTGGCTTTGAGAGCCATCTTGACACGGCAGTCCTGAGCACTGGTTTCGACGCAGCAGCGGGCTGGAGGTCCAGGACGGTTGAAAAGCCACTTATAGACCTGGTTGAATCGCGCGAAATCCCCTAAGTTCTGGAGAGTCGCATGCACGTAGTATACGTCTTCCAGTGCGACTTTGTTAGCAGCCAATAGACTGCGGATTCCTTGGAGGATGACGAAGGCTTCGTCTTCAGTACTGGTGCAGGCTGTGTGGCCGAAGCAAGCGGCGGTCAGTTCCCCAGTGGTGAAGTGGTCAATGGTCTTGAAGACAGGGGGGACTGGCAAAGGGGAGTACTGGAGAGGGACTTTTGCGCCTGTTTCTTTGTTTTCGAGCTCAATACTGCTGATAGTCATGAGACTTGTGGAGGATGAGGTGGCTTGGATGTCTGTATCGACCAGTACAAGCTTAGAAGTGAACAGAGGAGCGTCAATTACCAAAGTCTGGTACTCGCCCCCTTCTCCACACATATTAAAGCCGAACTTCTCATTTAACTCTGCGAAGTGCTCCATCAGTTCCCTCACAGTCTTGCCTATGTGGTCCTGAGTCAGACCCATGGCTGAGGCTTTCACCACCACAGCTTCCACCCCTGCATCCATTTCCTCCCTCAGCAGAGTCATTTGGTCGCTCTTCCATAAAGGTGCGATAGAGACGAGTCCTAATCGTGCGCAGACGTCTTCGATGCGAAGTCGCTGGTAGTTCGAAGCCACCACGCCACTGACTACCGCTTCTACCTGCGGAAATCTGTACTTGACCAGAGTCAACAACTCATACAAGTCCTCCACTTCGTCCCCTTCTGTCCTGGTATAGACTAACTCTTGACAGAGAGACTGGCCGAGAAGAAGCGTAGAGACTAAAGGCTTGTCCAAGGCTTGGGAAATGCCTTGCACTGCTTGGAGACTTGCACTGTTGAACAGCCGGGAGTCGCGGTGGGTCTGGGGGGAGTGCAGTGCTGCGAGGCAGAGCAGCTCGTGGCCTAGACTCAAGGACCTGGAAAGGGCGTAATAGGAGTCCTTGCCGCCGCCCAGCAGACTTACAAACCGCATATTACGAGCTTTTAATGTGCCTATTTGACTTCGTCACAGTGAACATTGTATATAGCTAACTGGTCAACTCGATGGTTAGGTGCAGTACACTGGAGACATCACAACTAGATAGCGGCTAAACCCGCATTTCTCAGCATACAGCAGCTGAGTGTCCCCTGGCTCCAGCCTGATCGGCATGTTTCTGTATAAAGATGAACGGAGCCGACTTGTGACCTGTAGCCAGCGTAGAAGCCAAGGCGCGCACCTGGGCGAGAGATTCTCACGGCCTTTTTGACTACGAAAACAGCAACTTGTCCAAGAGTGCCTGCACTGCCACTGGCCGGGCCGAGATGATCCGACTAGGAGATAAGTGCCAGTTCTGCAGTGAAACTTTACCGGCAGGTGCTGAGCCGCTTCTTCAAATCAATGAAAGGAACAGTGACTTTCACGTAGATGAGTTCGCAATACACCCTGCAGTCGATCCTTTGTGGCTGGTAGTAAAGGACTTACCTGATAAGAAGGGATGCAGACTCAGTGAAGGCGATGTGTTCAAAATTGGCAGACTGATATACACAGTCAAGCAACTCAGTTTGGACGGAAAGGCGCCTTTGGCCCTGCCGAGTGCAACTACTGCTACTGAGGTAGAGGTCTATCAGTCTGACGGAGTTCAGCTCTTAGCCTGTCGAATCTGCCTTGGAGACACCCAGACGCTCAAGAATCCCCTCATCTCTCCTTGTAAATGCGCGGGTACTATGAAGTTTATCCACATAGAATGTCTGCAGGAGTGGCTCAAAAACCGGCTAAACGTCAAGCAAAATGGGTCTGCTTTGTCCTACTTCTGGCAGACCTTTGACTGTGAACTATGCAAGGCGGATTTCCCCACTACTGTAAAAGTTGGTGGCTTAGTGCGGGAATTGGTGGAAGTGCACAAGCCGGATACTCCCTTCTTGGTGCTGGAAGAGAGCAAAAGAGAGGGCAGTGGAGGTCTGCACGTAGTGAGTTTGACCGAAGCCGGGTGCTTCCGAATCGGCAGAGGACACAACTGCGACATCCGAGTATCCGACATTTCCGTGTCACGGATACACGCCATGCTCAAGCTGTACCAAGGGAAGTTCTACTTGGAAGACCGGAACTCCAAGTTCGGCACTTTGGTGCTGGTGAGACAGCCGATTGCACTGGTCCCTGGCCTGTCTGTATCACTGCAAATCACCCGCAGTGTCATTACGCTTCGCTTGAAGCAGCCATGGACGCTGTTTCGCTGCTGCAGCTGTTTCCCGCACTCCACCCGCGTCTCCAACTTCCCCATTTCCCCGGTCCCTGCGAGTCTGAAGCCGGACTTCCCCTGCGAAGAGGACGCCTGTCCGCCCAGAGAAGTCGTAGAGAACACTGAGCAGGTGCGGGAAGTGACGGAAGTGCGAGAGTTCCACCTGCGGGCGGAGAGTTCTGAGGACTGCAGGCCTTTGGGCAGCGCTAATCCGTGATAATAATGGAGTCTAGTCGGCTTTCGGAAGACTTCTTGCAGGACTTGGAGCAGCTTTCGGAGGAGGAACTGGAGGAGGGAGTAATACCCTGTGCTTCTGCACTACCTCAGGCCATTCAGGCCACTTTCGAGAAAGTGCAAAGCGCCCTAGCCCGCAAAGCAGTGCAGACAGACTTGGAGGCGGTGCTGCCAGGCTTGATAGCGCAACTGGACCAGCAGGTAGTGGAGCTGCACCATATCGTCCGAGAAGTATACGCCAGACGCTTCCCTGAACTGGACTCCCAGGCGCAAAGTGCTCTGGAGTACTGCCGACTCGCAGCCGCACTGCGGAACGAAACCGACGTGTCGAAGGTAGACCTGACAGGAATAGTGCCCAACACGAAGGTCATCGCCCTAGCAATCGCCCTGTCCTCTACCTCCGGCAGACCACTTAGCGACTCCGAACTAGCGACTTTGCACTCCAATAGTCTTCAAGTGGAGACATTAGTCACCCAAAAGAGCGTATTCCTGCAGTACTTGGAGATGGTCGTGACCACCACTGCGCCCAACCTATGTGTCCTACTGGGCAGTGAAGTCGCCAGCAAGTTACTGAGTGCTTCCGGAGGACTGCAGAAGATGGTGGCGACTCCGGCCTGCGTGGTGCAAGTGATGGGACAGCAGAAAGGGCCGTTGCTGGGCTTGGCTGCGGGTCGGGTGTTTGGGTTTCTCACTATGACGGAAATAGTGCGCAAAGCGCCGGAGGCTTTGAAGAAGAAGGCAGTGCGGATGCTGGCTGCTAAGTCGGTCCTGGCGGCCAGAGTCGACTATTTCAACAGCGCTCCCACCGGCTCAGAAGGTCTCAAACTGCGCGAAAACGTGCTAATGCGACTCGACAAAGCCACAGAAGGCCCGCCTGCCTCAGCCCACCGTCCTCTCCCTGTCCCCGAGGACCGTCCTCGGCCACACCGCGGAGGCCAAAGAGTGCGCGCCGCTAAGAAGAAGTTCCAAATGACCGAAATCCGCAAATACGCCAACCGCGTGAAAATGGGAGTCGAAGCGCAAGAGGAGTTCCGGGACACAGGAGAAGGCTTCGGCATGCTGGGCAATACAGGGAAGCTGAGAGTCAAAGTCGCAGCTCAGACTATTGGCATTTCCGCGAAGAAGAGGAGACAGATGACTGCGCATAGTGGAGGGACGGAGTCCGGCGTCACCAGTGCATTCGCCTTTTCTCAGGCTCAGGCACTCGAGTTGGAAAACCCTGACAGTCAGCTCTTCTCCAAGCCCACTTCCTCCTACTTCGCCCCCACCAGCGGCTTCGCAACCGTCCTCGCAGAGAAACTGAAAGTGCGCAAGTCCTAGCAGAGTGATATTAGTACTTAGTAGGCGTGAGCCTGAAGTTAGTCACTGTCGCTACTTCTGAAAACCGCTCCAGTGCGAATTTCTTCCGCACTGCCTGCAAATTCCCCTTTTCCGCGTTTTGAGCTAAATTGCACAAATCCTTTGCACAGACTTTTAGCTCGTTTTCGCTGAAATTAGCGTTTTGCCAGCAGTCTTGACTCTGGTGTATCTTCCTGCTGAGGTACAGGGCCGCAGCTGCTGTGACGGAGGCTCGGTAGCGGAGCATTTTGTAGTCCAGGAGGGCGAGTTCAAGGAAGTAGTAGGAGAGGTGGAGAGTGCTGGGCTTCACTTGGGCGCCGCTTTGGAAGCGCTCGAGGAAGCGCTGTGGGCCAGGGGCGGTCACTCGGTACTCCAGTAGGCGCAAAATGCGGGTTTCCATGTCCAGAATGTCCTCTCTGAGGAAGGCGGAGTCTGTGATATAGACCAAATCCTTCAACTCCGGCGGGTGTATTTCCTCATACTTGGCTGCAACAAAGAGCGCCGCAACTCCCACCAACTGCAGCTGCTGCCTATACACTGCAGTCTTTTCCAGCACTCTATCCACTATATTGATCGTAAGAAAGAGTGTATCTGCATGCAGACGAAACTTCAAGTGCACTTCCACTAGCCAGTCTACTAGGATTCCTCGCATTCGGTCGTTGATGTCTGGCTGCCGCTTCATGTAGCCGTGAGAGGCGCTGGTTTGCGTCTCGCTGGCGAGTAGGACTTCGAGGATTTCTTTGGCATAGAGGTTGGGTGATTTCGGGTCTTCCACGTCCATCGCAGAGGACTGATTGGTAATATCAGTGCCAAAGTAACGAGTGGAGCCTACAGCAGTGAGCGGCTTGCAAGGCAGGACCGGGGAGGGACGGAGCAGGGCAGTCGGTGCAGTCTGCATGCTTTAATCTAATTCTAATCAATTCATATGAATTCAGTAGGGAGTGCGGGCTGCAAGGAGCCAGCCTTAGAACTTGGACTCAGAGGGCAAAAGGGAAAGTTTGAATTTGAAGAAATATGAAAGCGGCACTAGAGATCTGATTTGGGATATAGGCACTTTGGTATGCATTTCAGCTAGTTACAGGCCGTGGATGCACACTCTAAGCTGTTTAAGCTTGTTACTGGGATAGTAGACTTTGAGTCTGGGACATGTTGCTATATAGTAGCCTTTCAGTAAAGCGCAGCTCTGGACTCGATAAAGTGGCACCCAACACATTATTCCGCTTTAGTTCCTGACAAGTACATGTGTTAGGACGCAATTAAGCGAAGTTTACTAGAAACAAAGAAATTCCCACAAACGACTACATTTAGAAGCCTAATATGAGTGAATAAGAGAAAATGCTAAGAAAAGATTGAAATATCCCTGAAATCGCAAATATCCGCCAAATTCACATAGAGCCAGAATGATTTTTACCAGAATTTCCTCCTATTTTCATCTTTCTCTCGGCCAATAACCTGTCCCTCCCTAAACTCCCCCTCCAGGCTTCGAATCCCACCCCAAATTACCTACACATGAGAATTCTAAAAGGAAAGGTGGGGTCCCAGCCTTTCCCTACGCTGCATAATATGGGGAACTGCTGCAAGGGCAAGAAGTCCTGCCAAGCCAGTGGTAGTGGAGCGGCTTCCACCCGCAGAGTGGACTCCTTCACTGCTGAAGTGATTACCCCGCGCTTCCACCCACAAGTCTCGCCTAGGACTATGGACCCGCCAGCCCTTCCAATAGTCCTCAGTCCTCCTGTGTCAGACCCTGTCCCTGCACTTTCCCCTGACCCGATAGACTCTTGGCCGCCCGTTATTGCGCCGATCGCTGATTCTGTGCCTCAGAAGGCGGATTCTCCGAGTCCGAAGGAAAGTGACGAGGAGGCGGAGGCGCTGACCGCGCCCTTTGCAGTGGAGATGAAGCCGTGGGAGCCGCGCACGAATGTGCCCAAGTTGAACCTGGACTTCGTTTCGATTCGGCCGAAAGTGAGTGGAGTGGGCGAGCCTTCGATTCTCTGCTCACAACCGTGGACTGAGGACGTGCCTAGGGAGCCAGGACTGCCCAGGGACGACTATTCCTTGACTGTGAGCAGCAGCTCTGGAGTGGCCTTTTCCGGCCTATCGAAGGAGCAAAGCAGCTCCATGGGTCTTTCCGCCCTGGGCTTTTCTTCCGAAGCCAGCCAAGGCATGGGCAAAGACCTGAGTCGCATTTTGCCTATGGAAACAAGCGGCCAAAGCAGCTCTAGTCTCCTGCTACGCGTCAGCAAAAACAACTCCACGCTGGAATACTCGAGTTCCGCCCCGAAGGAGCCCTTGAGTCTCATCCTCGAACGGTCCAGTATGGTCTTCGACTGCGAAGACGAAGTCGAAAACGTGATAAACTGCCCTCTCGACCTGTCCCTCAAACTCACCAAAGCGAGGGACTTAGAGCCGAAAGCCGCTGACACTTCCCTCCAAAGGTTCACATTCCGGCCTCTTCTCGGCCATGCAAAGCGCACTTCCACTATCCTTGTCACTACTGCAGGCAGCAAAACCTTCCTTAATGACTACCGCATCGTCTCTATCTTCGAAAGCAGCGACCAGGGCAACCTCTACCGAGCCTCCAGAGCCGGCCAGAGCTACCTAATACGGGAGTACAGCAAGGCGACTTTGAGTCAAATTGAGCGGAGTCAGGGAGTGTCGGCCCTGGACTCTCTGCGGGAAATGATAACTCTACAGGAGCAACTGAACCACCCGAATATCTTGCAACTGTTGGAAGTAATAGAGAAATCGGAGGAGGACATAGGGTACTTGGTGTTTGAGGGAGTGCAGGGACAGGTGAGTATGCTGCATCTGAATGAGGAGGATGTGTGGGATGTGTTTAGGCAGCTGGTTCGAGGGGTGTGCTTTTTGCACATGCAGGCGGGAGTCGCCCATTTGGCCATTCGTCCGGAAATTCTGTTCATCACATCTGACAATTTAGTGAAAATCGCAGATTTCAGCCTGGCCCAAAGCATAAAGACGGAAAGTCTGAGAAGACTCGAGGCTGTGCCTGACTTTCAGGGCAGACCTGTGGACATATGGGCCTGCGGAGTCACTTTGCATCTCCTCCTATACGGTAGTTCTCCCTTCTCTGATCGCGAAACCAGTGCTATTTATGACCTCATCCGCACAGAACGGTGAGTTCTACACAGCCTCCACATCCCCCTAACCGCCAGTCCAGACCTTAGGTCTCTGCTCGAGGCAATGCTGCACAAAGACCCAAGACAGCGACTCAATGCCAGGCAAGTGGCGGAACACCACTGGGTGACCCAGACGGGTCGCTATCCTCTAGAGTCGTAGAGATAATGTATGTCTGTTGCCTGTGTAGACTACACTATGAGAACCAATGGGTATACCTAGTGGAGTTCTGACTGGCGCCAGAGGCTGTCGGAGGTTTGGCGGTACTCGGACAGAGAGATGTCTCGCTGAGACTGGGGACGCCGGGAGCGAATCAAAGGCCGGGGGTAGGAGTAGCAGGGCGGCCGCACGAGTCCCAGTGTCTTCAGTAGTCCATCCACATTGACTGAACTAATTCCTCGAGGACGTTTGTTACTGGCAGGCTGCTGCTTGGGAGCCACAACTCGGTTCACCCCAGTGTCCCACACAGCTTGCTTCGCAATCAGGTCTTTGAACTTGCAAATGCCGTGCTTCGCCAGCAAGTCCGCCTGCGCCCGATTGAAGGTCCTCACAGCATTGAGCGAGTCCAGCAGGTCGAGGAAGCGGGCGGGGGTAGTGATTTCGACCACAGAGGTAGGGGCTGCAGGCGGCGAGGCTTCCCACAGACTAGGGGGTCCGGCCTCAAAACGCGCTGCCAGTCGAGCGCGGATTTCATTTACCTTGTCGAAGGAAGACCCCGCCAATTTGGCCTTTTTTTCCGTGACTTCGCTGGGCAAGTCGCTCCTCGGCCGCTTCGCCCTGCCCGCAGGCTCAGCTTTCCCTTGGAAAGCACACGCTGTGTCACTGGAGAAAGGCTTGCGACTCACTTCCACCTTCTGTCCCTTCAGCACCATCGTCATTCGCTCCATTGAGGTATACATATCTAATGGAGGACTGAGGCAGGTAAAGGCCGCTTTGTATGGACTTACTGCGGGAATTGAGGCTAGACATATAGGGAAATCGGCTCAATTCAGTAGCACTGCTAGTGCTTTTCACTGCTATTTGGCCTCTTTCTGCCACTATAATCCCTACAAATGCCCAAAATAGTGGTTTCTGTCAAACACATCAACTCGGACCTGGCTCCGGTCTTCACGCAGGTGCGGTTTATCAAGGAATTCGAGCCTCAAGCCACTGATATTCGCTTTGAATCGGGCGCTGTGGCCAATATAGCTCGTCTCTCACTCCTCAACCAAAATTTCAAATTCCTAGAAGCTTCCCTACGCCGCATGCTGACCAGCGACGTGCACAGGGTGCAATTCGTTTACATGGACGACCCCAACGTGGAAAACAACTTTGAAATAAACTCCCTGTGCTACCAGTACTCCGTTCAATTGGTGCTCTGCTGGAGCTTTGGAGACCTGGCCAGGTACATAGAAAGCTTTGCTGAGCGACCAGAAGTAGTGCAGGGCAGAATAAAGCGACGACAGGCCCTAACATCCGCAGAAGTATTAGCACTGATTCCCCAAATAACCGCCCCAGACGCTGTGAACTTGCTGACGACTTTCGGGAGTTGGAAGGGAGTGGTGAAGGCGGAAGCCAGGGAGTGCAAGGTGATCAGAGGCATTAGTGAGGGCAAGGCTGAGGCGTTGGCGAGTGCGCTGCAGAGGCCGCTGTGACTTAGTTCTATATAGAAATGCGACTCGTGCACTATGAGAAGCTCAAATGGATGGATTGGAGAGACACTTGCTGAAAGGGAGAAAGCACTTCTCACAGTTTGGTCAGACCAGTGCATACGGCTGCCACCCAGTCTGCAATGTCCACTGCGCAGTGCCCTCATCATCTTGTGGCGATAATAATGTGGCTCAGCCGACTTCATCGCGGGTTCGCAGCCAGACTATCAAATGTGCACGCAGAGCCCAGCTTCCGCACAATGACCCGCGACTACCTGCACGCTGCAGGCAACATTAGTCAGCTGCCCGCTACCTTTGTCAACAGTCTGGAGCAGTGCGATTTCACACTCGCAGTGCAGATCCCATTGCGGATGGATGACGGCTCGATGGCCAAATTCAATGCTTTTCGGGCGCATCACAGTACGTATATGCTACCCCTGAAGGGTGGAGTTCGGTTTTCGCCCACTACGACTACTGAAGTGGCGGAGTCAATGGCTCTAATCAACACGCTGAAGCTGGCAGTGCTGGATTTGCCATTGGGAGGCGCAGGTGGCGGCATCGAAGTCGACCCCTCAGAACTGTCCACTACCGAATTCGAGCAGTTGCTCAGACGGTACTCCGAAGCCCTCTTCACCCGGGGCATGATGAGTCCCGCTATCGACGTCCCAGGCCCAGAAATGGGCTCCACTCCCTGGTCCATGGCTATCATGATGGACACCTACCGCTCTCACGTCAACGACGTCAATGCCCTGGCCTGCGTCACAGGCAAGCCCACGGAAATAGCGGGAGTCATGGGCAGGGCGACCTCTGCCGGCACTGGTGCGTGCTTGGCGCTTCGAGAGTTCTGCAAGAGTGAGGAGATGATGAGAGGGGCGGGACTGACTGCGGGACTTGGGGGGAAGACGTACATCCTTGCAGGGTTTGGGAATATGGGATCCACTATAGCGGAGATACTCACTAGTAAGGAGAAGGACGCTCTTATAATCGCTGTGATAGAGAAAGACGGCTGCACCTACAACCCCGCAGGCCTCAACATCCCCGCCCTCAAGGCCCACTACCTGCAACACCAGACCATCAAAGGCTTCGACGGCGGCCAAACCTTCAACTCCTCTCGGCAAGTCCTCAGCAAGCCCTGCGATATACTCATCACCGCGACCTGCGAGCAGTACATCAACTCCTCCAATGTCAACTGTCTCAACTGCAAACTACTCGCAGAGTGTGCGAATGGCGGTTTGACTCAATACGCAGACCAGCAGCTAAAGGCTAAAGGAGTGGTTATTTTGCCCGACCTGATACTGACTTCTGGTAGTTTGGCAGTGTCGTTCCTTGAGTACGTTAAGAACTTGGGGCATATTAAACTGGGCAGACTGACGAAGCGCTGGCAGGAGCGAAGCACGGCCCGCATCTATGGACTGCTAGAGAAGGTGTCTGGCAAGAAAATCAGCTACCAGGATTTGAAGGGCGCGGATGAACTGGCTCTCGTCAATTACTGCTTGGAGGACGTCATGACAGAGAGTGTGGAGAAATGCGTGGAAACCGCTAAACGCTTGAAGACAGACTACAGAACTGCAGCCTGGGTGAACGCCCTGAACCGCATATATGACAGGAAGAAGTTCCTGCATTAGTTAGCTCTCACATACAGGTCGCAAATTGTTGACAGTAGGCGAGACATATAAAATGAGGCTGCTTTTGCGGTTTTATGGCTGGAGTTAGTTAGTGGGGCATGTGACCTTACATGTGCGTGTGCAGTGGGGTCAATACTAGGAATAGCCTAAGTCATGCAGCCAGGGACTCCTGGTTTCTGCTTCAATTACTGTCCTAATCCATACACCGCTATACTTGTATCCCAAGATCCGCAGGAGTGATCGTGGACTAGGTATTGGACATACCTACGATCACAGACATACAGAGAGGCTACCAAGCCCAAAATGGAGCGACTGCCGCTTACTACTCACCAGCTTTCGAGGCCTTTGACCCAATCCTGTGCTGCAGAGAGGCTATCGCTTTAGTGGCGTTCAGTACTTTCCTGCGATACCGTAAGAGCTCTCAAACTGGTGAATGTGCTATCGCAGAGTCGGGAGTGACAGTGCTTTTCTACTGTCCCCAGTGTTCTTTCGAGGCCTTTCCTCGGGACCTAGACTGGTACTGATGGGGATGGTGGTGGGTGCAGTTGCGCTTATCACAGTGGTGCACTTGGGAGTGATGTGCAAAGAAGTCGATTTGCTAACTGCACCAAGGAAAGCCAAATAGTCCCTAGTATTTATAATTGGAAAAACCTTCATTCTACAATTTACCTCTAACCT
>Ga0247837_1007155_pt1 | contig 15071 bp, 8 predicted proteins | sample LaCtaG_2_FD_187115 | JGI IMG/M metagenome (GOLD analysis project Ga0247837, IMG submission 187115) | Freshwater microbial communities from meromictic Lake La Cruz, Castile-La Mancha, Spain - LaCruzMarch2015_14.5m | ecosystem: Environmental > Aquatic > Freshwater > Lake | place: Spain: Castile-La...
CAAGGTAGAAACAGTCGCTGTCAATTCCTACAAAGTCAGTGTCTTTGGGGGAAGCCTAGTTATTAAGCGTCTGATAGGTAGGCGACTCCAGGCAGTTCCTTGCCCTCAAGCAGTTCCAAGCTCGCCCCGCCTCCAGTGCTGATATGACTCAACACCTTAGCCTTCTCAGGCTGCGTCTGCACGAAAGCCGCAGTATCTCCGCCTCCCACAATCGAGACTTGCCCAGTCCTCGTAGCTGCCACTAACTCGTCGAGCAATGCAATAGAGCCCGCCTTGAAGTGAGGGTTTTCGAAGACTCCCGCAGGTCCGTTCCACACGGTAGTGTGGGCTCTGCGGATCGCTTCTCCGAAGAGGCGTTGGGACTTGGGGCCGATGTCCATGCCGAGCCAGCCGTCGGGGATTGCGCCCTCCACCATCTGAGTTCTGCAGTCGTCTGCGAACTTGTCCCCACAGTTGTAGTCCACGGGCAAATGAATGCGCACTCCCTTCTCTTGCGCCTTCTTCATGATTTGCGGCACCAGCGCGGCTCCGTCTGCATCAAACAGGGAGTTGCCAATCGAAATGTTCTCCAGGGTTTTTTTGAAGGTGAAGGCCATGCCGCCGCCAATGATCATCTCATTGCACAGGTCCAACAGGTTCATGATGAGTTGGATCTTGTCCTTGACCTTGGCTCCGCCCATGATTACTAGCAGTGGTCTCTTCGGCTGCTCAATAACCTTGGAAAAGTACTCCAGTTCCTTCCCCATCAGCAGGCCAGCGGCTCTCTGCTGCAAGTTCACTCCCACCATCGAGCTGTGCGCTCTGTGCGCCGTTCCAAAGGCGTCATTCACATATACGTCTCCGAGAGAAGTCAGAGATTTCCGGAATGCGGCGACTTTGTCCTTGTCCGCCTTTACCTTTTTGCCGTCAGCGCCCTTGACGGAGCCTTCTTCTTCGATGTGGTAGCGGAGGTTTTCCAGGAGGAAGATTGTGCCGGGGGCAGGGTTGGCGCAAGCGGCTTCCACTTGAGCGCCGACGCAGTCAGGTAGGAAGGTGATGGGACGGCCAAGTTGCTTCTCAAGGATCGGGACGACAGGCTTCATGGAGTGCTTTTCAACTACCTTGCCATCCGGTCTGCCCAAGTGGCTCATGAGCACGAGACTCTTGGGGTTGTTGGCGAGCGCCAACTTGAGAGTCGGGAGTGTGGCAGTAATGCGAGTGATGTCCTTGACCTTGCCCTCCTTCACTGGCACGTTGAAGTCCACTCTCATCAGCACACGCTTATTGGCCAGGGATTTCGCTATGCTGTCCAGACGCAGCTTCCTAGCCAACATTTTATTACCATCTTTGCCTCGCGAACAGCCTTTGATTTCCCTGAACGCACCACACCAAAAGCACTGCGAACCGCACCCAGCCGATTCCCTCCTCGTCTAAAGGACAAAAAGGCAACTCTGCTTGTATAGCGTCCAAGACAGGACAGCCAGTTTCGACTCTTTGTGAGTCCACTCAGCCAGACCAAGCCAAATCACTTCTCCTTTCTTTCATTCTTCTCGCAGACTAGCAAAGGTAGCTTGGATTGCCGCCGTACCTGCTTATTTCCGTCGCAAGACTGCATGAGGTGAAAAAGTCACCTCCACTTCTAGCTGACCGCAGAACTGACGACTTGCTAGAAACTGTCCGCAGAAGATGTAGCAGTCCTGCTTCAACTCACCATGTCTATCAAGTGCAATAGCCAGGCAGACGCCTGTATCAAGTACAGTTCTAACATGGCCGCCACTCTGCGGGAGCGCCAAATCAGCCTGGTGCACACTCGCCGTCCTCGAGAAGCACTAGAGACCTACCTGGCCCAGACTAGACAAGACCTGCACAGCGACTCCTTCTGTCTGCGTACCATCGCCAGGTGCATCCGCGCCACAGGGGAAGTACTGGAAGACCCGCGCTACGTGGCCTTGCAGCACCGAGTGCTGGACAACCTGCACTCCCTCGACACTCGTGGCATCGCCAATGTCATTTTCTGGATGAGAATCAATGTGCGCTGGAGACGCTCCGCTGACCTGCCGGCTGAGGCCTACAAAGAGCCGCTGAGATTGCGATTGGAGGAACTTATTGGTCAGGAGGCACTGGCTAATAGACAGTTGGTGGCGCTGCTTGTGGATTTGATGTATTTGGACGTCAAAAACACGATATTTGTGGAAAGTAAGCTGATTGACCGACTAAAAAATCCACACGAGTTGTTCATTTACGAGGATTTCAGGCAAATTCTGGCCTTTCTCGCAAACAGAAAGCTGAAAACCAGCCGCAGTCTCTTCGAATCCACCGCATTGCGCATGCAAAAGGCCAAAGACGCCGACTTGAGCCATGACCTCGAGTGCTTTAAGTATGTGCGCACCATCATGCTGAGTTACAACTGGGACCGACTGCCTGAGTTGCATGCTTTTCTGCGGGAAAGGATACTGAAGCAAGGGGACACGCTCACCCTGGACCAGATAAACCGCATAGCGTATCCTTACGGAGAGAACCCCAACAGTCCATTCGGCCTGGAAGACCTTCTCAACTCCCTCTACGCCCGCTACCTCGCCCAAGCCTTGCTGGCGCCTACAGACTACGCGATTCTGCTGGACTATGTGAAGCGCCTTAGCCACCTGCAGCCCTGCCTTCTCCCCGCTTCTCTGCTGCAGTCTGCCCTCGCCTATTTCTCCCGGATGTCCTCTCAGTCTTTCTCCTCAGCCTACACGCCTATTTTGCAAGGATTGGCCTACTTCCAGGCCTCTATCCCGCCTGCTCAGTTAGAAGCACTGCCTAGTGCGAGTTCGCTGCTAGGGAACTTGGCACTGTGGAGACTGAAGCAGGGCAAAGCCCCGTTTGTGTGGCCGAAGGAAGTGGCCAACTTGACTCCATTCGAACTGCTGCAAGCCATGGCTGAGGTGGGGAACAGGGAGGGAGAAGGGGTTAAGGTGCTGGAGGCAATGGAATCAATGCGGAAGAGTGGCAGAAAGCACCAGCTCTACTCCGGCTTCCTCACAGGCGTGTGGAAGGGCTCATTCGGGTGGGATCAGCTAGGGCCAGTCCCCGCTCTGCTGCTGCAGTGGATGCACACTGATTTCCCCACGCTGGACCTGTGGCTCAGTCTTTCCTTCCTGCGCTGCTTCGCGAAGCAGGAAACTGCGACAGTGCGTGCAATTCTGCAACTGCACCAACACTGTGTGACCAGTGAACTAGTGCAGGGGTGGATTAGAGGCACTGAAGTGGTGGGAGACTTCGACTCGTATGTCCATTTGCTCAGTACTGTGCCTCCGCAGGCACTGTCTCTTCACTCGCTTTTCAACCTTCTCCGCTTCCGAACTCCTGCATCCACCTCGTCCTCAGCTCTACTCCTATACTGCAGTCTGCTAAACACCCCCAATGACCCTATTCTCAGCGATAATGCTTTTGGGCACCACATGGATGCAGTGCTGGAACTGATCACGACCCTGCCAGGAGCGCTGCAGCCCTTCATTGGCAGACTACAGAGGGAGTTGCAGAACGTGGGTGAGGACTTCCTGGGCGAAGAGAGAGTGCTGAAGGCCCTTTTAGCAGTGAAGAAGGTCGAGGAACACCTGCAAGAGACCTTCCCTGTGCAGCTGGATTCCTTCACCAAGCAGGCGAAAGACTACAACGTCCCCTACCTGCTCCTCCTCTTCCCTCACAAAGAGACAGTCACTCGCTTGCAGCACATCCCACCCCAGCGTCCCCTGCCCCGCTTCTACTCGCTCTCCCAAGTCCGCGACAAGTTCGCGGCCTTCTCTCTGCCCTGTCTCTCCGACCAACACAACCTCCTCTTCAGTCTCTGCTATGCACTAGAGGAGCGGGTCGCCGCCTCACCCATCGAAGCCGCCTTCCCACTCATTACTGCAATCGCACAGTTGCAGGACTTCAGACTGGAGTCTTCTCTGGAAGTCTGCATGAAGTCAGCTTGCTCGCGACTCAAAGCCATGCCCTTCCGCACACCAGATCTGTGGCTGCAGGCGCTAGAGACACTGAGATGGCTGGACAGTCGGTACAAGGAAGAGGCAAAGTGGGTGTCGGAACGACTGGAAGAGGCCTGGAACGTGCTGAGTCCGGAGGAAATGACGAGAGCTGTGAGGGTGTTGGGAGAGTTGGGGTGTGGGAAGAAGGAGGGGTATCGCAAGGCTGCGGACTTCGTAGTGAAACGGCCTGAATTGGTGCAAAGACTGGGTCCGGACCTGATCCAAGGGATGTATGAAGGCGGAGTATTGCAGCAGCCTGAGGCGAAGCAGCTATTTGAAGGCTATCTGAGTCTCTCTGGGGCCCAGATAAACCCCATAGACTACGGGAAAGTGGCACTAGCGGCTGCCACAGTCCCCTCCGCTGCTGCTCGAATGCAGAGCAGGTATGTCCACTGTGCCTCCAACTTGTCAGTGCTGCAGCGCTATTTGGTGTCCCTAGCCTACTCCCTGCCCTCACAACACACACTAGCGGCCCTGCCCAGTCTTCCAGCGGCTCTAGCCCTGCCCCTGCCTCGAGCCTTCCTCACCACACTACACAGAGCTAGAGTTTCCTACTCCCTTAACTCCGTAGTCGGCGGAGTCTTGCTCCCGTGTCTGTTTCACCAAGCCAAAACTGCCCTCTGGCTGCCCAGAGCCACTCTCTACGCTGGCAGACCTCTCCCCAGTGCTGCTCCCTACCTGTCTGCGGTGCAAGCCAGTGGTCACCAGGTGCTGCTTTCCACTGCAGCAGAGCTGAGTACTGAGGACAAGGCGGAGGCCTGGCTGCAGCAGCACATTCTTTAGGCTAATTCGAATAGTTCGAATGTGGACTTTGGTGGCCTTGTGGGCCTCTTTGATCCTTCTCGCCACTTACGCACTGGTCAGGAGCCTCGCCACTCTCAAATCTCTTCGCAATGTATACCACTATAAGGCCTTTGTCCTGCCGTGCGACGCTACTGGCCATGTAACTCCCCGTCTATGTGCCAATTTCCAGCGACTTCTGCACCCTGTGGCCTGTTTCTCCTACCGCGACCCCCAGTTTCAGCTGCCTCCAGACCTGCACTGTCTGCTGCTGCTGGAATACGCCTGTGTACTGCTGGTGTGTGACTATGCAGCGGAGCTAGTGCAGCCTTGTGAGGAGGAACTCAGTGTGATGCAGGCGGCTGTGGCAGCGGGAGTAGCGCTGGCAGTGACAGTGGGCGTGGATATGAGTGTGGAGCGAGTATTCGTGCAGAGTCTAAACACAGGGAACAGACGAGGAGAGGAGTACATAGTTGAGGAAGGAAGGACTGTGAACACAGTCCCTATGGAAATGGACCTAAGTGCTATGCTGCAGTCCCCGACTTCCATGCTGAAATCCACAGTGCACAGACCCTTCCCAGGGGATACGTCCTCAGTGCAGCTGCCCACTCTCACAGTGGACCTGTTCCTACTCCTGCTCCTAATGTCGCTTGCAGGCTGTTCTCTGTGGGGTATATACGTGTCTCCAAGTGTTCGAACTCAGCCCATATGGATACATTGGGGTATTGGCCTGGCGCTGGAAATGCCCTTCAAGATAGCGCTTGCATTGATATTTGGGATGTGTGGAGGACTTGCAGACCCTTGCAAAGGATACAAACGCTTGGGGTACCAGCTACGATGGAAGGACTTAGGGCAGTACAGAAGGGCGCCCAGGAAGGTGGAAACGAGTGTGGAGCAGTTGGAAGTGCAGGATGTCACAGAGGAACTGCAGGAGGTCAGTGTGGAGGGGCCGGATGTCATTGAGGAAGTGCCATGCCCCTCGAGTGCTGACAACACTCAACGACAGTCCCTATCCGCATTGTCTCGCACTCTCAATTCAGCCGCTTTCAGCAGTGAACCGCTGCTTTTTGCACAGACTCCAGAGCCCCTGCCCCACAGTCCCTCCCTGCCCATTACCTCCCGCGAGGCTCGGTTTCCTCCAGTTTCCCCGCTGTCCCTTCCTACTAACAGAGAGGAAGTCTGCCCGACTCCGCTGCGTCTTGTCTCCACTCCCGAAGCTGTCTCTACTCTGCCAGCCTTTGAGGAGTTCCCCATACCTCTCGACCCAGACCGCTTCAGTGATATCGAGGGCTCTGCGACAGACTTGGAAGAGCCACAGGTCCCTGCCAGTCCCACTTTGGAACTGCGCAGACCCCGTCGCTCTGCTTCCCTAATAGAGGCCCTCTACGGCAAGCCTGGAATGTTCGGCCGAGGAGCGCCTATTTCCACTCTCCGCCAAAGCAGAACGAGAAGTCCCAAAAGACCTCCCAGAAGCAGACCTTTGCCTGCTATTTTGAGCGAAAATGAGGAGGAAATGAAGCCTAACAGACCCCCTTCCCCCGAAGCAGCCGAAAGCACCAGATATCAGACTCCTGCCAGTCCTATTCTCGCTCAAAACCAGCCTCTGTGGGCTGAAACCAGTCCCCGGCCTGCAGCATATCAGCCTCAAACCAGAGCTTTCGAAGCTGGAAAGCCGCTGCCTCCTATTGAGCCAGATACTGAAGTGTACTTGAGACCTGATAGTCCTGAGGAACAGGTGCCACGGGTGGCTTTCAGAGGGGCGGTGAGGCAGTCCAAGTCCCAGACCAGGCTCCGCTCTCGCAGTCGAGTCCAGCCTCGAAGGACTGAGGACTATGACAGTCCCTATCAGGAAATCATGTGGAGGAGGTTGCCGGGAGAGGGCGGGAGGCTGCCTGCGCTGGAGAGTGGGCTGGAGAAGCGGGGTCGGCTGTGGCACTGACTGTAATTATGCGTACTAGTTTATGATTCGGAGGTGAGGATGGGCTGTATGTCCTCGGTCTGTCGTCGTTCAGAAGTCAAAAACATTGCTAGCAGTAGCAGGCCTAATCCGCTCATTATAGCAGCACTGTTAGGAAAGCCCCAAGCGTCCACCAAATAGCCGCCCAGCAATGGACCCACCACTTCGCCCAGCGACATATAGGTCGCCAACATGCCTACTTGGACCTTACTCGACAAAGCCTCCGCCAGAGGGTCGTCATTTAAAAGGCCCAGGGAAGCGGTTGCCACTTTTACGAGGTTGGGCATAGTGGAAACCACCACTATCCCGACACTCACAGAAAGACAGACAATCCCCACGATCACTATCCAAAGTCTCGAGGGAAATAAGAGTTCCCAGGGACCGATTAAGCAGTAAGCCAGTACACTCAGCAGTAAACCTGCACTCAGCACCCACTTTACAGACAAATACCGCAGGATTCGGGACAGTACCAAGCTTGCGAGTGTGTAGCCTGCGTCAGTGAGCGCTAAAATTAGGCCAATTTGCACTGTTGTGAGGCCGAAATTGGCGAGGTGCGGTGCAATTGCAGCATCGAAGAAGCTGATTAGTGCCATTGCATAGCCCATTGCTAGACTGTTCACCACTAGTCGTGGATTGGTATATACATTGACGGTCTCATTCGTGCTTCTGCTCTCAATATACTCTCGATCCGGACCTATTCCGCAGTACAGCGCCGGGATAGTGACAATATACAGGCCAGCCAGGGCTAGAAACACTCCAATAAAGCCCAGAAAGTAGTACACGAGGGACCCTACAGCCGGACCTACCATCATGCCCAGGCCTGCAGAGAACTCAATCATGCCCAGGACCTCGTTGAGTTGGTCCGGATAGTCTGTCTGCGCAATTGCCACGCCTAGGGAGAGAGTACTGACAGTGAAGGTGCAGGCGTAGCCCAGGCCTGAGAGGATGCGAGCGCTCACCCCCAAGAGGAAGAAGGGCAGTCCCGTCGTCCATATGGAAACGCCGATAAGAAGCATGGATAGGCTCTAGGTAAGACGCACAGAGAAGAAGTTGGCCGCTGTGAAGGTGCTGCGCCTCCCTAGAGTCCTAAGGTTGCTGCCCAGGAAGGGCGAAACCAGGAAGGTCGTGAGCGGCATGATACAGAAGATGAGGCCCACTTGCCACTGGGTCAGTCCCCTGGCCAGCGCCTCGGGCGGGTAGAAAGGTGACATCACTGCGAACAACAGGTTCATCAGGAAGTCACTCACGTACAGAGCCACCAGCCGCCACTCCATACTACATAGACAGTAATGTTGTTATGCACCTACTTTGCAGCCCTGTGTATCTTTACCCTTCTGTTTTCCTCTAAGCACCTGGTATTAGACTTCAGTAGAGGGAAGTTCTACTCCCATCATAGAATTCCATGCAGGCCGATACGTCACCCCCAGGCAACATGCTCGAACGACTTGGCACCAGAATGAGAAGACTGGTGGGCAGGGAGGAAAGTGGCAAGGACGGGGAAGCACTCGCCCTGGATACTACAGGAGACGAGGACTCGGAACTGTCAAGACCTGTGGACCGTGAAATCAGTGAAGATCTGCAGCCTTCGATAGTGCGTGAAGAGGAAGATGAGGGCTCGAGTGATTCTTTCTTCACTGCAGATGGAGAAGTGGAAGAGAAGGAAGTGGAGCAGCCTGCAGGCGCAGCCTTCATGCTCACCAACCTGCACACTGGGGAGAGTCTAGACCTGAGAGACGAAAACAAAGCTGATTTCCCTGACAAACTAGCCAAGGTGCTGACCAGAGAGCAGCAGCTAGACACACTGACGCTGTTCTACCAGTTGAAGCAACAGCGCAACCTCGCCCTCTGGGAAGCCTGCAAACTCAACCGTCCCGAGGTCTGTCGAGACTTGCTGGACCTTGCTAAGTACCGCAGCTTAGTGGCCCAACCCAACTGCAAGGGATTGTACGACTGGACGGCTCTGCATATAGCTGCGAGTGAGGGTCATTACAAGGTCTCTGCAGTGCTGCTGGAGCCTGAGAACGGCACTGATGTGAATGCTAGGACGCAGTTGCTGAGGACTCCACTACACATTGCAGCTCTCAAAGGCCACTTCATCCTGGTCCAACTGCTTCTCCGCAAAGGAGCAGACCCCAACCTGAAGGACAGTGAACAGAACACTCCGCTCCACCTGGCAGCCTCCATGGGCCACGCAGAGACTGTGAGCTGTCTGCTCCACTCCAACTGCAACCCACACACCAGGAACTCAATCGGGAAGACGGCCTGGGATGCAGCTGCTTCGCTGGAAGTGTTCGAAGTGCTGAGCAAGGCAGTGGGAACAGGCAGGAGCGGGTATGGCAGGACTCCCTTCGAAGGCGTGCTGCTGCACAACTCCAGGTGTGACCATGTGCTCGGCATCCTGACTCGGAGCTATAGACCCGCAGAGCCCACTGAGCTGAAAGTGATGAGTTCCAAAAAGGCCAAAGCCCGACTGGCTCGTCCCTCCCTCCTCAGCACCACTGCCAACTACAAAGACTTTGTGCCTCTGCGACTCTTGGGCAGGGGCAGCTTCGGCGAAGTCTACCTCGCCCGCAAAAGAGGCTCCATGGAGTACTTCGCAATGAAAGTCCTGCGCAAGGACCAAATCTGCGAGCAAAACCTCAAGCGCTATGTAATGACCGAACGTAACATCCTCAGCTACATCAAGCACCCTTTCATAGTCAGTTCCCGCTACGCCTTCCAGACTCCTGAGAAACTCATTTTGATTCTCGACTACTGCCCTGGCGGAGACCTTGCACAAGTGCTGGAGAAGGAAGGCAAGTTGGAAGAAAGCAAAGCGAAAATGTACGTAGCGGAAATCCTGCTGGCCCTGGAAGAACTGCACAGCAACGGGGTCATCTACAGGGACCTGAAGCCGGAAAACGTAGTGCTCGACGCTTCGGGCCACGCAATGCTCACTGACTTCGGACTGTCCAAGGAAGGAATGGAGGCTGACATGCTCACTGGGTCGTTTTGTGGGACAGCGAGTTACTTCCCTCCTGAGGTACTGGCGGGCAAGGGACACAGTCGCACCATTGACTACTACTTGCTGGGCGTGCTGCTGTACCAGTTGCTAGTGGGCTGTCCTCCCTTCGCAGCACCAACGAGACAACTACTCTACGCCACCATTCAAAAGAACGCACCTAAGTTTCCCCGCTACCTGTCTAACAGCGTCATTGACCTGCTTTCCAAACTGCTCGCCAAAGACCCTGCGCATCGACTTGGCTCCGGCCCTTTGGGCTCTGAAGAAATCAAGCAACATCCGTTTTTCCATGACATTGACTGGGAGCTGGTGATGAACCGGGAAAGACAGTCCACTCTGATGCAGAACGCAGTCTCGCCCGGGAGTGTTATTCACAGTGAGCGAGTCTACGGAAGGATGAGTACGCATGACAGACTGAAAATTGACGGCTGGTCCTTTGTGCGTAGCCAAATAGCCTAATAATTGCCTGCAGAACTACTCTGTTTCCTAGCCTACTACACATTCCTAGAGCCAGACTCGAAGTTGTCAGAGACAGTAGCGAAGCTAAGAGTGTAGAGAGGGCTATAGAGGCACATAGATCTGTGCGAGCGGAGACAGAGTGAAAACTGCTTTGGCGTGCGAATAGGCCGGGATCTGATAATGAATTATTGGAGCCCAGTGAGTCAGAAGTCCTCTGCTTTAGCACCAATCAGTGCACACCGCTCCCCGTTCCGCCCCAGTCCCAGCCTCCCCCTTTTCCCCTCGAATCTCACCATCCACTCGCACAACCCCTTCCCCGCAGCCCACATCAATCACCAAAGGATCGCTAGTTTGCCCTTTCGAACGCCCAAAATCAGAGGGCTGAAGCAGATGATCCCTACGGGGAAAGCGGTGCTGAGAGGATCTGAGCCCTTGCAGAACGTGTCTAGACGCAACGCTGTGATGAATCCAAGCCTTGGAGTGCTGTCCCTGTATGCCCACTCTCTACGTGGGCACAAAGGACAGAAGGATCGGTTGAACCAAGACATATACATGCAGCTGCCTCACTTCCAGGGCCGACAAGACTCTTACCTACTTTCCCTCTCTGACGGGCATGGACAGTATGGCCACCTAGTAGCGGGTGCAGTGTGTGAAATGCTGCCCGTGGTGTTAGGCGACGTGAAGAATCTGAGTGATGTGGACTTGCAGAGAGAAGCGCAGGGGCTGTTCCACAGCGCTGTGCTGCGAATTCACAAGTCAGTGCTGCAGTCGCTCAGCTTCAACCCGGGCTTGTCGGGCTGCACATTACTCACAGCTCTCATCCACAGTCACACTCTTGTGCTTTCGCACGTTGGTGACTCGCGAGCTTTGCTCGTCCAAACTGCTCCCGGTGCTTCAGAAACAGGCTTTTGGGTCTATCAGCAACTAACAACGGACCACACTCCAGATCTACCGTTAGAGCGAGCGAGAATAGAGAGTAAGAAAGGTCTCGTGAAGCCTCGCAGAGACTCAACAGGCGCTTACTCAGGCCCAGCAAGAGTGTGGGTGCAGGGCGAAAACCTGCCGGGCCTGGCGATGTCCAGGTCCATTGGAGATTCAGTGGCCCATGCAGTGGGTGTGAGTGAAGTGCCCCAAGTGATAGTGCACCGACTCGAAGCCCGAGACAAGGCACTCATCCTAGCATCCGATGGGTTGTGGAACGTTCTCTCTAACTCGGAAGTGACGATGATCGTGCAGCGCCAGTGGTCGACCTGTGAGAACTGCTGTTTGGAGCTGGTGAAGGTGGCGGAAAACCGCTGGAACAAGCTGAGTTCCTCAGCGGACGACATCACAGTGATGGTAGTAACTTTGAGTTTCTAGTGGGTATGGTCATAATGGCGAGTTCGGACTACCTGTGGGCCTCGCACAGAGGCTATAGCCAGGTGGCCCGGCCTGATGGCGAGTTTCTGCACTGGATTTCGGACGTAGCAGATGAGATTCCCATCAGAATGACAGCCACTGGCGCAGGCAGCATTCCCCCGGTGTCCCTGTATCAACTGCTAGTAGAGAATGCTAGAGTTGCTGAGTCCAAAGTTGCTCTGCGCGTGCAGAGGAACAAGAAGCGGGTCAATTACACCTGGGGCCTGGTTCATAGCCAGAGCCTCCAAGTCGCCAGCGCACTCATACATCTCCAAGTTCCAGAAAGAACCTGTGTCAACATTATTGGCTTCAACTCGCCAGAGTGGATGTTGGCCTTCACAGGTAGTATTACGGCTAACTGCGTTTCTGTGGGGGTCTACACTACCAACCAAACTGATGCCTGTTTCTATGTGGCGAATCACAGCAACATGCAAGTCCTCTTCGCACAGAACGAAACCCACATCAAGAAGTACCTCCCCGTGCTGAACCAACTGCCCTCACTCAAAGCTGTGGTGTGCTGGCTGCCCTCTGCTGAGTTCCAGACCCTCCGCCAAGGCCACTCCAACTTCTACACTTGGGAGGAGTTCCTGCGGCTAGGCACTCCTGCAGATGACCCCAGACCTCGCACAGCCAATATCTCCCCTGCAGCTCCCTGCACCATTGTCTATACTTCAGGCACGACAGGTCCTCCTAAAGGTGTGATGCTGTCCCACGACAACTACATCTGGACTGCTAAGTCGCTAACTATGCTGCAGTCCTTCACTGAGGATGAAAGCATCGTATCCTACCTTCCTCTTAGTCACAGCGCAGCGCAGTACTTCGACATATTTATCCCCATCTCTGTTCGCGTAACAGTTACCTTTGCGGATGAAAAGGCTCTGCAAGGCACCTTGGCTGACACTCTGAAGTTTGCCCATCCCACAGCTTTTCTCGGAGTTCCGCGAGTATACGAGAAGATGGAAGAAGCCATTCGAGCCATCGCTGCTAAAACCGGAGGCTTAAAACGTCGCTTAGCCCTCTGGGCGAAAGGCCTGGGATATCAAGGCACCATGGCAGCTCTGAAAAAGGAAGGAATGCCATGGGGATATTGCCTCGCCAATTCCCTCGTCCTCAGCAAGGTGAAGCAGGCTTTAGGCTTCGACAAAACCAGGTTCTTCTTTGTAGGCGCAGCCCCGATTTCCAAAGCCACTCTCGAGTTCTTCGCTGCACTCAACATCCCCATTTTCAACGTGTTCGGCATGTCTGAAAGCAGTGCGCCCACCACGATCAACCATCCCGAAAAAAACAACCTCTGGTCTGCAGGCTACGCTGCTCCCGGGACCGATCTGCGCATAGTGGACCCCAAGAACCAGCCCCTGCCTACCGGCACCAGGGGAGAAATCTGCTTCCGAGGCAGGAACAAGTTCCTCGGCTACTTCAAAAGTCCCAAGGAAACCAAGGAAACCATTGACAACGAGGGGTACATCCACTCTGGAGATGAAGGCTACTTGGATGAACGCGGCTTTCTATTCATCACAGGACGCTTCAAAGAGCTGATCATCACTGCAGGCGGGGAAAACATTCCCCCTGTGCTGATAGAGGACCAAATAAAGGCAGAAACCAAGTTGATCAGCAATGTAATGCTGCTAGGAGATGCTCGCAAGTACCTGGCAGCCCTGGTGACCCTGCGGGCTGTGATAAGTTCCGAAGGTGTCCCCTCAGACCAACTCACCACGGAGGCAGTTTCCATCCTGCAAGCTGCAGGCAGCACTGCCACTACAGTCTCCGCGGCAATGACTGACAGCAAGGTGCATGCCCTCATTGAAAAGGCAATTTCGACTGCGAATAAGGCTGCTACTTCCCAGGCTCAGTATGTGCGCAAGTGGAAGCTGATTCCTAAGGACTTTTCGATTCCTGGAGGAGAGCTGACGCCTACAATGAAGCTGAAGAGGAAGGTAGTGCAAGAGCTGTACAGGGCGGAAATTGAAGCCTTGTTCGCAGAAGCCAAACTCTAATTAGACGTATAAACAGACGCTAGGCCAACGCATCTGAGCACTGATAATGGGCGAGTTCCTGTGGACTTCAAGGACTGGCTATGTGAAGTGCGCACATGCAGACGGGCAGTTCCTGTATTGGACCAGCTCCCTCACTGAAGAACTGCCTATAGTGGTCAGGGCCTCTGCCCCAGGCAACATTCTTCCAGTGTCTCTAGTTTTCCTTTTAGAGCAAAACGCCGAAGTTGCAGGACACAAGCCTGCCTACCGCATACAGCGGAACAAACGCTGGGTAGAGTATACTTGGTTTGAGGTGTACGACTTGAGCTTACAGGTCGCTAGGGCGCTCATACATCTCCAAGTTCCAGAAAGAACCTGCGTCAACATCATTGGCTTCAACACACCCGAGTGGGTGTTGGCCTTCACAGGTAGTATTACGGCTAACTGCGTTCCAGTGGGAATCTACTCTACCAACCAAACTGAGGCGTGTTTCTATGTGGCGAATCACAGCAACATGCAAGTCCTCTTCGCACAGAACGAAGCCCACATCAAGAAGTACCTCCCCGTGCTGAACCAACTGCCCTCACTCAAAGCTGTGGTGTGCTGGCTGCCCTCTGCTGAGTTCCAGACCCTCCGCCTAGGCCACTCCAACTTCTTCACTTGGGAGGAGTTCCTGCGGCTAGGCACTCCTGCAGATGACCCCAGACCTCGCACAGCCAATATCTCCCCTGCAGCTCCCTGCACTATTGTCTATACTTCAGGCACGACAGGTCCTCCTAAAGGTGTGATGCTGTCCCACGACAGCTACATCTGGACTGGAAAAAGTCTGTCTCAAGTCATGGAACTAACAGAAAATGATCAGCTCGTGTCTTACCTGCCTCTTAGTCATTGCACGGGGCAAATCTTTGACATATTCCTAAACTGTGTTCTGCACAGTACCGTAAGTTTCGCAGACGAAAGAGCTTTGCAGGGAACACTCGGTCTGACCCTTCGGGCCGTGAGACCTACCTTCTTTGTGGGAGTTCCGCGAGTGTATGAAAAACTGGAAGATTCGATCAAGTCTTTGGTGAAAAGCCGTTTTTCTGACTGGGCGAGAGACTTAGGGTACAGAGGCAGTATTGCTCAGTTGGAGAAGAAAAATGTGCCTTGGGGCTTTTGCCTAGCCAGTGCTTTGAAGCTCGGGAAGATCAGGGAAGCACTGGGACTAGATAGAGCCAAATATCTAGTAGTTGGAGGGGCACCGATTTCTAAGGCTTCTTTGGAGTTCTTTTTATCACTCAATCTGCCAATTCTTAATGGGTATGGAATGTCGGAGAGCAGTGCGCCTACAACAGCGATGACTTACTCCTTGAACAATGTATGGTCTGCTGGATTAGCTTTGCCTGGCACAGATCTGCGCATAGTGGACCCCAAGAACCAGCCCCTGCCTACCGGCACCAGGGGAGAAATCTGCTTCCGAGGCAGGAACAAGTTCCTCGGCTACTTCAAAAGTCCCAAGGAAACCAAGGAAACCATTG
>Ga0247837_1007159_pt1 | contig 15059 bp, 15 predicted proteins | sample LaCtaG_2_FD_187115 | JGI IMG/M metagenome (GOLD analysis project Ga0247837, IMG submission 187115) | Freshwater microbial communities from meromictic Lake La Cruz, Castile-La Mancha, Spain - LaCruzMarch2015_14.5m | ecosystem: Environmental > Aquatic > Freshwater > Lake | place: Spain: Castile-La...
CCTGGATGGCCAAATGCACACCCAGCCTTGCGCCGAAAAAACGCAATTGAGCCCATGCATTTTTGAATACGTTTATTTGGCGCGCCCCGACTCCACCATGGACGGCATTTCGGTTTACCAAGCCCGATTGAACTTGGGCGAGACGCTGGCCAAGCGCGTCATTTCTACTCTGCCGCCGAGCGATATCGATGTGGTGATCCCGATCCCCGAGTCCAGCCGCCCCAGCGCCACGCAATTGGCCCATTTGTTGGGAATTCCTTACCGCGAGGGGTTTGTCAAAAACCGCTACGTGGGCCGCACGTTCATCATGCCGGGCCAAGCGGTGCGCAAAAAGTCGGTGCGTCAAAAACTCAACACCATCGTGAGCGAGTTCAAGGGCCGCAATGTGCTGCTGGTGGATGATTCCATTGTGCGCGGCACCACCAGCCGCGAGATCGTGCAGATGGCACGGGACGCCGGTGCCCGCAAGGTCTACATGGCCAGTGCAGCGCCTCCAGTGCGCTACCCCAACGTGTACGGCATCGACATGCCGACCAGCCAAGAGCTGGTGGCGCACGGCCGCAGCATCGAAGAAATTCGCCAAATCATTGGCTGTGACGCCCTGATTTACCAAGACGTGGATGCCATGAAATCGGCTGTGGCCCAAGCGCGTGTCAACGCAGCGGGCGCGCTGTCTGATTTCGACGCGTCTTGCTTTGATGGGGTGTACGTGACGGGCGATATTTCTGCCGACGACATCAGCCGTTTGAACCAAACCCGCCCTCAAGCCGAAGAGGGCGATGACGACAATTCGCGTTTGGCTTTGCCCAACGCCAGCGAGTGAGACAGCAACATGACTGAACCCTTCCGATTTGACGATCTGCACATCGAAACCCTGGCCGTTCGTGCAGCGGTGGAGCGCAGCCAGTACGGGGAAAACTCCGAGGCGCTTTACCTGACCAGCGGTTACGTGCAGCCCACAGCCGAATCTGCCGCCCGCCGTTTCGCAGGCGATGAAGAAGGCTACACCTATGGCCGCTACGGCAACCCCACGGTCACCAGCATGGAAATCCGCTTGGCGGCCTTGGAGGGAACAGAAGCCGCCATGGGAACATCTTCGGGCATGTCCGCCATTTTGATGATGTGCATGGGCCTCTTGAAGGCGGGCGACCATGTGGTGTGCTCGCGCTCCATGTTCGGCTCGACCATCAAGCTGATTGGCTCGGACCTCGCCAAGTTTGGTGTGGAGTCCAGTTTTGTCTCGCAAACTGACTTGAAAGAGTGGCAAGCGGCCGTCCGTCCCAACACGCGCTTGTTGTTTGCCGAAACCCCCACCAACCCGCTGACCGAGGTTTGTGACATCCAAGCGCTGGCCGATTTGGCGCACAACGCAGGCGCTTTGTTTGCGCTGGACAACTGCTTTGCCACGCCCGCTTTGCAACGACCCGCACAGATGGGCGCTGACATCATCACGCACTCGGGTACCAAGTATTTGGACGGACAAGGCCGCGTGATGGCTGGCGCGCTGTGCGCCCCGCAGCAGATGATCACCGAGAAGTTTTTGCCCGTGCTCAAAAGCGGCGGCATGACACTGGCACCTTTCAATGCGTGGGTGGTGCTCAAGGGCCTTGAGACTCTGGACCTGCGCATGCGAGCCCAATCAGCCCGTGCGCAAACCTTGGCCGAATGGCTCGAAAAGCACCCGGCGGTGGCCCGCGTGCTTTACCCCGGTTTGGCCAGCCACCCGCAGCACGACTTGGCCATGCGCCAGATGTCGGGCTTGGGGGGTGCGGTGCTGTCTTTCGACGTGAAGGCCAATAGCCCAGAACAAGCACGGCAAAGGGCCTTTCACGTCTTGGACCAGATGCAAATGCTGTCGCTGTCCACCAACTTGGGTGACACCAAAACTTTGGTGGCGCACCCCGCCAGCACCTCGCACGGGCGTCTCACCGAAGCGCAGCGCCAAGCCGCAGGCATTGGCCAAGGCCTGATCCGCGTGGCAGTTGGTTTGGAGTACCCACAAGACATTCAGAAAGACCTGTCCCGTGGTCTCGACACCCTTTGATATGACCAACACCCTTTCAAGTGCGCCTGCACGTACCCGCACTCGCTTTGCTCCATCGCCCACTGGCTTCATTCACCTGGGCAACATTCGCTCGGCTTTGTACCCTTGGGCCTTTGCCCGTGCCACAGGCGGCGACTTTATTTTGCGCATCGAAGACACCGACCTGGACCGCTCCACGCAAGCGTCTGTGGACGTCATCATTGAAGGCATGGCTTGGCTTGAACTCAACCACGACGAAGGCCCGTTCTATCAAATGCAACGCATGGACCGCTACAAGGCGGTCTTGGCCGAACTGATTGCCGCAGGCCATGTTTACCCCTGCTACATGAGCATGGAAGCTTTGGACGCGCTACGTGAGCGCCAAATGGCCAACAAGGAAAAACCCCGTTACGACGGGACCTGGCGCCCAGCACCGGGCAAGGTCTTGCCCGCCGTGCCTGAGGGCGTCAAGCCTGTTTTGCGCTTCATGAACCCGGTTGGCGGCCTGGTAGCTTGGGACGACAAAGTCAAAGGTCGCATTGAAATCAGCAACGACGAACTCGACGACTTGGTGATCGCGCGCCCCGATGGCACACCGACCTACAACTTTTGTGTGGTCGTGGACGACATCGATATGCAGATCACGCATGTGATTCGTGGCGATGACCATGTCAACAACACCCCACGTCAGATCAACATCTTTCACGCCCTGGGTAAACAGCCCCCGGTTTACGCCCATCTGCCTACGGTGCTGAACGAGCTGGGCGAAAAGATGAGCAAGCGCAACGGTGCCAAGGCCGTCACGGCCTACCGAGACGAAGGCTATTTGCCCGATGCCATGGTCAACTATCTCGCACGCTTGGGCTGGAGCCACGGCGATGACGAAATCTTCAGCCGCGAACAGTTTCTGGCGTGGTTCAGCCTTGATCACTTGGGCCGCAGCGCTGCGCAGTTTGACGAAGCCAAACTCAAGTGGGTCAATGCTCAGCACCTCAAGGCCATGGACGACGCCGAGCTGGCCCGGCACGCTCAGCCTTTCTTGGCCAAATTGTCGGTGGTGGCCGACGAGCGCTTGACCAGCATCTGCGGTTTGTTCAAAGACCGTTGCGACACGCTGGTGGTTTTGGCGCAATGGATTTCAGTCTTCTATTTGGACGTGGTGCCCAATGCTCAGGAAAAGACTTTGCATGTGACCGATGCCGTCAAACCGGCTCTGGCCTTGTTGGCTGACAAGTTGGTGGCATGTACATGGGACAAGGCATCGATTGCGGCCATGATCAAGGAAACATTGGCTGAAACTGGCCTCAAAATGCCGCACTTGGCCATGCCGGTTCGGGTGTTGGTGATGGGCACTGCTCAGACACCATCGCTGGACGCAGTGCTGGCCCTGAGTCTCCGTGAAAAAATTCTACAGCGCTTGAAAAACGTCTGAATTTCTGTCTATAATTCGAGTCTCGACACCATTTAGGTATAACGACATGCAGCAATGCGTAACGTTTTACCAAAGGGGGTATAGCTCAGCTGGGAGAGCGCTTGCATGGCATGCAAGAGGTCATCGGTTCGATCCCGTTTACCTCCACCAAAGTGTCGAGATGATTCGAAAGAATCCGTCCAGGTTATGACCCTATCGTCTAGAGGCCTAGGACATCACCCTTTCACGGTGAGTACCGGGGTTCGAATCCCCGTAGGGTCGCCAAGTTTTGTAGCACTTGGTCAGTTTGCACAAGCAGTCTGGCAAAAGTTACAGCTACCAGGAGTGGTAGTTCAGTTGGTTAGAATACCGGCCTGTCACGCCGGGGGTCGCGGGTTCGAGTCCCGTCCACTCCGCCAAAATATCCTTTAAATCAAGGACTTGCAAAAAGCCCGATGAGAAATTGTCGGGCTTTTTTGTTGCCATTTTGGACCGCACTGTCCCCAAACTTTCCCCAGATTTTGAACACGGCGGATTCAAAACTGAAGTGCGACATGAGGGCTGATCCTACATAAACAAGCAAAGTTTGATGATCATCAGGCTCATTGAGCGAAGCTCAGCGTCGAGAACCATGATCGCCATTGAATTTACCTTGCACAACACAGACCATACACCGTTCAATACCTAAATTTGTTTCGCTGAGGCATACTCGTGTCATGCAAAATGACGAAGGCCAACCATCGCAATCTATCCATCACATTGTGTACTGCAGCCAAGCTGCTCTGCACATGGATAAACAGGCGCTCGAAAAAATAATTGTTACCGCTAAACACCATAACCCCAGATTTGGCATTACCGGGTTATTGGTTTTTGGCAGTGGCATCTTCTTCCAATGGCTGGAAGGTCCCAGAGACAACGTGACCAGTTTATTCGAAATTATTTCTGTAGATCCTCGCCACTCTAATGTTGTGCTGCTCACAAAAGAAGATGAGTTTCGTGAAAGGCTGTTTCCCAACTGGGACATGGAGTTGGTGGAAGCGGAAGATATCAGAGCCGTTTTGGAGGATGCCATGCATGAGGCCTCAGATCCAAAGCAAAAAAATATTTTGTCTCATATGCTGCAGGAACTTAACAAGAGCCCGCTTGGAAAATGAAAACTTGATTGACATCAATCTCATGTGTCAAATCTAGCAAGCGGTTTTGAATAAGATCTATCGTTGTTCCCGCCTTCTACGATTTGACCAGCTTGTGGGGATAGCGCCGATCGTGCTGTGACCCGACCGTTGATTGGGCGTGAACTGCTCAAATTGAAATCGGCTTCAACATGCTGCATGAGGCAGGCGATGGTCATGCGGTTTTCAGATTTGGGGTGGCGATACGAATACTTAGGTATAGGCATCTTCTGACCTTAACGGATCGGGTGTTGCACTTCATTTTTGAATCCGCCGTAGCTATTTATGAGTTATTTGGTTGTAAATAAAAAAGACTGCAAATCTCGATCGAACTCAAGCTATCAACTCAGTGAAATTCTGCATGGACAAAAAAAATCAAATCTTGCTTAATGCAAAATCTTTGAATGACATATCGAAATGAAAAACGCACCAACAACCATGCTCCGCAGTGATTGGAAAAATGCCAAGCCCAATGAAGTACGTGAAGCAGTCAGAAGCGGCAATTGGAAAGGCGTCACTCACGGCATGGCTCGAGGGCACATTCATGCCAACATGGCGATTGTCCAGAAAATTCATGCCTTTGATTTTTTGCGCTTTTGTTTGTTGAACCCAAAGCCGTGCCCATTGATCGAAGTTTTGGATGCCGGCAATCCCAATCCTCGTTTTTGCGCCAAGGATGCGGATGTACGTACTGACCTGTCGAGCTACAGAATTTTTTCTCAGGGCAAACTCATCGAAGAGGTCCCATCCTTACAGAAGCATTGGAAAAATGATCACGTGACATTTCTCATGGGCTGCAGTCTTTCCTTCGACCAGGCCATGCTGGAAGCAGGCATTCCGCTGCGCCATTTAGAAAATGAGAATGGGCGCATTGGGGTGTATCAGTCCAATATACCTTGTACCGCTGCTGGAATTTTCAGTGGAAATATGATTGTCAGCATGCGACCCACAAAAAGAAGACTGTTGATGCAAACTATCGCGGTAACTTCCAAGTATCCGATCGCGCATGGGGCACCGATCCACATTGGGAATCCTCAAGACATTGGCATCCATGATCTTGCCAACATTCACTCTGGAGGATACAACCGAGTTCAAGACGATGAAATCCCGGTTTTTTGGGCTTGTGGCGTAACACCGCAATCCATCGCCCTGTCCTCCGGCATCGACATGATTACGCACACGACAGGACACATGTTCATGACTGATTTAACTCTCAAGTCAGCGCAAATTTTATCTTGATGTTGCTTTATTTGTGATTGGATATTTTCTATGCATCGCTTAATTTTTTCATTCATCTTCGCTTTCAGCCTGAACCTTTGCGCATTCGCTCAAGTAGACACTTACCCCAATAAACCGATTCGTCTTGTTGTGCCATTTCCACCAGGGGGGACCATCGAAGCCATGTCACGTGTGATTGGTGAAGAAATGACAAAAAATTGGGGACAACCCATACTGGTTGACTCCAAACCCGGGGCTTCCGGCAACATCGGCGTGCAGTTGGTTGCAAACTCACCACCAGACGGCTACACATTGGTTTTTGGTACTCAAGGAACTCACGGCACCAATTCAATTTTGTTCAAAGAAGTCCGCTTCGATCCCTTCAAAGATTTTGAGCCCATCACCATGGTTGCGGATGCCCCACTCATACTTGTCGTCAACCCCAAAATGCCGGTTAACAATGTGAATGAATTGGTGTCTTATGTCAAAAAACAACCTGCAGGACTCGATTACGCCTCAGCAAGTTCCGGCGGAGGAGCGCACATTGCTGGAGAGATGTTTGCAAAAGCAGCCAACCTGAAACTCGTGCATGTGCCGTACAAAGGCAGTGGGCCAGCGCGTACAGATTTAATTGCAGGGCACATTTCTTTCATGTTTGACAACATCGGCTCCTCCCTACCCTCAGCACGTTCTGGCCAATTGCGCGCACTGGCCGTCACAGGAGCCAAACGGACCCCTTCGGCCCCCGAGTTGCCAACCATGGCTGAAGCAGGCATAGAGGGGGTCGTCATTGATACTTGGTACGCCATCTATGCTCCAGCAGGTACGCCCGCTTCGATTGTTCAAAAATTAAACACAGAGATCGTTCGTGTTTTGAAGTTGCCTCAAGTGATAGCCAGATTTAAAACGATGGGCTTGGACATTGTTGCTGGGACGTCCTCTGAGTTAGCTTCTCGCATGAAATCGGACGTCGGCAGGTATGCGAAAACGATTGCGGATGCCGGCATCAAGGTGGACTAAGGGATGGTCTGAATAATTCGCTGCAGCGAATGCCAAATGGCCGCAGACTTTCAAATCGTGAGTTTTCTGCCAAGTCAGTCCAGCAAGTCGGTGTTTTTTTGCACCACTTTGACCCTGGCTGTCCCTGTGTCCTGCCATTTCCATTGGCTCCAGACGAACGCATTGTTCCCGCCGACCACGGTTTGACCCGCTTGTGGGGTAGCGCCGATCTTGAATTGAACAGGCTGGTCATCGGGCACCCTGTGGCCTAGCTGAGATCGGTGCCCCTGATCAAATCGTCAATGGCGTCAACACTCTTGGCTAAACTGCAGGTATTGATCCCGCCGTGGGAGTCAGTGGCACTGCATTCCTATAAAAATAGCCATCGTTATTGGTTTAGCCGCAAGGATGCGATGAATTCACCCAAAACGCTTTTTTACAAGCTATCCCGAACTGCCGCAAGTCCAGCGCCGATGCGCATGGCCTTGCAGCGCAAACGACGCCAACTGACCATCTGCCTGCTGTTGGCGTTGGTCGTGCTGTTTATTTACCCAGGCCTGCGCGATCGCCTGAATGCACATGACTACTTACAGCGTTTGGCACCCGGCAAGGTTCTCATCGCCACTCCAAAATTGTATGGGCAAATGTTCAGAGATACCGAATTATTGATTTTGCAGCACGACGAGGAGGGCACCCGAGCGCTGGTACTGGGGGTACCCTTCGCGGAGGGGTTGGATCGCATGAGGCAGATTCAGTACCCGCAGCGCAAAGTGTTGATGGACGCAGCCCAACCAGCCGATTTTTGGGGTGGCCCGCTGAAATTGAACAAGCCATTGACGCTCAGCGCCAACCAACTTGTCAGCAATGATCCTGGTACCCAATCATTGAGCGAGGAATCAATTGCCGTGGGCGATTACACCCTGCAGGTGCACCAAACAAGCACTCTGGACAGCGCGATCGAAGCGACGTCGGCTGTGACCTTTAGGGGCTATGCTGGCTGGCTTCCCGGCCAATTGGCCCGCGAACTGCGCGATGGACGCTGGCAAGTGCTGAACGCCTCTGCGCCGGTCTTAGAACGCCACCTGGCCCAATTGTTCAATACCATCGCCCTCAAAGAAAAAGTATATGGCCACTGACGCTTTCCCCACGCAGTCTGGTTGCCACGCAAGTTTAGCGGTCGAGGCCAGCAACATTCACAAAGGCTTTCTCAACATGCCGGTGCTGAAAGGCCTGGACCTTGAGTTACAAGCAGCTTCGGTATTCGCCTTACTCGGCCCCAATGGTGCGGGTAAGTCAACCCTGATCAGCTTGCTCACAGGCGTTGCGCGCGCCGATCAAGGACGTCTGCGTATCCTTGGCATAGATCCGGCTGAAGACCCTCTTGCCGTCAAACGTCTGATCGGCGTGGTACCAGAAGAATTGGCCTTGTTCGAACGCCTGACAGGGCGTCAACAGTTGCACTTTTGCGCCAAGCTGCACGGACTGGACCGAGCAACCAGCGAACAGCGTTGCGAAGAATTGCTGCGCCTGACCGATCTGGTGTCTGCGGGTAACCAGCTCATTGGCACCTATTCAAAAGGGATGCGGCGGCGCCTCGCGATAGCGGCCGCCTTGATTCATGGCCCAGCGCTGGTGTTTCTGGATGAGCCTTTTGATGGCATTGATGTCATTGCCGCTGGCGTCATACGCGAACTGCTCCAAGAGTTGCGGCGCGCGCAGGTCAGTCTATTGTTGACGACCCATATTCTGGAAATCGCTGATCGGATTGCTACGCATGCAGGCTTTTTGTATGACGGCCGCTTGCTGGATCAAGGGCCTGTCGCAGCGTTGACTGAAAAATACCAGCGAGCCAATTTGGAGGGTGTTTTCGAGACTTTGATTCCGCTACCGGACAACCAGGGACACCGCTTGAGTTTCTATCAAACTCGGGATGCTGAGCCGCTATGACGACAGACTCGGATCGGTATCAACCCAATGGTGCGGCGCCCTTGCCCAGCTTTATCGGCCATTTGTCCTTGCTTTGGAAAACACGCAAGCAGCTTTCACAACAAGGCCTGGGCCTGCACCCATCTTTCTTTCAAAGACTCATCAGTGTGCTGGCCCTGGTCCCAGCCTTGTCCATGGGTTTGTTGAGCTATTTTTTCATAACACACCCTTCGATTTCAGTATCCATCGAAGTCAGTCAGTTCTATCTCAACTTGCTGTGTTTCGTGACCGCGATGCAATGGATCACCTGGCCGGTGCTTTCGGCAGGGGTTGAAGATGCGAGCGAGAGTCGCAGCTACCAAAGTTACCCTATTTCGACAATCCGTTTGCTGGTCGCCTCTACGTTGACGGGTCTTCTGCGCCCAGTTGGATTTTTCATGTTTGCGCCAATCATCGGCGCTGTGGTGGGGTATACCAGCTGCCATGTCAGCAGCGATGTGTTGATGGTTCCGTTTTTGTTTCTGGCCTTCATTGCGCTGTGCGCAGGTTGGGGCCAGGTTGCCTTGTATTGGATGCGAGATATCTTGCGCTCACACCGCAGCGGGCAAGCTTTGGGCTCAGTATTGATCATGTTGATTGTGTTGGGATCGCTACTTCCGCCCGTGGACACCAGCTGGCTGTACCTGGAAAACGCCGACGGCAGTGCCAAACTTGGCTTGGAATTACAGGAGTATGCCCAAATTGCCTACACGTTTTCCAGGGTACCGACAGGTTATTTGGGAGAGGCTTTACGGGCCTTGCACGATGGTCGACCGCTCGCAGCCATGGCCGATGCCCTTGCCATGTTGTTGTTGGCTGCACTCGGTTTATTCACAGCCCAGATTCTGTTGAGTCACTCACAGCACGGCAAATCCAGCCACAGCGAATCAAACAATGCGATGCAAGAGATTTTTCTGAATGCTCGCAATACCCATGCGGCTTTAGTTCGTCGTGAAGCTCTGGCACTTTGGCGCAATCCGCGCGCCAGGCTGCTGCTGGCTGTACCCTTGGTATTGATGGTGATGTTCAGATTGTTTTCCGCGCATGACATGTTTGTATTCTTCTTTGGTCAAAAAATCGATGCCTGGTTGATGGCGGTTTTGGCAACCTATGCAGCCCTGTTGATGGCGACCACTTTTACCCAAAATATGTTTGCCGAAGATGGCCAAGGTTTATATCAACTGCTCGCTGCACCCATCACGCCCGAGTCCATATTGCGCGCCAAAGCAGAGGTTCATGCGCTGTTGATCGGCTTGGCCGGACTGGGCAGCACGTTGTTTTATGCGCTTTATATTGGCAAGGTCAGCTTGCAAGACTATTTCTTGGTCTCGCTCGGAGTCAGCCTGGTGATTCCTCTGACTCTGATTTTGGGTCTATTTTTGTCTATTTATTTCCCTGTCAGCACCGACGCCAACCTGAACCGGCGCAGTCGCCAATCCCTGGCGGTGTCGCTGGCTGGGTTTTTGGGCAATCTTGTGGGTACTTCACCGCTTTTTGTCCTCATCCACCATCGGCAAATGGAATCACTTTATCTTTGGGCCTATCCAGTATTGCTCATCTTACTGGGCCTGATGATTGCGCTTTACCGCTACCTGCTGCCCATAGCGGGTGAGCATTTCAACCAGCGACGCGAGAGCGTATTGGCACAGATTGGGCGTTTTTAACTTTGCTGTTGCCCATCTGTGGTGGCCAGTTGAGCCTCATCGGAGAACAGCGGCTCGTGCAAGGGTGACGGGTCAGGCCGGTGTATCAAAGCATTCTGACACGAGGGGCGGGCTAGCCAACTCAGCTCCTATGAGTTGAGGGGTCGCGTCGAACTGCCCCATTGAAATGTGTCAAGTTTTAAGCGAATGCCAATTTTTTTGAGAAGCTGTAATATTGCACGGGCAATCTTTTTTACACGATGCGATGGATTCAAACCTCCTTAAATCAGTTCCTTTGTTTTCTTCGATGAGCGAAGAACAGTTGCGACTGCTGCACCCATGTCTGCAGCATCGTCGGTACTCTCGTGGCAATTATATTTTGCGAGAGGGAGATCAGACCAATGCTTTGTATTTAATCGTTTCTGGAAAGGTGAAGATACTGATTAAAGATAAACAAGGACGCGAAGTGATTCTCGCCTTTCTCGGCAAGAACGATTTTTTTGGTGAGATGGGTTTGCTGGACGGGCAGCCAAGTTCGGCCAGTGTTGAAACGATTGAAGAATGTCATTTTCTACAGCTTTCGAAGGCGGGTTTCTTGGCCGCTCTTCAGCAAAACTTCGAATTGGCGATGGTCATTGTTAACAATCTCGTCAAGCGTTTGCGTGCTGCAGATCGCAAAATTGAAAGTTTGGCGTTGATCGATGTTTACGGCCGTGTTGCCCGTCTGCTGATGGATGAATCTGAGTTAGTGAACGGTACTTTAGTCGTGCTAAAACCCCCATCAAAGCAGGAGATTGCCCGAATAATTGGTGCGTCGCGTGAGATGGTCAGCCGGGTCATCAAGGATTTGCAGTTGCGTGGTTGTATCCGACTTGAAAAGCGCAAAATTTTTATCCTAGACCAGTTTTCAATCAACAAGAGTGCATCAGACATCTAAGTGCGCCACTGGCCAGCACCGCCATCAGGCATTGGACACATGACGCCTCACAGCGTGCACCATAGGCAGGCACAGGCCATGCGGGAAGCTCGCAAGCCACGCTGAACGCTGCCTTCCACGCCAGGCCAAACCGATTCAAGGGAATCTACCCTTGCCTGAAACCCATGCCCACTGCCGCCAGGATCAGTTTTTAGGCTTTGAGAAAATACAAAGATGATGTTGCGCCACTGAGCAGGTTGATATTTTTGCCAAAAGTGGTATTTGTTCACACATTGGGGCGCAGAAAACATGAGCGCCCTATGGATAAGCGTGTTGAAGTGCGATTTAATTTAAAGCATGAAACAACACATCAACTCTTGCACAGCGGCAGTCTTTTTTGCCTGTTGCCAAAGTATGGTCGGACTTGTGAATGCCCATGGTTTGCCAGATCAAGGCTTAAAAGAATTCGTATCCCCGTCAACACAAACAACCCATTTGATTGGCGTGCAGCAAAGCTCAGCATTGTCCCGTGAAGTGAGCGGACTTCGAAGCCAACAATTTAATCTGTCCAACGGTGAATTGGTGCGTTTTAGCCACTGGTACAAAACGGATTGGCCAGAGCTTCAAATGACATGGCTAACCCAAATAAATCCTCAATTAGGTTTGATTTGGGGAGGGGGCACGGGTGAACGTGGGCCCAAATACCGCATCGCTACAAGTCTACAACTTGGCTTTTTATTTGAGCAGCCCTTGAGTAATGAAAGCTCTTGGTCACTCAGGGCTACCACTCGATTGGGGGGGCGACTCAAAGAAAAAACCTGTCTAGCCGATTTCGGGGACATCGGGGGCATGCAGACTGTCAATTGCCGTCTTGCAGCAACTCATCTATCCCCAGAAGAAACCCTAAAGTACCTATTGAATGAGGCCCCACGTGACCGTTTGTTGATTAGCTTGCGGTACGTGAGGAATTTTTGAAACCTAAGAAAGAAGGATTGGCAATGAAAACAGTACACATCACATTCACTTTAGCCGCAACTTTGCTGGCAACCGGCCAAGTGTTGGCGCAACCCGCAGTCCAATCATGGATGAGCCAAGAGGTCGGTGCAGCTTGGCTTCAAGGCTATCAAGGTTTGGGCGTCACCATCAAATCGGTGGACGACTTTAAAAGCAATGATCTCTCTTATGGCAAGCTCAATGACAGAACTCGGTTGCTCCATCATGGCCAGTGGACTCGGCTTCAGGCCAATCTCATCGCCCCACAGGCAACGATGCGTTCGCATGAATTTATGAAGGACACAAAGGTGTCGCTTTCAACAGGCTTCAATGTGCTTAATCTTAGCTACGGGATAATGGATACTGCTGGCAAAAGCGCCATCCAATGGTCGCGTCAAGAATCCTCAATCATTGATTATGCTTTTAAAGGTCAAGCCGTTGTTTCAAAAGCCGCAGGCAACGAATTCGGTGCTGCAGTTGGCCAACCTGATCAGTATGGCGAAGTGGACTACCTCAACAAGAGCCTCATTGGCGCTAAATCAGCCCTATTTGTGGGCGCGCTTGACAACAATGGGTCCCCTTCGGCACTTGCTAAAATGGCCAAATATTCCAATGTGGCGGGTAGCAACACGACGGTTCAAAACCAATTTTTGGTGGTGGGTGTTGAAGGTCGTAAAACTGGGCTTTACGGTACCTCTTTCGCAGCACCCATAGTGAGCGGCTATGCAGCCATTTTGTCGAGTAAGTTTACCAAAGCCAATCCCATTCAAATTACCAACCAACTGTTGGTAACCGCTCGCAAAGACACTGTTTCAAAATATGACCCGGCAATTCATGGCCGAGGCGAAGCCTCCATCGCAAGAGCACTGGCACCTGCTTCAATCCAATAGTCATTCCAAACTCTTCAGGGCGGTGATTTATCTGTCCGAGGCGGTGGCGCGTGAAATGAAAAACCGACCTTGAGAGCATCCACCCAAGAACTGATCTTGCCCCTTGGGGCAAGATCAGGCCTGTCGCTCACGGTTAAACCCGCCGCATCTGAGTCCAAATGACCCAATCCTAGCGAGGCTCAGTACAGATCAAATCGGTCTGCGATCATCACCTTGGTCCAAACCGCCACAAAGTCTTTGATGAACTTTTCTTGGTTGTCATCTTGCGCATACACCTCAGCATAGGCACGCAAGATGGCGTTAGAGCCAAAGACCAAATCCACGCGCGAAGCCGTCCACTTGGCTTGACCTGTTTTGCGATCACAGATGTCGTAGGTGTTGCGTCCAGTCGGCTTCCATTCATACGCCATGTCGGTGAGGTGTACAAAAAAATCGTTGGTCAACACACCTGCACGGTCAGTGAATACACCATGCTTGGAGCCGCCGTGGTTGGTACCCAAGACGCGCATGCCGCCAATCAATGCTGTCATCTCGTGTGCGGTGAGGCCCATGAGTTGTGCGCGGTCAAGCAAGAGCTCTTCTGGGCTGACCAAGTAGATGTTTTTGACCCAGTTGCGAAAGCCATCATGGATGGGTTCGAGTACAGCAAATGATTCAGCGTCAGTCATGTCTTGTATGGCATCACCACGCCCTGGCATGAAGGGCACAGCCACGTTGAAGCCTGCGGCTTGAATGGCTTTTTCCAAGCCCACATTGCCGGCCAACACAATCACATCGGCCACGCTGGCGCCGCTGTCTTTGGCAATACCTTCCAATACCTTAAGCACTTGGTCCAAACGTGCGGGTTCGTTGCCTTCCCAATCTTTTTGAGGTGCCAAGCGAATGCGTGCACCGTTGGCACCGCCACGCATGTCAGAGCCTCGGTAGGTGCGGGCGCTGTCCCAAGCGGTGGCAACCATGTCACTCACACTCAAACCACTGGCGGCGATTTTGGCTTTGACAGTCGCCACATCGTAGTTGGCTGTGCCAGCAGGAATGGGGTCTTGCCAGATGAGGTCTTCTTGCGGCACTTCTGGACCAATGTAGCGGACCTTCGGTCCCATGTCGCGGTGGGTGAGTTTGAACCACGCACGCACGAAGACTTGGGAGAAGTAATCGGGGTCTTTGTAGAAGCGCTCCGAGATCTTGCGGTACTCGGGGTCCATCTTCATCGCCATGTCAGCGTCGGTCATGATGGGGTTGGAGCGAATGCTGGGGTCTTCCACATCGGCAGGTTTGTCTTCCTCCTTGATGTTGATGGGCTCCCACTGCCACGCGCCAGCTGGGCTCTTTTTGAGTTCCCAGTCGTAGGTGAACAAGAGGTGGAAGTAGCCGTTATCCCACTGGGTGGGGTTGGTGGTCCACGCGCCTTCGATGCCGCTGGACATGGTGTTGCGACCCACGCCACAGCTGGTGTGGTTCATCCAACCCAAGCCTTGCTCGACCACATCCGCACCTTCAGGTTCTGGGCCTAAGTTTTGAGGCTTGCCATTGCCGTGACATTTGCCCACGGTGTGGCCGCCTGCGGTGAGGGCCACAGTTTCTTCGTCATCCATGGCCATGCGGGCAAAGGTGACGCGCACATCTTGTGCTGTTTTCAGTGGGTCGGGCTGGCCGTGGACGCCTTCGGGGTTCACATAGATCAAGCCCATTTCCACGGCGGCCAAGGGGTTTTCTAATTGCTCTCGGTCGTCGCCCTCGTAGCGGTTAGAGGCCAACCATTCTTTTTCAGAGCCCCAATACACGTCATGCTCAGGGTGCCAAATGTCTTCGCGACCAAATGCAAAACC
>Ga0247837_1007163_pt1 | contig 15041 bp, 13 predicted proteins | sample LaCtaG_2_FD_187115 | JGI IMG/M metagenome (GOLD analysis project Ga0247837, IMG submission 187115) | Freshwater microbial communities from meromictic Lake La Cruz, Castile-La Mancha, Spain - LaCruzMarch2015_14.5m | ecosystem: Environmental > Aquatic > Freshwater > Lake | place: Spain: Castile-La...
CCGTCCCTGGGCGAAACTTGATCTCCTTGATCTGGACCTGCTTCTGCTTCTTCTTGGCTTCGTTCTGCTTCTTTTTCTGATCGAAGCGAAACTTGCCGTAGTCCATGAGGCGGCATACCGGGGGCTCTGCGGTCGGGACGATCTCCACGAGATCCATGCCCGCCTCTTCCGCCATTTCCAGGGCCTCACGGACCCTGACGACTCCGACCTGGTTGCCGTCCGCGCCGATCAACCGTACTTCCGGAATGTTGATCTCGCGATTGACGCGGTTTCTCTTTGGTGCAGCGATTGCCGGTTCCTCCACAAGGATTGAAAAAAGGCCGTCCATGTCCGAGTGCCGGGAGCGACCCCGGTCTGTTCTTCGGCCGTCGAACCCTGGCGTATCAGGTGCACCGGGTCGGACGCCGGGCAGCGAATGAACTATCGCCCCCCGTTTGTGTGCTGGTCCGCGCAGCGGACCCTACGAGCTGGTCCGCGCGGGCGCTGGTCCGCGCAGCGGACCCTACGGGCTCAGTGCGCCCGCGTCGTGACGTCCTCAGTCAAGCGGGCAGCAAAACTGGTGAGATCGAATGATCCGAGATCCTGACCCTTACGGTCACGGACAGTCAACTGCCCCGTTTCGACCTCGCGATCACCGACCACCAGCAGATAGGGGACCCGTTGCAGGGTGTACTCGCGAATCTTAAAGCCGATCTTCTCGTTTCTCAAGTCCGAATCCACACGGAAGCCCTTTTTGCGCAAGGCGTTAGCCACTTCAGTCGCATAGGGGGCTTGCCGATCGGTGATATTGAGGACCACCGCCTGCACCGGCGCGAGCCAGACCGGCAGCAAACCGGCGTAATGCTCGATCAGAATCCCGATGAAGCGCTCCACCGAGCCCAGAATCGCACGATGGATCATCACCGGGGTCTGCTTGCTGTTGTCCTCGGCGATATAGTGCGCGCCCAGGCGTCCGGGCATGGAGAAGTCCACCTGGATGGTCCCGCATTGCCAGGCCCGGCCGATGCTGTCGTGCAGGGTGAACTCGATCTTGGGGCCATAGAAGGCGCCCTCGCCCGGCTGGACCTTGAACTCCAGGCCCTTGGCCTTGAGCGCCAGGTCCAAGGCCGCCTCGCCCTTGTCCCACAGGTCGTCGCTGCCCACCCGCTTCTCGGGGCGCAGCGACAAGGCTAGCGCGATCTGATCGAAACCGAAGTCACGATAGGTCTCGAAGACCATGTCGATGAGGGTGGCGACCTCGGCCTGGAGCTGGTCCTCGGTGCAGAAGACGTGGGCATCGTCCTGGGTGAAGCGCCGCGCCCGCATCAGCCCGTGCAGAGTCCCGGAGGGCTCGTTGCGGTGCACGACCCCGAACTCGGCAATGCGCAGGGGCAGATCGCGGTAGCTCTTCAACCCCTGGTTGTAAAGCTGGATGTGCCCCGGGCAGTTCATCGGCTTGATCGCGAAGTCGTGCTCGTCGATATGGGTGGTGTACATGCCGCCGGCGAACTTGTCCCAGTGACCCGAGCGCTCCCACAGTGAGCGGTCCAGAATCTGCGGCGTCTCCACCTCGTCGTAGCCGTATTCCATGAGCTTCTCGCGCATGTACTGTTCGGCCAGGCGATAGATGATGCGGCCCTTGGCGTGCCAAAAGGCCATGCCGGGCGCCTCGTCCTGGAAGTGGAACAGATCGAGCTGCTTGCCGAGTTTGCGGTGATCGCGCTTCTCGGCCTCTTCCAATCGGGTCAGATACGCCTTGAGTTCTTTCTTGTCGCGCCAGGCGGTGCCGTAAATCCGCTGCAACTGGGCGTTCTTCGAGTCACCGCGCCAGTAGGCGCCGGCCACCTTGGTCAGCTTGAAGCCCTCGCCCAGCCGGCCGGTGCTCGGCAGATGCGGCCCGCGGCAGACATCGAACCAGTCGCCCTGACGGTAGATCGAGACCTCCTCCCCCACCGGGATGATGTCCTCGATGATCTCCACCTTGTAGGTCTCGCCGAGCGCGGCGAAGACCCCTTTGGCCTGCTCGCGATCCATCACCTCGCGCACGATCGGCAGATCGCGCTTGACGATCTCGTGCATGCGCGCTTCGATCAGCGTTAGATCGTCCGGGGTGAAGGGCTCGGCGCGGGCGAAGTCGTAGTAGAAACCGTTGTCGATCGCGGGGCCGATGGTCACCTGGGTGCCGGGATAGAGTTCCTGCACCGCCTGCGCCATCACATGGGCGGCATCGTGGCGCAGCAGTTCCAGCGCGTCGGTTTCGTCCTTGGCGGTGACGATGGCGAGCGCGGCATCGGTGTCGATCACGAACGAGGTATCGACCAACCGGCCGTCCACCCGACCGGCCAGGGCCGCCTTGGCAAGACCTGGACCAATAGACGCGGCCACCTGGTGCACGGACACCGGGGCGTCGAACTGGCGGAGCGAACCGTCGGGAAGTGTTATCTGGGGCATGGGCGAATCCTTTGATTCAGTGGTGATCGATACCAAGGATCACATGACGGATCACCTGACGCGAACTTCAGGCGGGGACCAAACGAAACAGCCGCCAGCGGCCGGTCGCGAGCTACCGAGGCCCTGTCAGTCACCACGACGGGCGACACCGGGCTGGAGCTTGAGACTGGCCGCGTGCGGCTGGAATATTGGTAGGCGCGATTGGACTCGAACCAACGACCCCCACCATGTCAAGGTGGTGCTCTAACCAGCTGAGCTACGCGCCTGTCGTCAAGAGCCCACAATGTTAACGACCTGACGGGGTATTGGCAAATGTTTTCTTCATCAATGCTGCTTCCCGCGAATTGCCATAGCATCCGGATCGAGCACAACAACAACCTGGAGTACGCAATGCCGTCCGACGTCGCAACGCACTGGCAGCCGGTGGATCTGGGCGACGGGGTCCGCGCCTGTTTCGAGGTCATCCCCCGCGGGGGCCGCGAGGAGGTCGGTGTGCTGGATGCCCCCCTTCGATCAAGTGACCGCAACCCTCGGCAAAAATCAAGCTCCGTAGGAGCCCGCTTGCGGGCGACGTGACCTGCCGGAATCGCGTCATTGTGCCCCCACCCGTCGCCCGCAAGCGGGCTCCTACGGGTTGGATTTTCTTCTCGTTCCCACGCTCCAGCGTGGGAATGCCGTCCGACCGCTCCAGCGGCCGGTGGCGCCACGCGACGCTGGAGCGTCGCGACTTGCTCCCACGCTGGAGCGTGGGAGCCAGATCAGAAGATCAGTGTTCAGTGATCAGTGATCAGTGATCAGTGATCAGTGGATCAGTGTTCAGAGTCGATGGGGACAGAACACAACAAACGCACGCTTCTCTTTCACCTGGGTAAAGGCCAGGTACTGGGCATTGGTGACCGGATAGCGGGCAATCCGATAGGCCTCGGTCTCGCGGGTCGCGCCGTCCTGCCAGTGGAAAGGCCCGGCGGGAACGGCCTGCCAGGGGATGTCGGGCAGGCCGTCCGGCCGCAGTCCGACGCCCGCGCGGTCGTCCCCCAGGGCGGCGAGCAGGTCGCCCAGGCGGGTCCGGCGGCTGTGCCAGCGCGGCGCCGCCTGGGGGTCGGCGAGTTGGGCAAGCACTTGATCGAGACCGGCACGCAGCCAGGCCGGGGCCGGCGGATCGGCCGCGCGCAACCGCTCGACCAGGGCGCTCAGGGTCGCGGCCTCGCGGCCCTCGCCGGTGAGGGTGTGCAGGAGCGCGGTGCGGGGGTCCAGATCCGGACCGGCGGCGGGCGCGGACCCGGCGGCGTCCGCGGCGCGCGCCGCTTGGGTCAGGTCCAGCAGTTCCGCGGCGTCATCGCGCACCAGGAAGTGGGCGATGAGCGGGGCGTCGCGCACCAACTCGGCCCAGAGTTCGGCGCCCTCCAGCAATCACCCAGCCCGCGGAACCGGCGATCGGGGTGCGGGCGGGGTCCTTGAGGGTGCCCCAGAGGCCGGCGCGGACCAGGGAGGACTTTGCCGGACCCCGAGGCCCCGGCAACCACCAACAGGCGCCTGCCATGAGGAGTCTGAAGGCGCGCCAGCAGGTCCGCGGTCTCGGCGGTACGGCCGAAGAAGATCGGCGCCTGGGTGTGGTCCAGGGCCAACATGCCGGGATAGGGGTCATGGGGCCAGTCCACCGCCGGGCCGGAACAGCCCAGGCGCTCGCGCAGGCGGTCGAAGTCCGCTTTGACCCGGCCGTCGGTCAGGCCCTCATCACGGAGCGCGCCGAGCAAGGCGCACAGGGGCGTCTCACCCTGTTCGGTGGGCTGATCGAAGTCCCGACAGGCGCGAAGCAGCTCCGAGATCACCACCCCCGGTGCGCCGTCCCACTGCACCTCATCAATCACCTGGTGGTTCAGCAGGGCAAGAGACACCAGCGCCTTGAGCCGGCGCTGGTCTTTCAGTGGCTCGATCCGCTCCAGCAGGCGGCACAGATCGTTGAAGGTCGATTGGTCCATGGGTGCCAAGGATACCGCGATTGCACCAGGCGATTGAACTCGTGATGAACTCGTGACACCGCTCCGCGGTGTCACGCTCCCCTGGCGCTCCGCGCCTCGACCCCTGGTAATGACACGTCGCTTGATGATGCGGAGCGGGGGGGTTGATCCAAGTGTTTCGCGACTGGCAGGCCGGGGCGCGGAGCGCCGGGACATAAGTGACACCGCAGGAGCGGTGTTACCAGGAATCTCGGGAGCCGTGTCACGAGGGAACGGGGGAACCAGGTACCAGAACCCGCGAACTGGGCTAAGATCCGCTGATCCTCAACTGCCACCATAACAAGCCCATGACCACCATCCGCGAGTCCGATTTCGTCCAGAGCATCGCCGACGCTTTGCAGTTTATTTCCTACTACCACCCCCGCGACTATCTCCAGGCGCTGGCGGCGGCCTACGAGGCGGAAGAATCCCCAGCCGCCAAGGACGCCATGGCCCAGATTCTGATCAACTCGCGCATGTGCGCCGAGGGCCATCGGCCGATCTGCCAGGACACGGGTTCGGTGGTGGTCTTTCTGAAGGTCGGCATGGCGGTGCGCTGGGACACGGAGCTGAGCATTCAGGAGCTGGTCGATGCCGGCGTGCGGCTGGCCTATCAGCACCCGGACAATGTGTTGCGCGCGTCCATCGTGTCCCCGCCGATCGGCGCCCGCAAGAACACCGGCGACAACACCCCGGCGGTGGTCCATGTGGAACTGGTGCCCGGCGATCAGGTGGAGGTGCGCCTCGCGGCCAAGGGCGGCGGATCGGAGAACAAGTCCAAGTTCACCATCCTGAACCCGAGCGACAGTCTGGTGGACTGGGTGCTCAAGACGGTCCCGACCATGGGCGCCGGCTGGTGCCCGCCGGGCATGCTCGGCATCGGCATCGGCGGTTCGGCCGAAAAGGCGATGCTGATGGCCAAGGAGGCTTTGCTGGGACACATCGATATCCAGGAACTCAAGGCCCGCGGCCCCGCGGACCCCATCGAGGAACTGCGCCTGGAACTCTATGAGAAGGTGAATGCCCTCGGGATCGGTGCCCAGGGGCTGGGCGGTCTGACCACGGTGCTGGACGTCAAAATTCTGAGCTTCCCGACCCATGCGGCCTCGCTGCCGGTGGCCATGATCCCCAATTGTGCCGCGACCCGGCACCTGGACTTCACGCTCGCAGGCAGCGGTCCGGCCGTGTTGGAGCCGCCCCGCCTGGCCGACTGGCCGACCATCACCTATGACGCGACCGCCGGTGCACGCCGGGTCAATCTGGATACGGTCACCCGCGATGAGATCGCGACCTGGCAGCCCGGCGAGCGCCTGCTGCTTTCCGGCCGGCTGCTGACCGGGCGCGACGCCGCCCACCAGCGCATGGTGAACCTGCTCAACAGCGGCGAGGGCCTGCCGGAGGGCGTGGACCTGCGCGGGCGCTTCATCTATTACGTGGGTCCGGTCGACCCGGTAGGCGATGAGGTGGTCGGCCCGGCCGGTCCGACAACGGCCACCCGGATGGACAAGTTCACCGAGCAGATGCTGAGCCAGACCGGACTGATCGGCATGGTCGGCAAGGCCGAACGCGGACCCGCGGCGATCGAGGCGATCCGCCGCCACGGCGCCGTTTATCTGATGGCGGTGGGCGGGGCGGCCTATTTGGTCGCCAAGGCGATCAAGTCCTCGCGGCTGGTTGCCTTCGGTGATCTGGGGATGGAGGCAATCCGCGAGTTCGAGGTCGAAGACATGCCGGTGACGGTCGCGGTCGACTGCCGGGGCGAGTCGGTCCATACCACGGGCCCGGCGCAGTGGCAGGCCCGCATCGGCAAGATCCCGGTGGCCGTCGCGGGTTAGGAAACACCGTTGCGTCTCGCTCGTTGTCGTGATCGACGGCAATCGCCTCAACAGTTTCACAGGAACATCAGACCATGACCACCTACCCCGCCTTTCGCATCCATCACGACGCCGCCGGCCACCACGCCGGCCTTGAGGACCTGCCGAAGACCACCCCTACCGACGGCGAGGTGCTGATCCGGGTGCAGTATTCCGGGGTCAACTACAAGGACGCCCTGGCCGGGACCGGGCGCGGCAAGATTCTGCGCACCTTCCCGCTGGTCGGCGGGGCCGATGCCGCCGGCGTCGTGGAGCAGTCGGCCCATCCCTGCTATCAGCCGGGCGACGCCGTGATCGTCACCGGTTGGGGCCTCACCTTCGACCATGACGGCGGCTTCGCGGGCTATCTGTGCTGTCCGGCGGAATGGCTGGTGCCAATACCTGCCGGGCTCGATACCCGCACCGCGATGATCCTGGGCACGGCGGGCTTCACGGCGGCGCTGGCCGTGCACCGCATGTTGAGCAACGGGCAGGACCCAGCACTGGGGCCGGTGCTGGTCACCGGAGCCAGCGGCGGGGTCGGCTCCATGGCGGTGGGGATCCTCGCGCGGCTCGGCTTCCAGGTGACGGCCATCTCCGGCAAGCCGGAACTCGCCGACTGGCTGCAGGGACTGGGCGCGACGCAGATCCTGCCGCGCGACGCGCTGGCGGAAGCCCGGCGCCCGCTGGAACAGGCCCGCTGGGGCGGCGCGGTGGACAATGTGGGCGGTGAACTTCTGGCGCAGATCACGCGCACTGTCGTCCCCGGCGGCAACATCGCAAGCATCGGGCTGGTCGGCGGGCATGAGCTCCACACCACCGTCATGCCCTTCATTCTGCGCGGGATCAGTCTGCTGGGATGCAACTCGGTCGATGTGCCCTACCCGCTGCGAAAAACACTCTGGGAGCACCTGGCCGCTGACTGGCAACCGCGGAATCTGGAGGGGCTGGCGTCGGAGACAGTCGGGCTCAAGGACCTACCCGAGGTATTCGAACGGGTACTCGCCGGGAAGACCCATGGGCGGGTGTTGGTGGCAATTTAAACCGCGTCCGGCGCGAAATGCGTAATTTTCATGGTGTGTTCAGCCTTGGTGATTTAACTAGCCTCGGTGGAGACGCGGTTTAAAATTCATATTTTTTAAAACGTTAAACCGCGCCAGATCCAGCAATCGTCGAGTCTACCGGGGCCGATCCCATCAGAAAACATCGCGTACCGCGCTGGCGCGGTTTAGCAGCCAGCTCAGGGCTCGATGCCCAGCGCACGCAAACGCTCGGCCAAACGTTCGGCCCGGTCGCGTTCCTGCTCTGCCCGCGCGGTCGCCTGTTCAGCACGAATCGACTCCTGCGCCGCACGTGCGCTGGCCTCCTCGGCGCGAGCGTCCGCCTCATCAGCGCGAGCGACCGCTTGTTCAGCCAAAGAAGCGGCCTGGCGCGCACGCTGCGCCAGTTCCACTGAACTGCGGAACGGCTGCCCCTGGGGATCGAAAATCTCCAGCGTCTCGCCGGTCAGGGCGAAACGGATTCCGAGCCGCGGACTGGTCCAGCCCCTGAGATGGGACATCCGGCGCAACTGCCCATCCTGGCGCAGCCAGACCTCGAGCGTGTTGGGAGATGGGTCGTAGACGTAGTATTCCTCGACCCCGAAGGTGTCGTAAAAGGCGAGCTTGTCGGCCATTTCCATCGCACTGTTGGCCGGCGAGAGAATCTCGAAGACCACCTGCGGGGCGATACCGCCCTCCTCCCATTGCTTGTAGGAACCGCGTCGACCCTTCGGCCGGCCGATCGCGACCAGCACATCCGGCGCCACCGGTCCGGAGACGCGGCGGTCGGGCACCGGGTACCAGAAGAGGTCCCCGGCGATGAACACATTGGGGTCCTGGGCGAAGAGAATTTCAAGATTTTCCTTGATCTTGACCAGCCACTCATACTGTTCGGTATTCTCCGCCATGGGCTGTCCATCGCTCTCCGGGTAAGGGTCGTCGGGGTCGTAATGCGGGAGTGCATTCATCGGTTGAGTCCTCCTTCGGGGTCAGCCCCACCCGTAGCATAACGAAACCCCGAAGCCGATCTCCACCCGCGGGTTCCGGACCCAGCACATCCAAATTTAGGTGGCCGCTGCCAACAGCGTGCCGGCCGCGAGGCTGATGGTGGATGCGCTACGCTTATCCACCCTACAAAACCGGCTCCGCTGTAGGGTGGATAAGGCGCGCCGCTCGGTGTCAGGGACCCGGCACGGCGGTCGCGCGCGCCGCATCCACCAGGGGTCGCGCGACGCCGCCCAAATTTGGAACTGCTGTTCCCGCCCATGTTCAAGCATCCGCCCTGGCGATGATGGCCCCGACCTCCGCATTGCGCATGTGGAGCATCAACCGCTTGGTCGGCGACAGGGTGCCGTAGCGATACCCCGGATGGGTGGCCTCCACCGTCAGCCCGGCTTGGCTGACCTTGTTCAACCAGGCGTGCAGCGAATGGAAACACACGCCGACCCCGGCGGTATTGGCGCCCAAACGCTGAGTGAAGGCCTTGAGCATGCGGCTCGCGGTCAGGGTGTAGATCAGGCGCGACGGCAGATCGTCGATCAGCAGACCGGGGTAATAGTTCTCGAAGATCACCAGAATCCCGTCCGGCGCCAGCAGGTTGCGTGCATCGATGAGTCCCTGCAGTTGCAGCGCCTGAGTCTGCCGATAGGAATCAGCCACAAAATGGTGCAGGACCCAGTTGAAGAAGATGACGTCGAACCGGCGCTGCGGATCGAACGCGGCACCCTGAAAGGTGCCGCTCACCAGCGTCTTGGACGAGCGCGGCAGATTGCGCTCACGCAGCGTCTGGGAGGGCTCCACGATGACCCCTTCCGCCTGTGGATAGGCATCGAGCACCCGATCGGTAAAGATGCCATTGCCGCCGCCGACATCCAGAAAGCGCGACGGTCGCGCCAGGCGCGGCTCCAGATGGGGCTCGATCAGCGCCCACAACTGGGGGATCACATACTCGACGTCAAAGGCCTCGGTCTGCTGGTCAGCCAGGAGCCTGGGCGGGGTGGTGGTGGTCTGCACGCGGGGCCTCCGATTGCGGTCTGGTGTTGGTACCCTGGTACAGGATCGACTAAAACGGGATTGATTTCCGCAAATGGACGCAAAAAATCGCGAAAAAACTGCGTTCATTGGCAGACATTCCGGCTATATCAGCGTCGAACACGATAACCGGACCCGACAGCCTGTCCGACTTAACTGATAACAGGTTGATAAACAGATGTTTCGTCGCCTTTTGAGTGTGTCGTTAAATCTATAAATATCGATATTTTACGCTGTAAGTCCGACAAACTGGCAGCCAGACCATCGGCGCGCGGATGAGCGATCGGTCGATCCGCGACGGACTCGGCAAGATCACCAAGACATGACCCAGATCACGGTTTGACGATCTCTTTGAGTCTATAATAATGCAGGTTTGTTTTCGCCGCGTCGTGTTGACTTTCATAGCGTCGTTTTAGGTCTTGGTTCTTGACGTTCCGACCACGTAGGTCCCCAGGAGACGCCTGACACCGCCAGCCGGGGCAACAAAAAATGAGCACGTTCGAAGGCCATATTTACCTGGACCACCATTACCCGCCAGTTCTTTGGAACATAGTACGAGGTGGCTTTGACTCAGTTGACGTTCTGCCAGATCTAGAGCTTGTACGAAAGGCTGTTTCCCCAGACAGTGTCTCAAGACTCCGAGGCATTTTCGTCTTTAGCGATGTTCACAGCATCTCAAGAATTTGGGACTGCAACAAATGGGGAGGCCACTTCATTAATGAGTATTTGGCGGATGTTGGCGTTTGGGCCAAAAAATCCACAAAGGTGGATGCCGCATGGATCGAGGGAATAATTAGCAGCGAAGGCACCCTTCTTCCTGACTGGCGGAATGCCGCAACAAATTACTGGTCAGGTCGGCCAAAGTCAGAAGCTTCCCCAATTTGGGAGGTGATTGTTGAGGGCCGTTTCTGCATCTGGTCAATGCACTCCAAGGAAGAGGCACTCAAAGAAATATCCGCAATCTGGCCCAACTCACTTGGACTGCTAGTGCATAGCATGAACTGTCTCGGCTTAGGATCACACGATGGGCAATGCCTCCCAGGACTTGTAAGAACCGAACGAGGATTATCGCTCGACCACTACCTCAGAATGGTGGACAGCAAAGACTCCAGCTTCATTGAGCGCCTTACACAACTCCCCTCGGAGAATCCTAAGTTCTTCGCAGGCCATCCAGACCCCAATAAAATGTACTTGCCCGACTTGGCGGGCTACTCACGGCTGCTCTGCGCCCATAATGATGTTGCGTTCATAAATTTATTGGGTGCGCTATCGGCTCTTCAAAAAATGCCCTCATTTCCTATCGGGGAAACCGGGGACAAACCACAGTTTCTCTGATTTGGCTCGGGAAACCGTGGTCAGTCCTTGATAACCAGTCCCTGATAACCGCACATCGTCCGACTTGACAAAATTTCCTTGTTCAACGCGGTAAATTTGGAGCAGGGATACAAGCCTCTCACGATATACTCTCCACGCGAGGTCATCTCTTATGAGCACGAATAGCGATTTTCATTCTGTCGACTTCTTCCGTGGAGTTCGGGATAAGCACGCAGATCTGCTGTCGAACATGGGTCCCGACGAGATCATTGCTTTCTTCGAGAACCAAGAAGAGTCCAACAATAGCGCCACCCCCGACCACGGGCTGGCCGGTCGGCGCTCCCGCGCCGACCGGCCAGCCCGTGGCGGGGTGCGCTGAACGTTAGGCTCATCCAATTTCGGGGTCAGAGGACACCGGGTAACTGGCGTCCCTACGGCTGAGGCCGTGAAAACCTCTTGACTCACGAAGACGTTAGGGATACGTACAACGAATGCCGATTTCAGAGCATCGGTGTGATTTTCGGTGTGGCCCTTTTTGTCGTGTGGACACCACGAGGCAAAGCGGGAGACGAACCCCATCTGATTTCAGCTCGCAGGGCAGTAGGTCATGAAGAAAGAGCTTGGTCTCAGCGCTACCGAAAAGGGCGCTAAAGGTAGTACTGATTGGCAGAAGCTTCGCGCCTTGCCCGATCCAGAGGTCATCTTTACAGAAGATGCTCCAGCGACTTCGCCTGAAGACTGGGCCAACGCGATAGCTCATACAGGACTACCGGTTCCGTCGCACAAGACTCAGATCGCACTTCGCATTGATGATGATGTTTTGGCGTGGTTCAAGGCTCAAGGTGCCGGGTATCAGACCCGCATGAACGCAGTTTTGAAAGCTTTTCGTGATGCGCATATGCCCAACACTAAGGCCGAACGATAGCTCCACCGGCCAGTTCCGAGGGCAGGGTACGTCATTCCAGCGGCCTTAAAAAAGCCTCCGGCGTAGGGACTCTGATTGCTCGGAGCCCCCACCACAGACCTGGACCCGCGCGCAACCTGTTCCGGCGTAAGGAGCATGTGTAGATGATTGGTCATGAGCACGTAGGCATGCAGCGCGCCGCGCTGGAGCCCAGATCACTCGCCCGCAACACCCCTGGCGATGATTGCCCGGATTTCGGCCTCCTGGGCCTCGATGGACGCGACCAGCGCAAACTGGATTGTGGCCTTGTGCAGGTTCTGACCCGGATAGGTGACTCGAAAATAGCGGTCGCGTTCCAGGTGGTCGTTGAGAAAGCGCAGGCCCAGCTCGAAGGGCATGAGGCGGATGCTGTCGTAGCACAGCGCCAGGTCGGCGGCGGTGAGAAATTCGCGCGTCTCCGCGAAATAGGCACCAAGGATCTGCTCGCAGATGTCCAGATCGAAACGCACCGCGCCGGTGTCGCCGGACGGACCGGACTCGCCGCCGCGGTTGCAGCAGGAGCGCAGACAGTCGCCAAGATCATGCTGGATCAGACCGGGCTGGACCGTATCCAGGTCGATCAGCGCCAGCGCCCGACCGTCCACCCGGTGGAACAGGATGTTGTCGATCTTCGGATCGCCATGGGTGACCCGCAAGGGGATACGGCCGGCGGCCAGGGCGTCCTCCAGCACCCAGGCCAAGGCGGCGTGGGTGTCGATGAAGGCGGTGCAGGCGCGCACCGAAGCGTCGTCGGCGGCCCAAGTGGCCTGCCCCCGCAGGGCCACGTGGCGGAACATATAGTCGGGCGTCTGGTGAAAACCGGGCAGCGTGAACTCCAGGCGGTCCGTAGCCAAATCCTGGGTCAAACGATGGAAGCGCCCCAGGGCGCGGCCGACCTGCGCGGCCTGCGCCGCGGTGCCGATCCGCTCCAGGGTGACCGCGTCCGCAATCAGTTCCATCAGCCGCCAGAGATCGCCGGCGGCTGTGCGCAGGTAGGGTCGGCCGTCAGCGGCGGGGATCAGGGCCGGCACCCGCAGCCCATCCGTGCCCGCGGCATGAGCGGCGAGTACGGACAGATTGGTCATGATCCGCTCGGCGCAGGGGAAGACCCGCTGGTTGACGCGCTGGAGCACGTAGCGACCGCTGTCGGTCGTCACCGCGAAGGTGTCGTTGATCAGCCCCTTGCCCAGGGGCAGGATCGGACCGATCGGAGCGCCGACGGTGAAGCCCGCGACGATCCCGCCGAGATCCGGCCGGGCGGGTGAGTCCGAAACAGGGACCGCATCGATGTCGTCCGTGATGGCCATGGTCATGGACCCGAATGAGGCCGCAGCGTCAGGGTCTCCCCGCGCTGGATCAGTTCCAGTTGTTTGAGATAACTCATGCCCAGCAGGACCTCATCGCCAATCATATTGGGAAGCACGCTGGCCCGTACGTTACGGGCCACCAGGCCCCCAAGGTCGACGGTCGCCAGGCGGGTACTCCAGGTCTCGACGCGGCCGTTGGCGGTCTGGCTGACACCGCCGGGACGCAACACCAGACCCAACCGTCGGGCCAGCGACAGCGGCAGGGCCACGTCGGTGGCACCGGTATCCACCAGGAACACGACGGGCTGGCCATTGATCCGTCCGCCGGCCACGTAATGACCGGCCCGGTTGCGCCGAAGCACAACCTGAAGCACGCCTGCCTGCCCCGCCCCTGCAACCGGATCAGGGTTAGGGTTGCGCTGACGCTCGATGACCCCGTTGAAGAACAGGACCAGGAGCGCCAGGCCCAGGACCCAGGCCGCGAACAGCATGGCACGACCCAGCCGCGAGGGGCTGTCGTCGCCGTTCAGCGTCGGGTCTTTCACGCGGCTGAAGGCCGACTCAGCGGCCCGCGGCCTGGCCTTGTTCAGCCGTCCGCTGGAACTGCCCGCGGTAGTACGAAGCGACGCTGCGTCCATTGGCGATCACGTCATAGACTTTCCAGGCCTGACCCGCCTGACCGGATTGATACATGCGAAATTCCAACCGCGATGGATAGGCGCCCGGACGCACGATCCCGACGTTCACACTCACCGCGCCGCGGGCGCCCAGACGCGGGCGCAGCATCCGCACCTGCTGCCCCTGATAGCCGGCCAGTTGACCGCCCAGGGCAGTAAGGAAACTGGACTCGATGCGGCCGGCCAGGGCCTTGCGCTCCTGTTCGCTCAACCGTGCATAGCCGGGGCCGGCAGCCCACTTGGCCATAGAGTCAAAATCGAAGTAAGGCGCGATCTCCCGGTCGAGAAAGGCGGCGACCTGAAGTTTGTTCGGCAGATCCGGCTGACCCAGGAAGGCACGCAGCTTGTCGATCCCCTCCTTAAGCGTGAGGGTGGCTTCCATGAGCGGACCCCTGACGCGTTCGGTCGGGGGGAGCTGACCGGATGCCGACTGCTGAGTTCCAGGAACCGACCAGGAAGCCGGAGCCGCGGGCGGGGCGACGCCGGGGACCTGTGCGGCGAGGCCGCCGGCCAGACCAAGCAGAAGGACGGGCGAGAGCCGGTAACGACGCTTCATAGCTATCCTCAGTTTTCTGATTATGCGGGCGGACTAAGGCGGAAGCGTGCCAATGGTGCACGCGAATTGCAATCCCGAATTGCCATGAGCCGACGTTACGCAACGGCTACGCGACGTTGATCATCCGTTCGGCCCTAGGGTGGACAAGCGATAACGCAGTCCACCGAATCCCGCGCCGCCGCTGGTGGACTGCGCTACGCTTGTCCGCCCGACGATGTCACGTGGCCGGAACCGCGACCAAGGCCGGCCAGGCAACAGCCAGGATCAGTAGAAACCGATCTCGGCGATACAGATTTCAAAACGTGTGGCCCGGCCGATGGCGACGACGCCGAGGCGCAGCAGGCGGGAGGTCGCAAGCGGAACGGCGATTCGGTAAGGGATGAACGCCGTGAAGGGGAAGCTCAGCACTTCCCAAACGGGGAGCGCGACAAACCCCGCTCGGTAGGACTGCCAGGGGAGCTCGGTCTCTGCCGACTTGAGATGTAGACCGTAAGCTTGATCGTCGCCCCGCACCAACAGCCGTACACCGCTGAAGGTGCTCGCATCGAACGGACCGCTGGTGCTCAATGCCAGATTGGCTTGCACGAAGCCGCCGTTGTTTTCCAGACGCAAGTCACCACTCAGACGGAGGGCAGATCGCCCATGCACATCCGTACGGGTCAACTGCCCCTGCGATACCCCGCCCATCACCTGATCGGTGATCAATCGCCAGGGAGTACCAAGTCGGGAGAGCGTACCCGCGCCGCGAAAGTCATCGATCAGGCCAGCATCGCCCCCGATGCCGATGCCGGCCATCATCAAGCCGGCCGGTCGTCATCCGCGGGCCCGAGACACTGCTCGGACTCATACCACATCACATTGATGACGCCGAAGGCCAAAGCCAACAGGACGCC
>Ga0247837_1007165_pt1 | contig 15040 bp, 8 predicted proteins | sample LaCtaG_2_FD_187115 | JGI IMG/M metagenome (GOLD analysis project Ga0247837, IMG submission 187115) | Freshwater microbial communities from meromictic Lake La Cruz, Castile-La Mancha, Spain - LaCruzMarch2015_14.5m | ecosystem: Environmental > Aquatic > Freshwater > Lake | place: Spain: Castile-La...
GTCTTAGTGATGAGTGTGGTGAAGACGGCTTGGTATTTATGTAAAAAATTGGCAATCATTGCGTTATGGAATCGGAGGGGTCACGCATTTGTATCTACAAAACAGCAACTTAATCCTTACGACTTCGGAGAAGTCCTGCATTTGTAGAAAAAAATCAAGGAACATCCACCTCCCATGACTTCGGAGAAGTCATGCATTTGTAGACATAAAAACGACCACCCATTCCTTACGACTTCGGAGAAGTCGGGCATTTGTTTTGCCCAAACTGTCAATTTTCAACTGTCAACTGTCAACTATTCCCCGGGCAAGGTAGAAATTTTGTGAAAAACGGGGTGGATGAAATTTTTGATGCGTAAGGGTGGGTCGGGTACGCGGCCTACCCATACAACGAAAACAAAACCATGCGCATCGAATAAAAAACAGCAGCCCTTTCGAACCAACAAATCCATGTAGCCTACTTACGCTGCTGTAGGTGCCTTTCGGCTTTTTGTCGCGCACGCATGCATGCGAGAACCGGACAATCACCTGTTCGGTGGATGCAATCCTGCTTTCTATCGAGCTGGGGGGACGAACAGAGGCGGAAGCCGATATTGTTGTTGCGGTTATCCGGCGTGTTGTTGTTGCGATTCGAAACGCGACAATTCCTGGCGTTGTTGTTCCAGGAGCCGCCCCGTAACACACGGTTCGTACCCTATGGCAATTGCCCATTTTTTATAACATATCACATAAAATTCAATATATTTTATTGGGCGCCAAATTATTGAAGCCTGGAAAAAACCTCCGTTTGAAACTTTTTGGTATCCGCATGGGCTATAAATGAAAGCAAAGGGGTCGCTCGGCGATTGCATTTGGCCGCACTCCAGCTTCCTTCGTGGAATGCATCATCAATGATCCTGATTTTCCGAATAAAACGCTGTTTGCTTTTTTGCAATAAATGCAGGTAATTCGGAAAAATGTGATAACCCAAGAACGGGAGACCGGTATTACAACGGTTCAAAGCCACTGGTTTTAAGGTACACATCAATTGCTGCTCCAAATAAGATGAAATTTGCATATTAAATGCCTTCAATACATCTTTATCTGAGTGCCAAATAACCATATCATCCATATATCGGACATAATACTTCGCCTTTAATTGCACTTTAATCCATTCATCCAACCCACTTAAATAATGGTTGGCAAAGTATTGACTGGTCAAGTTGCCGATAGGCAACCCACGATTCGGGCTTGCTTCATAACTTCGCACAATCTGTTCGCAAATAGACAACAAAGTATTGTCTTTAAACATCGCTGAAAGTTGTTGCAGGATAACATCATGGTGTATGCTTTCAAAAAATTTCCGAACGTCCATCTTTAAATACCATGTAGAGCGTGCAGAGTATATTTTAGCCCGATCCAGTGCAGCATAAGTGCCTTTCCCTTTTCTACTTGCATAACTATCAAAGTCTTGTGCGTTTTCAAAAAAAGGATGACATATATTCATCAGCGCATGATGCAGCACCTGTTCACCAAAAGCGGAGGCGCATATTTGCCGTTCCTTTGGTTCAAATACTTTGAAATACCTGTAATTGCCTACCACTACTGTTCCTGAAAGAATTTGGTTTTGAAGTGCCCTCAAATGAAAATCCATTTGCTCAAACCATTGCATTACTTCCGCTTGGTGTCGTTTTCCTTTTGCCGCTTTCCAGGCTGCCATTTGCAAATTTTTGGACGCTGCAATAGCGGTTATCAGATTACCGGCCCGCTTCATTCGTTGGGGCGGTTATGAATTGTGTGCCATATTTTTCAAGTTTTTTATCCCCTATTCCTTTTATAGATTTTAATCCAGTATCGGTAATAATGTCCATTTTGGCCATTTCAGCAAGTTCAGCGTCGGTAAAAATCAGATAAGCGGCTATTTTTTCCTCATTGGCGATCCGCTTCCGAATTTCACGAAGGGCCGAGAATTTTTTAAACGTAGCATCATCCAATACCTCTTTGTAATCAACTTTACTCCGGTCGCGTTCAGCCAGGTTAATGTCATCTGTATATTTTATACAAAAACTCCAGAAAACGCCTTCACGCGGGCTTTCAACCAATTGCTCTTTTACCTGTAATACCTTTTTAGAACGAAGAAACACATTCATCTCTTCAGATATAGCTTCCCCGCCAAGGAGCGGAATTGAAAATATTTTTATTTGCATAATATAATGTTTTAAAAAAAATTATTGGGGCTACGCCCCAAACCCCTTCTGTTTGCATTGCACCCTTATTGCACCCGTGAGATACTCCTCCCGGTTCGTCCCTCACCGGATGGAGTACCTCACGCCCCCACCCACCCCTTTTTTGCTCAATAGAAAAGCAAGGAAAGGCAAACCACCTCACTGGGGGGACGAACAGAGGCGGAAGCCGAAAGAGTAGTAGCGGTAATCCGGCGCGAAGTAGTTGCGATACGAAACGCGACAAATCCCGGCGCTGAAGTTCCAGGAGCCGCCCCGAAACACACGGTCCGCACCCGTTGTAGGCCCACCCTGATCCAGCATCGGCTTGCCATTATCGATCGAATAATCCCCAAACCAATCCGAACACCATTCATATACATTGCCACTCATATCATATAAGCCCAATACATTGGCTTTTTTGGTGGCTACTGCCCGAACGCCCGAATCCTTGGTATTTTCAGTGAACCAGCCCACCGCATCCAAATCGTCACTGCCTGCGTATTTGGTGGCTTGTTTTTGCTGGGTGCCCCCACGCGCCGCAAATTCCCATTCCGCTTCGGTGGGCAGGCGGTAATCCCGGCCGGTTTTGCGCGTCAGCCAGGCACAATAGGCTACCGCATCGTCCCAGGAAACACCCGTCACCGGGTTATTAGGGTTGGAGCGTGCCATGCCGATTTTTTTGTAATAATCATTGGTTCCGGTTACAATGTTGTATTCATTGCCCGCTTCCAACCATTCCGGATAATGCGTTTTCGTTTCATCGCAAAAGGCTAAATATTGCCCAATGGTTACCTCGGTTTTGGCCAATGCGAAGTCGCGTACGATCACCTGGTGGGCCGGTTTTTCGCTATCATAACAATCATCCCCCTGTTCCGCCGTGCAGCCCATGGTGAAGGTGCCGCCCTGGATGGGGATCATGTTGCGTTCTATTTCGGCCAAAACTGCCAAAACATCCGGGGGCTTCGTATTGGATACGCAAGGTCCCAAAACAGGTTTATTTCGGTAAAACCTGGCGATATACCCGGTTTTTTGGCGGTACCGGATCTTGTAACACAAGGCGTTGCTGTCCAACAAGTCCACCGTGCTGCCTGCGGGCACATCTTGCATCAAGGTAGCCCGGTCGAGGGTGCCGCCGCGTTTTTGGTACACTTCATTGAATTCGGGCTGGCTCAAGGGGCGGTTGCGCATGCCTATGCTGTAATCTACATTGATGATTCGGCGGCATTCAAAAGGTTCCCTTGTGCGTGCGGGCAGGAGGCCTTCGGCTTCCAGGAGGGTTTGGAGGTTGGCAGGAAGACTCAGGGTGTCAAAATAGAGGCTGTCCGTAAGGGTCAACAAAGTGCGGTAGGCACTGAGGGCCATTGCAATATCCCCATTGGGGTTCTTATTGCGCGATAAATAATACTGGCTCAAACCATAGCCATGCAACGCATCGGCTTGTAAGGTAAGTGACCGGTTCGCATTGCCATTGTTGTATAAACGCCAGAATGCATCGCGGGTGGCACGCAAAGTGGTATCGGGCGCCGCACCGCGTAAATAAAAATTCAGCTGTTGCGCGGCAGTATTGTAGCGCAATTGCATGCGGTTCGAATCGGCGAGGGCAAACGGGGGATCGGCTTGATGTTCAGTACCACTATTTTTGGCCGCTTGCAGGAAATCGACGCTCCAGCCCGCAGCGCGTTTCAGCAAAGAATCGGCGACTTCAGCGTAGAATTGCCTGCCTTGCCAAAACGGATATTGGCGTTCACTACCCAGGTCATTCCCCAGGCGCACGGCCTCTAAATGTCGGATATAAGCGGAATCGGTGGTCATTTCCACCTGTTTTTTAAATACATCGGCTTGCGCGGTATTCCGGGCGGCCGCAACACCGTACCACAAAGCAGCGGCACCCAGCAGAGTACACAGGCATATCCACCAAAACAAGGGGGTAAAAAAGGGCTTGGGCGTCGGTTTTTCAATCAGGGATTCAAAAGTTGCATTGGCATCGATGCGGCGTTGCACAATGCCATCGAGTTCTGCATACTGGCTGCCGTTTAGCAATCCGAGCCGTGCAAGGTCTTTCAATACCTCGCGATGGCTTTCGTTGTTGGGTTCCAGCGCAAACCGGTGAATGGCCAAGCTGCTTTTCCACTCCAATTCGGCAAAACCGTTGTGTACTTGTTCCTGAACCGCCTCTAATTCGGCAGTGGCGGCTAAACGGGCGCTGCGTTCTTCATCTTCACTTAAGCAAGCGAGCAGGCCCAAGCGCAATGGGTCATCGGGCGTATTTTCGGCCAACCAGGGAATGCGGGTGAGCAGCAACAATCGGTCGTGGGTAACCGGGATGCCCATATAAGCACCAATGGCCACCGTGAGGGCAAAATCGGGTTGTACACTCACCGCCAAGCCGCAAAGCCATTTGAAACAGGCATCATCCTGCAAAAAAGCGCGGTGTTGTTCGGGCGTTTCCCACAGGCGGGTGCGCGGGTCGAGGGCCGTTCGCCGATCGCCCAAGCGCCGTTCTAAGGTAGTCCAGGGCTCCGGTTCGTAATCCTCGTTTTCATCCAAGGCATTCAAACCATCCAAAATGCCCTCGGTATCGGCGGGAAACAACTGAAAATGCCGCTGCAGCAACACCTCCCGCGCGTACCAGCCCGATACGGGTTGTGGGGTAAGGAGCAGGCGCCGTTTCCATTGCATCAAATCGGCCAAAATGCCGGCGTTTAAGGCCGTACCGTTCATTTCCATCAAACCCTGGCCCGCACCAATACACACCAAGCGACAGTCGGCATAATGCTGGTGCAATTGGGTAATGGTGGAAATGACGTGCTGCTCGTTCCAAAAACGCAGGAAATCGCCGTTGTGAAAATACAATTCGATGGGTGCGTCCTGGCTTTTGAAAAAACGCGCTAATCGCTCATACAAACGCCCTGCCTGGTCTTGTTCGGTGGTACGTTCCACCAAAAACAGGTAGCGTGAGGGGCTGGTTTGCCGTTTTTCGCTGAGTACGAGGAAACCACCCGCGTCGGCGGTGGCACGTACCGAGGCCGGAACGTCCAATTCCCGGTGTTCCATTTCCACCCGCCGGCGCAGCACATCGGCCATGCGGAAAAAGTCGGGCGGCGTTTTTATCTTTCTTTCCTGGGGCAAATACGGCACGAAATAAGGTGCCCGGTCATGGATGGGATAATCTTGTTCCAGGTCCTCCAGCGCACGTACGGGCACTTTTTCCCGGCGTTTTTTGCGCCAGCGCAGCCAAAGCAACAAAGCCGCCCCGAAAAACAGCAATACCGACAGCCAATACCAGGGTATCAGGCGGTATGCCACGGGTGGACCAGGCTGTTTCAAGGGCGTAATGGGCAAAATCGGCAAATTATTGCCCACCTGAAACTGGATAAGCGTGTCGGTGTAACAATCTTGCCGGTCGTGGTAGGCCACGCATTTTGCATAACCGAATGCCGCTTCGCGGAATTGGTATTGGGCAGTGTTGGCCCAAACCGTGTCTTTTCGGGCAAAAACCCAAAAGACCCGGGCCTTCGCAGGCGGTTTTACGGAAAAACGGTAGGATTGGCCTGCGGTCAGGGGCGATTTGGGCAGTTGGAGCCCAGTTAAAACGGGCGCATCGCCACAATGTACTGGAATGGGGAGGGTGTCCTGCCCGCGCATCCCAGCATTTACCAACAAAAACACATTTTTTTGGTACCCGGCAGCCGTCCAGTTGAAATGCAGGCCTTTGCCGCTTGCCTGACTTGCACCGTCAAGCCCGTGGCGGATTTCCCAATGCACCGAATCGGGCGCGAGCTCGGTGGTATCGGTTAAATTGAATTGCCAGGCTTGCCCTTCGAATAAACGGCCCTTGGGCAACAGGGAATCTATTTCAATTTTCTTGTAAATACGGTGTTCTGGCTGGAAAAACCGAACCAGCAGTACGATACTGGCGCAAACGATGGCTATGGCGGGTAACACCCAATCATATTGTTTCCAAAAATTGGGTGGTGGTGTCTTGGCTTTCGGTTTCAAGCCATTTTCGGCCCAATGATCCGCATCTAACTGGCATTTTTCCCAGAATTCGTCAAAAAACAAATAAAACTGCCTTTGTTCCTCGGCATTAGAAGCAACAAAAGGGGCTAAGCCGTATTTCAGGTCTTGCACATTTCCCACCCATTCGGCGCCTTTGCGGTCGAGCAGTTGCAATAGTCGCAGCTTGCGTCGGGTGTCCATTTTGAACCCGGCGTCGTGCAACTGTGCAAAAAACTGCTCCAGCGGCAAAGGTGGTATAGGCGGCTGTTGGGCCATGTTTTAGAGTGCAGCGTTTTTTAGCAAATCCTGGATGGCTTCCAGGTCGTCTTTGGTTTTCACCAAAAAAGAAAGGTTGTATTCGAGCATTTTTCGGCGCTTTTCGATGTTATTTTCTTCAAAATAGCCGCGTTTGCCCAAAATTTCGAGCCAGGCAATCAATTCAGCGGTTGCGGGTGCCTTGCGCACCGATTTTTCGCGGGCATCCTCAAAAAACTTCAATAAGCGGTCAAATGCCTCGCCCGTGGTGGTGGTGCGCCCTGCCAAATGGGCTTGTACGATGTTGCGCAACAGTTCCCCTTCCGGAAAGCGGATGTGGAAAAAGGCACAACGGCGTAAAAAGGCGTCGGGCAGGTTTTTTTCCGAATTGGAGGTAAGGATCACCACGATTTTGGCTTCTGAACCTTTTTTTGCTTCAAATCCGGGTAATTCCCGGATGCGAAAGCGGTAATTCAGCAGTTCGTCGAGCAAGTCGTTGGTGAAATCGCGCGGAGCTTTGTCCACCTCGTCGATCAACACCACCGAATGCAGGGGCTTGGCGGGTAAATCGAGGCCGAATTTTTCGGAAAACGCCATTTTGGAAGGATCGGAATAGGCGATGGCCTGTCCAAAGGCTTCGATGCGGATAAATTGTTCGGTTGCTTTGAGTTCCACTTCGGAATTGCGGCGCAGGTTTGCCTCCTGGAAATGCGAAAGCGCATCGTAGGTATAAAACAGGTCGGAAGCTTTGGAAACCGTTTTGGTCACGAAACGCAGCACTTCCGGGTGAAAAGCGTTTGGGTATTTTTGGCTCAGGTGGGCGAGTGCCCATTCGGCCATTTCAGTTTTGCCGGTACCGGGCTCACCCGTGATGAGCAGCGGCAGGTTCATGTCGTACGCTGCCTCCAAGGCGTAAATTTGTGCGTCGCTGGGTATGTATTTTGCCATAATATATCGTTTTTCGGGCGTGCAGCCCGCTTGATTTATCGATTTTTAAACAGTTGATCGGCCAATACAAAGCCTTTGTTGAACAACAGGATGAGTTCGTTCAGTTTGGCTTCCACCTCCAGCATATCGAAGGGTCCTGCGTCCGTGAAATGATCGTTTGTAAGGTCTTTGGCTTCTAAACCAGGTCCCACCATCGTATCTCGATAAGTGCTGAACCAGCCCGTCACATCATTTTTTGTTACGGGCAGCAATTCCTCCATGGTATTGCCGCCACTTTTGCGGTTTTGAATGGCTTCGGCTACTTCTTCGCGCTTTTTGGGGTCATTTTTTTGGTATTCTACCCCAAAAAAGAAGAAGAAACGCGGCGATTCCGGCGGTAAATCCACCATCAGGTAGGATTTTATAAAGTCTTCTACCAAATCTGGCGTCAGGTCCTTGTTCCAGTTGGCTACATCCATGGTCAGCAGCACAAATACATTGTCGGTGGGCTTCAGTTCCTTGATGGTCGGACTGTCTAATAACTGTTGAAGGTTTCCTGTTTGAAACTTTACATTGCCGGGAATAGATGGATAAAATTGGGCAAACAACTCCTTGGCCACCGAAAGCCGGAAAAGGGTTTTGTTTTGACTCACCCTCGGCATGATTTTGCGAAAGGCTACTTTTTTATCTGTAGCTATATTTTCCAAGGGGTTGCACAGCATGTCACAGGATTCGTACCCAATGCACGCGTACAGACTTTTATGGGCCTGCCGGGTATCACCATACAAGAAATACAAGAATATCTTCTGATTTTCTGGCGCTTCCAACGCATCAATCTGACATTGCTCCCGTTGGTCAAATCGGTCGCAAGTAAAGGCGTGGTATTCTGGAATGGATTTATGCCCTGCCATTTTCACCCGCAGGTCGGGGTGCAGGTCTTCTTCCTGGATTTTATCGATCAGCCAAAGCAAGGCTTCGTTGGTGGTGTTAAAGGAAACACTTTTGTCTTTAAAATCGATCAGGCCTAAAATGCCTGCCCGACTATGGTTGCTATGTTTGCTTTGAATAAGAATCAGGTCGTTGTACCGGTCTGATTTTGAGTGGATTACCTTATCGTGCAACAAACTAAAAACCTGGTCGAGGCGATTATCGCCAACCAGTATTTTTAAATGTTGTCGGATACGGTCTATCATTTTAGGTTGGAAAAAACGAATTGTAATTATTTATGAAGCATACCTATATACAAAACAGGGTATTTTAACACGCACAAATATACGTTTGGGATTGTAAATTTATTGATTGTTTGTATTTGTTTTGTTGTAGGGGCGGGGTGGAGGGAGGTGACACCTCGATCGGTAACCATCCGAGGTGTCACCTCAGGCATCAACCTCCTGAGGTGTCACCTCAAGCATCAACCTCCTGAGGTGTCACCTCAAGCATCAACCTCCCGAGGTGTCACCTCCCCGCATCAAAAATCACCGGATCAACGTAACCGATCCCACCCGTTTCCCGCCCCAACTCGTGCCATCCTCAAAAATCGCGCGTTTTACTTCCCAGGTATACACATCCTGCGGCATCAACACGCCTTTGTAGCGGCCGTCCCAACCCTTGCCCGGTTGTCCGTTTTGCAGGGCATCGCTGTCCGACGACCACAACAACTGGCCATAACTGGAATAAACGGCTACATTGAATTCGCGCAAACCCACGCCTTTGGGCTGAAACAAAGCCGCTTCGCCGTTTTCCAGGCCCGGCGTGAAGGCATTCGGGATGAAGATATGGTGCATCGCTTCCGGATAAATGGGCAAAAGAGTGTCGTTTGGACAACCATTTTTGCCAAAAACCGTGAGTTTTACCCATTTTACGCCATTGGAATAGTACCGATGGGTGGGGTTTTGTACTTCCGAGGTATCGCCATCGCCAAAAGTCCACAACCAGCGCACGGCATCGAGGGAAAGATCGGTGAAGGCAAATTGCCCGGATGGCGGATCGGTCGGAATTTCTAAAAAGGAGAAATTGGCGCTCGGGCGCGGGTACACCTCGATGATGTTGGGCAGCGTGATGGTATCGAAACACACCTGGCGGTGGCTGACGATGAGGGTTGCGCCAAATTTGCCGGCATTGTAAAACGTGTGGGTGGTAGCAGGCACGGAAACCGACTGCCCCCCATCGGAAAAAATCCAGTTGGCGTCGGTGTTGTTGGTCGACAGGTTTTCAAAGTTGACGGTCAGTGGTGCGCAGCCTTTTTCGGGGTCCCAGGCGAAATCGGCCACAGGTTGGGCGTAGGCGCTGAGCATTTTTTCGGTGGTATCGCGGCAGCCAAAGGCATTGAGGGCCGTGAGCCGCACCGTGTAATCGCCCGCCTCGGTGTAACTGTGCTGCGGATTGTTGAGGGGCGTTGCGCCGCTGGAATCGCCGAAAGTCCATTGATATTCAATCGCATCGGTGCTGTTGTTGTCAAATTGCACCACGGTGGGTAGGCCGCACAAGCTTTCTTTTTGTATCTCAAAATCCGGGTTAGGCTTGGGGTGTACGGTGATGTACCGCAAAATGGTGTCGTTGCGACAACCCTGCTGGTCGATGCCGGTTAGTTTTACTTCAAATTGTCCCGCCTGCAGGTACGTGTGCGTGGGCGCGGGACCCGATAAGGTATTGCCATCGCCAAAATTCCAGGCGAAATAACTCGGCGCATTCGATTGGTTCTGAAATTTTACGGTCAGGGGCACGCAACCATCGGGGGTATCAAAACTAAACCGCACATCCGGTAGCGGCAAAATGGTCACCGGACTGCTGATGGTAGTTTTGCAGCCATGCGCCGCCGAAACGCCCGTGAGCACCACCATTTTGGTCCCAATACTGTCGTAAACATGGCTGGGACTGTACAAAAACGAGGAATCGCCGTCGCCAAAATCCCAAACGATACTCGAAAGCACATCTGGGGAGGTATTGTTGAATTGGAGGGTGTCGTTCAGGCAGAATTGGGCTTTAAAATCAAAAGAAACTTTCGGGGCCGGATGGACGGTTATCAAGGCGGACGTACTGTCGAACCCGCAACCATCGGCCGCTTTTTGGACCACTAAATAGGTACCCGGTGCCTGAAAAGTATGCTGCGGATTTTTGGTTCCGGAAGTATTCCCGTCGCCAAAATCCCAGGAAATCAGGGCGCCCGGGGTGGCAAAACTCGTAAACTGGGCTGTGTAAGGCTGACAACCCGACAAATTGGGCACATTGAAAAACGCCCGCACTTCCACTGGACGTACGGTAATATCGTGTTCCAGGGTATCCGCGCCGCATACATTGGTGGCAATCAGCCGGATGGTATAGGTTTTAAACAAGGTATCGGTGCTGTACTCCATCGGTTGCGGAATCGAATCGGTGGACGTTTGGCCATTGCCAAAATCCCAGAAAAAAGCCGTGGGCAAACCCGCGCTGGTGTTGGCAAAAACGATTTTCCCGCCGGTACAAATGGTATCCGTTGCCGTGCCAAATACCACAATGGGCAAGGGGCGCACGCGGATAGAATCGGTCCAGGTTTTTTCCGCGCACAGGTTTTTGGCCGTCAGGGTGACGATGTAAAAGGTGTCTTTCGTGCCGCCGGGCAACAGCAGCGGAGCCGGGGTAAAAGCGGTATCAAGGGGCAAATTGCCGATTTTCCAGGCATATTGGGCCTGATAACCGTTGCTTTCGTTTTGAAAAGACACCGAAAGCGGCGCGCAACCTTCATTTGCCGAAGGCGTAAAAAAGGCGTTGGGCGGGCGGGTGACAAACACGGTGCGCGTTTTTTCATCCGAACAACCAAACTCGGTGGTGACGCGCAATTTTACGGTAAAAGTGCCCGTATCGCTGTAGGTGTGCTTGGGCGCTTCCAGGGTGGATATTTTGCCGTCGCCGAAGTCCCATTCGGAGGCAAATGCGCTTTGGGAGAGGTTTTTAAACTGTATTTCGGTGCCAATGCAGGTATTCAGCGGTGGTTCAAAGTCAGATTGCGGCAAAGGATGCACGGCCACCAACAGCGAATCGCGGAAACTGCAACCCAACACGGTATCGGTGATTTGATAATTGAGCACGAAATTGCCTACCCCCGCCACAGCAGGATCAAAATTGCCGGCGCTGTTTACCCCCGTTCCAATCCACACCCCGCTCGCAGCAGGGGTCGGACTGCTGAGCACAAAAGCCTGGTCGGAAACACATTTGGAGACGTCGTTTCCGGCCTCTATATTGACCGAAACTACTTCAATACGTGCCGTGTCGCGGCGCTCGCAATTGCCGGTTCCTCGAATGTAAATGACGGGAAAAATGCCCCCTGCCGCCGGATTAAACACCGATCCAGAGACATTTTGGCCCTGCCAGGTGCCGCCCGCAGGTTCGGCCGCCAGCGTGAGTACGCCCGAATTTTGACAAACCAAAGTATCTTTTGGGGCAGTGATCTGTACTGGTGTGGCCGAAAGAATGGCAAACGTATCGGCCAAGGTCCGCGTGCCGCACACGTTGGTGGCCGATGCGCCGATGATGTACGGCGTATTTGAAACTTGCAAGTTCACCGGAAAACTCGTTTGCGGCACGCCATTGATCGTGTATTGCACATTGGGGTCCTTGGGCAGCGGGCTGTAGTTTACAAAATCGCATTCATCGGGTTGGGGCGTCAGTTGCAGGTTGTACAATTGCTCTACCTTGATGCTTACCTGGTCCGTGCGCAAACAAATGCCGCCGCCGCGGGTGTATTTCAGGACATATAAACCCGGTGTGGTGGGGGTAAAAATGGTATTTCCGGCGGCCTGGCTGATAAATTGTCCGCTCCAAGTACCTCCCGTTGGTGCCGCGCTCAATACGATGGGCGCACTGCCTGTACATACCGTGAGCAGCGAATCGGGGGCCGTAATAGCCACATCTTGCGCCGTGAACAGGTTGAACGTATCGCGTTGGGTTTGGGCCCCGCATTCGTTGGTGAGGGTGGCCTCGATGGCGTAAGGATTGGCAGAAATGGGCAAAGAAACCGGAAAAGTGCTGGTTTCTACCCCGTTGATCTTGTATTTTGCCCCGGGCACCAGTGGACTCGGGGTGTACATTAAGACCTGACAATCATCGGGTTGTGGCGCTAAATTGAGCAAGGGCGCTTGTACGGCCTTGATTTCGATGGTTTTTTCGCTGGGGGAATTGCACAGGTTGTTCACCCGCACCTTGATGGTGTACGTACCCGGCTCCAGAAAACGAATGCTCGGTTGCGGGCCCGTGGGCGCGGGTGTGGGTGGCGGAATGGAAGGCGGCCACCATTCCCAGCCCGTGGCAGGGGTGACGGTCCAGGTGTAAAAAACGCCATTTTGAGAAGCGCCCGCATTTAACTTGACAATTCCGCCGCCGCCGAGGCAAATTACGCCCGAATTGCCGTTTAAAGCGCCCGAATCCACTTTTACATCCGCGACCGCCGCATCAAATACGGAAACGATTTTAGTTGTCGTATCCGAGCCACAACTGTTTGTAATAGAGTGGGTTACGATGTACGTCCCTTGCATGTTGTAGGTATGCGTGGTTTGGATGGAGTTTTCCAGGTTGGTGCCGTCGCCAAAACTCCAGTTGGAATTCCAAAAACCGGCCGGACAAGAACTATCGGCCAGCGCAACACTTTCGCCCGTACAAAGCACCGCATCTGCCAAAACAATGCCCGCGATGGGTGGATTCAAAATCGTTAAAATGAAAATACTGTTGGTTTGCTGGATCGTATTGGGCGTATGGTTGGTCAGCAACGTGATGTAAAACTCCTTTTTTTCCTGACAGGTATTGTAAAAATCAGCCAGGTCGAAGGTGTGATACTGCGGCGGTTGTGCTTGTCCGCCATTCGTTTGAATGATCGTACTGGGAGAATCATCGCCCCACTTTATTTCGTAACTGGTTATTTTACTGAGGTTTGCATACGATTGGTCGAGTACGATGTTGACGCACACATTGTAGGTGGGTCCGGTAGCGCACACGGTTTGCATGCCATCGCAAGGCGCAATGGTGGGGTTATTATTTTGGGCTTGGAGGAGGCTACCGAAGCAGCATAAGGCGATTAAAACAGCATATTTCATAGTGAACAATTTTTGGGAAAATTGACAGGAAAACTTGGATGAATACAAATATTAATCGTGGATGACCAACGGATTAATAAGCAAAATGTGGACAGTCGAGTACCTTGCTGCGGTTCGATTTTTTGCCCCGGCCGCCGCCTCTGCCCGCGCCATTGCCCAGCCCGCGGTCGCAAAAAGACTTAAAGCCTCGGAAAGCATAGCGCAAATTGAGTTCGTACACATTGTTGCTGCGGATGCCCAGGCCACTGGCATTCACATCCACACTCAGGCCCAGGTAAAACACATCCTTTTGTGCTCCTTGCGGCTGGCTGGAAAAACCGGCCGAAAAGGTGAAGTAATTGGTGTGTTTGGCCCCAGCGAAGGGCGCTCGGGAATTGTACAATCCACCCAGGGTAAACTGGTTGAGAAAAATGACGTACACACCCCCGGAAAACAGGGTAAGACTTTTGTTAAAATTCAGTGGATCAGCGCCTTGTGATTCGAAGCGCATATTGGGAGAGAGGGTAATTTTGCGTCCAACGCCCTGCAAAAACTGGAGCGGAATGATGGTGCCGGCGTGAAACGTGATGCGCGCGGGCACTTCGACGCCGGTTTGCAGGAAGGATTCATCGGGACCTTGCCCGAACAAACTTGCAGCGTGGTTGATCGCGAGGCCAACGTGCGAGCGCAAACTGTACATCTTGCTGCCCCGGCTTTTAATTTTACTGTCCCAGCGCCGCACCAGGCCGAACGAAAAATCGTGAAAAGTCACCTTTTCGGCGCCTGCCGCGACTGCCGAGCCGTAAATATTGCCAAAAACAGGATCTAATTGGTCGGAAAAGGTAAGGCTGCTCCAATCGAGTCGGCGCTGGTTGTAGGTATATTTTAAGCCAACATGCCAGTTGCCACGGGTAGTTGGGACCACATAACTGTACAAAAAACCCGCTGAAGACGATACCAAAGGTGCCAAACCTTCCTGCGCGTGCGTGAGCGTGAGGCCAAAGCCCGAACGCCAGCAGGGTTCCTGCCATTCGGCGGTTGCGGCAAAAAAATTATAGCCTTTGTCGGCAGCAAGCCATTGATTGCGGGCAGAGGTAGTGAGTTGCAGCCCAGATTCCAATCCGGTAAAAGCAGGATTGAGGTAAGTTCGGTTGGCAAAAAATTGCGAGAGTGCAGGGTCCTGTGCATTTGCGGAGAGGCAAAATAACAGGAAAGCTACACAAGTTGGGACGTTGTGTAATTTCATCGGAGGCGGAAAGGATTATGACCTACCAGTCGGTAAATCAGTTGGAAATAGTTAAGTTAAAGTATAAATAAATGAAGCGCAGTGGGTATTAAAACGGATAAATCTTGCGCAAGTTAATGAATTTGGGTAATTTGATGGTATTTTGGAGGGTTAATTTTTTATGAACCCAACACTGGAAGGAGCGGGGTTTTGAACACCGAATATCGAACACCCAATTTCGAATGTCGAAATTGGGTGCGATGCACTTGTTTTTAGCGCTTATGGGGCCAGGAAATACCCTCCCCATTTCATAATTCGGTGTTCAATATTCGGTGTTCGATGTTCTTTTAACCCTCCAAATGCGCCCGTAAAAACCAAGCCATTTTCTCATG
>Ga0247837_1007175_pt1 | contig 15025 bp, 9 predicted proteins | sample LaCtaG_2_FD_187115 | JGI IMG/M metagenome (GOLD analysis project Ga0247837, IMG submission 187115) | Freshwater microbial communities from meromictic Lake La Cruz, Castile-La Mancha, Spain - LaCruzMarch2015_14.5m | ecosystem: Environmental > Aquatic > Freshwater > Lake | place: Spain: Castile-La...
CTAAGCATATCTATTTCTTCTTTTCTTCTCCACAAGGAACTAATTCAAGCCCAATAGGGCACTTGCGGATTCCGCAGATGAGGCGAACTGAACAGGCAGCGAATCCTCTGATTTGCTTATAAGTCTGGCAATAGTCCACAACTCCGTTCTTCGATCTTTCTGACTTCTGCAGGAAAAGGACGTGTTTGTTCTCTGCAGTTTTCTTTGATTTGGGACTGAGAAACCTTCTGGATGTGGATTTATATGAATTACTACCGCCAGACTTTTAAGACTTTTGATGCATAGATCTACAATAACACTGGATATAGTCACTGCAGAGTAAATTTCACATAATTGTTTGCTGTTTAAGTCTTTCAGCTAGCCTTAAAAGTGGCTTTGTCTAAGAGTACAGAGCTTGAAAACCATATGGGAGGTGGGAAATATTTCCTATACTCATAGATTTACCCTATGTCTGCATCCAGTCCTAAGAAGTACATATCCCGCTGCTCCAAGGCTTTATACGAGCTAGTGCTTACTCTAATGGGTCTGCGGACATGATGAAGATGGGCAAGTAGGACTGCTCATTGCCTGAGTACTGCCGCTGGCAAGCGGGACACTCCTTCCCACCACCGCTCTTGATACACCTGTAGCACACCAGTAAATCGTGCGTTCCGCACTTAATGTCGCTGTAGAACTGAATTTCACTCTTCATTTGCTTGCAAGCTGCGCACTGCTGTCTGGGAGTTGGTGGTTGCATGGGAGGTATGTGCACGGGGACTGGCTGATTGGAAGGACTTTGGAAGATATTGGGCGGGGCTACTGGGTATTGAGAGCCAATAGGTGGGGGAAAAGGCCCAGTCTTCGGCTGTTGCATAAACGCTGAATTTGGGGGCGGTCCAGGCTTTGCAGGACCCGAGGGTAAAGGTGGACCTTGCTTAAAAGCAACCTGGGATGGGTAGGCAGGCTGGGGAACCGCTGGCTGAGGGGGCAGGCCTCCGAATTTGGGCGGGGCGCCAACAGGCAAGCCTCCAGTAGGCGGCGGGAAAGCGCCCATTTTGGGCTGGTCGACAGACATAGCCGAGGGGTTCTGCCCGAAGTTGGGACCTTGTGATGCAACTACAGCCCCTTGAGGGGGTCCGAATTTGGGCATACCGGCGGCTGGTAAGCCGGCACCTCCGTATGCAGAAGATGTGCTCATTGGTCCAGGGTTAGCTGCATAAGCCGGGGCTCCCATTGGTCCGGGGTTAGGAGCTGCGTACGCTGGTTGCCCATATTTCGGTTGATCTGCACCTGACATCCCTCCAGCAGCTCCGAACGGTGGTCCTTGCGGCTGCACCCCAGCCTGAGCAGGGTTAAATGCAGCTCCCGAAGGAGGGCCGAATTTGGGGGGTCCACTAGGTGCACCAGCTCCCATAGGAGGGCCGAATTTGGGAACACCTACACCGAAATTTTGAGGGATATCAGCGGGTGGGCCTTGTGAAGCGTTAACTGGAGCAGCAACTCCCATAGGAGGGCCGAATTTTGGGGGTCCACTAGGTGCACCAGCTCCCATAGGAGGGCCGAATTTGGGGACACCTGTATCAGCGGCAGAACCCTGCAAAGCACTAGTCGGAGCAGCACCTCCCATAGGGCCGAATTTTGGCATGCCTCCAGCAGGCAAACCGCCAGCAGGCAAACCGAACTTTGGAACAGGCGGGTTGCTGCTTGGGGCTGGTGCAAAGTTAGGATTCCCTTGAGGTGCACCGAACTTCGGAGGTGCATTTTCCATCTTCGGCTCTGCAGGAGCCTGGCTTGGTGGACCGAATTTACCCGGAAGAGGGTTTGCAGCCCCCATTTGATTTCCGTATTGGGGTGGATTCATGCTAGGCGCATTAGCTGGCATTCCAGACGCGGGACCGAACTTGGGTATTGCAGGAGATGTAGTGCTGGGGCCGGGAGGAGGGAAAGTGGGTGGGCCCATCTTGGGTAGCTCCCCGCCACTTGGCACAGGGTTTGGGGGAGCACCACCGAATTTGGGAGGGGCATTGAAGGCTGATGCACCACTAGGAGCATTGAAAGCTGGCGCACCACTAGGAGCATTGAAGGCTGGAGCACCACTAGGAGCATTGAAAGCAGGTGCACCACTAGGAGCATTGAAGGCTGGGGCACCACTAGAGGCTGAAGGCATTGCTGGGGGTCCGAACTTAGCCGCGCCGAAAGGCATTCCCGGCTTAGAAGCATCGCTGACTGCTGGTAAGCCTGCAGAGGGGCCTGGGGGAAACCCTGCTTTCGCTGGCTCTGGATTAGATGCAGGCATTCCGAATGCGCCGTATTTAGGTGGGGCAGCTGGCATATTCGCTGGTTCCGCATTTCCACCTTGTGCGGGAAGTCCGAATTTAGGTGGGGAGTTGTAGGTTGGAGGACCCATTTTCGGTACTTCTGCCCCAGCAGATGCATTGCCGAACTTGCTAGGAAGGAAAGCCGGAGGGCCAGCTACAGCCTTGGTAGGTGAGTCTACTCCTGAGGCTGCAGACGCAGGGACTCCGAACTTCCCTCCTGGAAGCGCATTAAAGGCTGGGGGCCCACCTGAAGGCACTGGATTGGGGCCTGAGCCTGACGGAGGGCCGAACTTGCTAGGAGGGAAAGCCGGAGGGCCAGCTACAGCCTTGGCAGATGAGTCTACTCCTGAGGCTGCAGGCGCAGGGACTCCGAACTTCCCTCCTGGAAGCCCATTAAAAGCTGGGGGCCCACCCGAAGGCTCTGGTGGATTGGAGCCTGAAGGGCCGAATTTCATTGCGGGAGAGTTGAACTGCGGTGGCCCTGCAGATAGATTAGCTGGCTTTGCACCTGCGTCAGCGTTTCCAGGGGGACCAAACTTGGGTACTCCCGCACCGGCAGGAGCATCCATTTTCGGCGGCATTACAGTAGATGGAGGACCGAATTTCGGCGGACCGAAAGCAGGAGCAGCCATCGCAGGCGCTGGAAAGCCGGCCTTAGGTATCTCTGCAGCAGGTGCGCTCGGGAAGCGAGGCGGACCACCAAAGGGTCCTGCAGCGTTGGCGAAGGGCGGAACGCCCATACTGCTGGGAGCGGAGCCGGGGGGACCTGGTGGGACGTCGTTGCTGCCTCGAGCCCCTCCGAAGAAAGGCGGCGGGCCGAATTTTGGCGGAGCTCCAGGGTTGTTGCCTCCGGAAGCCATGTTTATTAGCCACTCTATATTTCTCTCACCCTTCCCCATCTCTCCTCTAACCCGCTTTCACCCCTCGCCATACATCCAGTCCCATCACTATTCTTTCTGTAAATACCCAGTACAGCTCTGCAATTCCTTCCAGAACGACATAGAAATGGCATGAAGAAACCGCTTTCTCTGATGAGGATGAACCGCGTGTCATCAGACCTGCATATAAGCCCTGCATATTCAGGCTACGCTATGAGAGCCGGGCCGCGGCTTGCCAGCCACAGGCTTGGGCGGGTGGCGGGGGACTTCCATGGAGGTGGTGGAGGAGCTGGGAGTCAGCACTGCGCCGGAGTCGGAGGACTCGCGCTTGGGAATGCGCAGGTATTCTCTGGCGAGTTCTTCCTCTTCCAGTCCTCCCGCAGTCTCCTCTCTCTTCTTCGCACTATCTTGCAACATGGACGACGACCCAGAAGTCCTCATGCCTTGCTTCCTGCCTGAGGTGCTTTCCCTGGCTCTGCTTTGTGCGAAGGCCTCGAGTCTTCGCTGCACTGTTCTCCGCATGTCTTCGACACTTTCCTCGACTTCGGCTGCTAGGAGTTCCTGCACCTTGGCGACCTTTGCTTTGACTTCTCGGAGAGCGGTCTGACGACAGATGTCCTGCAGCCTACTGCCCAGATCCTCTACGCCCCTATCCACGAACTCTTGCAACTCCGCTTGAGTCTGGCGAGGGTCTTGCGAAAGCCGCAAATTCAGCTCACGCTCCGGAGGAGCTCTGACCAGTTCATCATAGACCTTCACACTCGTTTCCGGACTGGAGTACTTGATAGCCCTGCGTTTGCCTTTGAAAACTGCTTCATCCTCCTCAGCGGGAGCGCCCTTTCCACTCGGCATATCAGTCAACCTGGCTACGAATTCCTTCAATCTGCGAAACAAGTCTCTACTGGACTGGTGGAAACTCCCCTCCAGGTCAGCTCTCAGCCTGTCCTCCGCCTGCTTCAACTCCTCAGCCAGTGCACGCTGCATGGTTTCCAAACAGTCCTGAGCCAACGTGCTCCCAAGAGTCGTGACACTCGCCTTGATGTACCTATCCATCTCCTCTCGGTACTGCTTGCGCTGCTCTGTGGTGAAGAGCTGCTTGGTGACTGAGGAGTGCAGGGTCCTGCGAGGAGTGCTGCTTGAGCTTAGTCTGCGTTCGGGAGTTATGGAGCGAGTGGAGGGGGAAGTGTTCCGCACAGTGGCGGTTTTGGCAGGGGGAGCGGTTTGGGTGTAGGTGGGAGTGGTGGGCACTGGGGCTGCCTGTGCACGGGAGTCGCTGTTTGGGGCTTTGCGGCCTGTTAGCAGCTGCACCATGTTGGCGTTTTTAGCCCTGTCGATTGCGCGCTTGCCGAACTAGGTAGTGCTTACACAGTCTCGGTGCTCGATGTTGCAGCCATGTCGCAACAGCAAGTCCGCGACTTCCTCGAAGTCGTGATAGGCGGAAATCATCAGCGGAGTCCAGCCTCTCTGGTCCGCCAGGTTAACATCCGCCTTAGCCTCCAGCAACAACTGCACTATCGCAGGTCTGTTATGCCAGCAAGCCAGGAAAAGCGGACTCTGCCCCGCGTTGTTGATAGCGTTCGGACTCGCCCCGTTGCCGAGCAGCAATTTGACTAGGTCGAGGAAGCCGCCTTTGATAGCCAGTGCCAGGGAGGTGTAGCCGTGCTGGTTCTTAGCGTTGAGGTTGGAGGAAGCTAGCAGACTGCGGGCCTTTTCCAGGTCGCCTTCCTCGCAAGCGATCATAAGGTGGGTGTAGCCGCCTGAAACTACGCCTGTCCGCGCCATTATCACTATCAGAGTGCCTTTTATTTGCCTCTTGGATATTTACACAAATTGGAGGTCTGCAGTCACACGTGCATTGGTAGCCCTTTAAGCAACTTGGAAAACGGACTTTTCTGTGGAGATTTAAGGAGGGTGGGATGACAAGGGAAAATGAAGTCAGCAATAGTGCTATCCAGGCAAGCACTGGATTTCCCCAGTCTACATACAATACCAACTCTTTCATCCCTATTCCCCTCTGTGCATCTACTGCAAGTCTCCCAGTCCCGAGTGCCTGCAGTCCGCACAGACCCTGTCAGTGTTGCCCAGCCACTAGGTAATAATGGCAGGAAGCGGCCTCAACCCCGACGCCCCAGACTTCAGCTTCAGCCTTGGGGCGGCGGAGTTCGTCATGCCCACCGTCAGCAGCTTCTACACGTCACCAGTGATCATGGAGGACGAGGAAGGCCATCAGTACTACCCCAAAGACCTGCACCTGGAGGAGCCTGAGCCCTACTCTGGGTACTATGAGGAGCAGGTCCTTAACTATATCGAGAACTGGAATGCGCATATGGAGGTAGAGGCCGCTGACGTACCCTCCACTGGCTCCAGGCAGAAAAAGAAAGGCGGGGCGAAGCAGCCGCAGCAGCCGAAGAAGGTCTTCAAGCCCAAAAAGCCCAAGGAGCAGGTCAAGGAAAAGACTATGAACAAGGACGACCTCATATCCCGGGTCAAGCAAGAAGTTTCCGACACACTTGAAGAAGGCACCATTATCGAGCCAGACGGCCGGGCTCCTGTCAACATCGTGTTCATCGGCCACGTAGACGCTGGAAAAAGCACAACTTGCGGGAAAATCCTAATGCTGCTGAACAAGGTGGACGAGCGCACAGTGGAAAAGTACGAACAAGAGGCCCGCGAGCATAACAAAGAAAGCTGGTGGATCGCTTATATCATGGATCAAAACGAGGACGAACGGGAACGTGGGAAAACAATCGAATTGGGCCGGGCCTACTTCGAAACCATTACAAAGCGGTTTACTATTTTAGATGCTCCGGGGCATAGAGACTATGTGCCGAATATGATAGCTGGCGCTTCCCAGGCTGACTATGCAGGCTTGGTGGTGTCTGCTCGACAGGGAGAGTTCGAGACTGGGTTTGACAGAGGCGGGCAGACTACTGAGCATGCAATGCTAGCGAAGTCTTGCGGCATAGGGAAGTTGGTAGTACTAGTGAACAAGATGGACGAGGTGCAGTGGTCGCAAGAGCGCTTCGACCAAATCCGCACCAATCTCAGCGTTTTCCTCAAGGACACCTGCAAGTGGGATCTGGAGCACGACGTCTATTGGGTGCCTGTAGCTTCCCTCCACGGCCTCAATATAAAAGAGCGGCTCGAAGGCGGCGTCTGTTCCTGGTACCAAGGTCCCAGCCTACTGGAATTACTGGATTCTATTCCTGCTCCAATGCGACAGCACACCTTCGGCCTGCGAGTTCCTATTCTGGACGGCTTCAAGGACCAAGGCCAATTCGTCCTTGGTAAGGTAGAAAGTGGAAGACTGGTTCGGAACCAGGAAGTCATAGCATTGCCGATTCGGGCTAAGTGTGAGGTGGCGGAGATTTATGGAGCTGAGGACGTGCGAATGATGTATGCGCATCCGGGGGAAAACCTCAAGCTGAAGATTAGGTGTTCGGAGGAGTTGGAGTTGAAGAAAGGGTATTTGCTGTGTGACCCGCAGGATAAGTGTCATGTGGCGTACGAGTTTTTGGCGGAAATGCTGGTAGTGGAGCTCCTCGAGCACAAGCCTCTCATAACCGCCGGCTACGACTGCGTCATCCACATCCACACCGCAGTCACCGACTGTTCAATTGCTCAAGTCGAAGGCATCATCGACCCCACCACTCACAAAAAGGTCAAAACTCCCTTCGGCAAGGTGGGCTCTCGCATGATCGTGAGAATCAGATGCCACGAAGAGGTGTGTGTGGAGACTTTCAAGGACATGCCGCAAATGGGTCGATTCACGCTCAGGGACGAAGGTAGGACTATCGCCCTGGGAAAGGTCACGCAGGTCTTTCCGGACGTGGACCAGGCCTTTAGGGAGGCTGGGTTCTAACTAGTCAGGGTAGTAGAATTGGCGGAGGGGGAATTGCGGTTGGTCCTGAGTACTACTATCTACCTATGTATTTAGACTGCAGGAGTTAGTATATAATCTCTATATGAAGACAGTTTCGAGAACCAGGTCTATGTCCAGCCTGACCACCGCAGACAAAAGCCGTTCAGAGAAGAATCTCTGCAGTCTGCTGTATGAAAAAGCCTGCAGAAAGATGCACGTTATCCCGCTGCCAGTCCTTGTATCTGGGTAGGCACTATGCAGACTTCGGCAGTTCGCGATCAACCTTTGCTTGGATTCGGTGCAGAGACGGGATTTGGACCCTTTGCTGCTGAGTCTGCCGCAAATGACAGTTCTAACAAGCATTCAATTCACAGGCGCAGCCTTCCAAGAAGTCTCCAAAGCCCCAACCATCAGTCAAGCCGCAGTCCTCCTCGGCAGTTCCGTGCCCAACCCCACCCTCAAACCCACTCGCAAGCCTCTCCCCACTCCCAACCCCTGGGACAAAACCGCCACCGCAGAGCCAGTTTCCCCCGGCGACCTGAAGCTTAGTCGCTGGTCCGGAGTGACTGTCAAGCTCACCAAAGCTTTGGCTGTGACTCTGCAAGGAAGTATGGCTTTGGCGGAATTGCGGCTGGTAGGGCTGAAACTGGGAAGGCTGGGGTGGAGGGGACTGGCGGAGGGACTGGTGGCGCAGTGTCCTGTGGAGTACTTGGCGGTCAATTACTGTCAAATGGACGATACAGCGCTGGAACTGCTGACCCCGGGACTCAAGTCGCTGGAAAGACTAAGGAAGTTGGACCTGTCCAACAACCAGCTTTCCGACAAATGCGGCTTCTTCCTTAGCCGACTTATCAATATTCACTGTTTCCGGAAGGACGAAATCTGCTGGCTTAATAACCTGCGAAATGGTGCGAGCACCCCTGCTTCCCAGCCCAATAGTATCCAAGAAATCTGCATCGCAAATAACAAAATATCTGATAAATCCGTCTTTGACCTTTGCCATGCACTCAGCTTCGATTCCTGTGTGCAGGCTTTGGACTTGAGAAGAAACCCGATATCTGAGGAAGGAGGGAAGGAACTGGTTTCGATGGTTCGGTCGAATTCCTCGTTGTTGTTGCTGGATGTTAGGGAAACCGGTCTGAGAGATACGAAGTTAATACGAGAATTACTCAGAAAACTACATAGAAACATTTCCCATTCAAACGCCGATTTAAGCCAAAAGCGGCTTTCTGAGTACCTGGAAAAGCTGCGAGAAGCTGAAAAAGACCTATTCCCACACCCCCCTCCAAAGCACGTAGACAGCATTTCCTTCCCCCTCGCAGAACTAAGCCACGACTTGCAAGTCGAAGACATGGTGGGGAGCTACCTGAGTGATAGTCCGAAGGACCAATTTGCAGTGCTGAAGGCGGTTTGTACGCGGTGTAGGAAGGTGGAGAGGGAGTTGCTGAGGTCGGAAAGTCAGTGTGTGGCGTTGAAAATGGCGAATAGGTCGCTGAGGAGTGGGATGAGAGGGGGGTCTAGAGGGGAGACGCCTCATAGGCGGGTGGAGACGCTGATGGCGGAGTTGAGTGAACTAATTGAGCACCTGGAAGAGACGTAGGTCTTATAGTAAGTTGTTTGCGCTATCTGAGAGTTGGAGTTGAGTCTTCACAAGCGAAGACAAGTACTTGATCATCTCGATGTCTGTTTCCAGACGCTGGGAGCAAGGCGGCAGCGCCTTTGCACAGCGGAGAAGCAGCTTGGTCACTGCGGGGTCTGGCTTGCCTTTGGCCAGGTACTCTCTGCACAGACGTACCTGTTCGCGTAGCGCCTGCACCGCCTGCGAAAGCCGCTGCACCGGCTGAATGTGCGCCAGCTCCTTCGTCTGCAAAGTGACCGGCACTTCCTGAATAAGCGCAAGCGGGTACTGCGGCCAGGCCGTGACTCTGAAGCAATGCACCTCCACACCCACTTCCCCCACTGCCACAGTCAACAGCGCCTGCGCAGCCTTGTGGTGGGCTTTCAGCCTGCCCCACACATTCAGTCCCGCAGGACTCAACTCTCCACTGACGAAAAGACCCACGACAGCGGCCTTCGGCTGCGCTTCTCTGACCAGCTCCACCAGTTCATTGAGTGAAGACAGTCGGAAGGAAATCTTGTTGTCATTCACAGTGAAGTAGAATGGCACGCAGCTCTTCACCTCCACTAGTCCTTCCACTGCTGTCCCTATCAGCAGTGCTGCCAGATGTCTGGGGTCCTCCTTGCCTTCCTGTATCTGCAGGAGTTGCAGCGGGACTGCAGGGTGGACCTCGCAGGCGAACGGCTGCATGCGAGCGAAGGACAGGGAACTCAGCAGTGGGCCTTTGTCCATCCGCCTATTATCGCCATTGCTAGGGAAGGTTGACGTTTTCGCAGAACCGCTGGATCACAGCTAGCTGGCCTCTGTCGAAGTCTTGCAAGTCGCGACTGCGCAGGTCGGTTAGAACTCGCTTTAGTAGGGCGAGGTTGTGGTGGATGCGGAGGACGCTGAGGCCCCAGCCGAAACTGACGAGGGCTTTGGTGCCGTCTTCCTTCTCTTTGGAGAGGAGGAGGTTGTAGACTTTGAAGGTTTCTTGGCACAGGAAGAGGATGAAGTCGCGACGAGGACCAGGGGTCAGAGTGTTGTTGGCCAGATGTCCGGCATAGGCTTCTATGACGCTGGCAACACTGCGAAACGACAGCTGAGAGAATGCCTGCTTCATCACCTCTTCCAGCCGCTCCAACAGGTCAGGAGTCGTCTTGTTCATCCGCAAAAAAAGGCAAAGCACCAGTGCAACTTCGTAAGCAGTCATTTGCCCGCAGACGGTTTTGCACTGGCGGTTGAGCGACTTGTACAAGTCCTCGCCTCCTAGTTTGTTCTTTGCGAAGACATTCAGTATTTTCACAAGGTCTGAGCCTTGCAAGCCCGTCGCCACTCTCAGCACCTGCTGCTCCATCGCATCCAACAACTGCTGACTACCCTTATTCATCACTCCAAACGCATGCAGCACAGCCGTAACCTCCCTCGCAGACAAACTATGCTTGGGACAGATGGTTGTCAGCAGTGCAGACTCCAACGCGTTCCAAAGTCTTGGTGAGTCTTGACCTGCTCGCTGGAAGCACTCTATCGCATACACTACATTTGACTCGTCTGTTGTTTGGTGTAGCACTAGGGAAAGCCGCTTTTCCAGGGCGGTCCATACTCGCTGGTCTCGGATGCGCATGAAGGATAAACTGCGCATTAGCTTGATGGCGTTGTCGGCGTTGGACTCTTTGATGGCGGCGGGGAGCTGGGTGAGCATGCTTTTCACTGCTGGCCAAGTTGTTAGTTCGGTGATGTTTTGGGGATTGAAGCGCTTTTTGTAGTCGACTGTGAGACAGTGCAGCACCTTGACCAACTTGTCCTGCTGCTTGTATATATCCGGTGCAGCCAGCAACTGAAAGTACTTTGCGAAATTCGCGGGCAAGGGACCCACTTCCCGCAAAGAGCCAATGCCTGCAAAGAAGCGTCTAAGCATTACTAAAGATAGAACGGAGGTGTGTGTAGAGGACAATGAAAACGCTCATATTGACAGCGGACTTGAGGCAGTGCGCTGTAAGTCCTTGTGTGAACATACGAGTTCGCTCACCGGTCCACAGGTGTTGCAGGCCTTGCAGTGGGTTTTCACCGAGGGAGTAGTCGAGTTGGAGCTTGGTTTTGAGGAAGTCTAGAGGGTGGGTTAGGACTGAGGCGGCGATTCCGCCCATGACGGCGCTTGCTATAGTGGCAGCGGAGGACGGGTCTGAGGGCAAGGAAGTCTCGTAGACCTGCCAAAAGACTGAGGACCAGATCACATCTCTCCACACTTGGGCCTGCAGACCACGGTAGACCAGGACTTCAGCAGTAGAAGTGCCTGCATAGGCCCTAGTTCTTAGCACTTCCACAGGGGTTAAAAGCGCTACAGCCGCAGCTCGACTGAAAAAAGCAGTCACTCCATACCCCAACTGACCCACTCCCGCAGTTGCCCTGTCCTTCAAAGACTCGTAAAGAAGGAAGTAGCAGGCGTTCCCAGCGACGCCGGAAATCAAGGCAGGCCGCATGCCGCTTAAAAGCACTCGCTTGCCTTCTGTGTGGATGAGTAGTCCGAGGGCGGAACGGAGGTACTGGTGGGCTCCGAGCATTTGCCGGGTCTTGACTACGTCGAAGGGGTTTCCGACCAGAGTGGCCACTACTGTGCCTAGTGAGCTGGCCACGAGGATAGAGTAGGGCGAGGACTTCTCAGCCATAGATTCTAACAATACAATTGCTGCAGGAAACTGGGAGTCGACCAGCTCAGTCCAGTTCAAAAGCCCATGTCTCGCTTCCACAAGTCCTAGGGAAATATTCACTAGGAGGTAGCAAGTACCTGAAGATATAGGGAATGCAACAACCTGCTTCTAAGTAAACCCAATTGGTTTTCTGCCCAAGAAAAGTCTATTTTGGGGTTTCAGTAGTAGCGTGATGAGGCCTTTATTGCTCTATTACAGGTATGTATTAGGCGGTAACTTCGCATATCCGGGGTCTACTACTCTCACATCAAAGGAAGAGGATAAAGACACTTGTTCTGCCGCAAGTCAGAAAGATGGAAATATGTATATGCGATTGGTAACCTTATGAGTGAATTCGAGGATTCGCTGATTTCAGTTCAACTTATTGGTGGAAGCCGCTGGGAGAATATTGGGGTTTGTGCTTCATCAATTTCCACATACATCTGACTTGTTGCATTGTGTTGTTTCGACTGAAGCTCAGAGAAGTTGCTATTGAGAAGGCTTGGAAGACTGGTAGCACTCAGCCTGACCCTATTTCTCAAGCCAAAAGCGTCTTTATTATACGAAAGCAAAGAAGGGCTACAAGGAGATTTACACAGTAGACAGAAAAACTAGGGACTGAGTTTGTTCCCTAGTAGGTCTGTAATAAATGATGGGGAGAGCCATTTGTTTGGCAGGGCTGTTGGGCCAGGGCTGTCCCTTCTCCACTCTACCCAGCTGGCAGCAAGCCCTCAAGATTGACAAGTCTGAGTCTGCCTTGGCGCGCATCAAGGAGAAGTCCGGTGTCCTCGTGGACAAGACCTCGCATCTAGTTCCCCTCGTCACTAGTGGACCTACAAAAGTGCACATCGCTGCTCCGTTTGGATTTGGCAAGACTTCGACTCTGTGGCAAGTGGCTGATTTGTATCGACCAGGTGCTGATGTCCTCTTTGCCAGCACAAACATTGAGAAAAGCGGGTTCTTTAAGGACTGGAAGCCCCGTCCCTTCGCAATCTTCGATTTATCTGGCTGCACTGACTCAGCGACGCTAGAAACCAATGTTCGTCAGCAGATAGCGGAGTGGGCGAAAGTCTACGATGTGGTCATTCCTGGAGGGAAAATTGAAGAACAAATGAAAGCTCTGTTGAACGGAATACGTAAAAATACGGGAACTCGAGTAGTGGTGCTGATAGATGATTACGACATTCCTCTCAGACAAAGAGCCAGTGAAATCAAAAGTACGTTGAACTGGCTTTATTGGATCATTAAATCGTCGGGTGTGCTTGAGAAGGGGATTGTATTCGAGGCTCTAAACAAGCACGGTACCGTTGGCACATATATGGAAGACACCAAGGACATCTCAAAAAACTCGACAATACTTCCTCTATTCGGATTCACCGAAGAGGAAGTGAGGGACACTCTATTCAGTCGGAGAGATGCACAGTACTATGACAAGTTTGCGAGTACTATTCCAGAGGTAGCTGAGGCCTCTTCACCTGAAGCCAAGAGAGATATAGTGCTTGAGAGGCTGAAACTTTACTATGGTGGCTTTCGCTTTTACAAGTACAATACACCAGTGTACAACCCCTACTCCATCCTGCAAGCCAGAGCGCAAACAGCCATCAAACCCTACTTCGCTACCCCTGAAGCCATCCCCGAGATGAAGAAACTCTCCCTTCTATATCCCTTCATAACGTTTGAAATGCCGAAAATTTGGATATCTAAAAATAACGCTTGGAGCAATTGGAAGTCAGTGTATTCGGTCGAAATTCGACAGATGTGGAATTTGGGTTTGCTGACTTTTGAAAAGTATGAGTTTCCGAGCTATTGTTTGAAACTTCCGAATGAAGAAGTAAAAGCAGGACTACAGAAACTGGCTAAAGAGAGTTTGATACTCACCAGTACAAACCAGAAGCGCTTCGCAAAGGTTCTAGCCTTCGCGAGTGCTGGGAATTTTACTGCTCTGGCCCCAGCCCTGCAAAAAGCACTCCCTAAAACGCACTATACATTTCTGAAATACAAAAGCAACTTGAAGCATTTCATGCGGGAGAACTTCGCTAAGCTGGGTGCAGCAGTGAAGATTGACGTGAAATATAAGTATGGAAAAGGCGAGAAGCTTGATCTCCGGCTAGAAACTGCGGGCAAAGTGTACATTTTCGAGTTGGGGTACAAGTATAGATCCTATGATACGGTGCAGCGACTCAAAAATAAGGAAGTCTGCTTGGATGACATGCAGGCGAAAGATCTGTCTGAGGTGTACGGAGTCGGAGTAGAACTGGTCGACAGGAAGTTCAGGAAAACAGAAGTACGAATAGTAAGAGCCACTCTGAAGTCAGGAAGTATCGAGTACGAGGAAGTAGCAACGACGAATAATAAGAATAGTCTCGTAGCCTACTATTCTGGGAAACTGGGATGCGACCTCCTCATACCTTGTGCACCACAATATAGTAAGCACCGCTTGTGTGTTCATTCAAAGCAATTTCGAGTCTGTCTCTGTGAAGTCGGTATACCAATGTAGTAGGACCCCTTGTTCCTTGAAAAACAGTTCGGAAATACGACACTTGCATGGTGCATTATGATCTACAGAGGAGGGCAATTTCCGCTTCCTGCCTAAACAGTATAGTGAAAAGGTAACTATTATTGGAAGTAAAGATGGTTACTGCGTTGTGAAGCTGCAGAAGGAATGCGGAGAATGACATATTGAAGGATAAACATTTGCGTCCACTGGAGCCTTATCCTAATCCAAAGGAAGTAGAACAGCTCCTAACCCGGGACCAATGGGCGCAGCTTATATATAAGGAGGTGTACCTAATACAGGTTTATCAGCCGCAGATATGCTCGAATTTGGATTTTCTCAAGGGGATGTTGTGCCTAAGATTGGTGTTTTCACTCCGCTTGTAGGAGGCTTGCCTATTTGCTCCCAGCCTACCTACCCAATGCAATTCCCGTTGCAATAAAGTATGGTCCAGCTTTACCCTCGAGTCCTATTATTAAGACTGGAGCACCCCAATACAAGTGCCTATGCAGTTAAAGTATTGACTTTTCCCCCCTATTACCCAATCCCTTCCAAAGTCCTCCAAATCAACCAGCTTCCAGACCCATGAGCAGTCTTATTTGCCCATGTCCGCAGACCCATAAAACAGCACTAGCACGTATAAAGTCTCGGAGCAGGGACCTAGACTCATGTAGTTTTTAGGGAAATGTATTCAGCGGGTATACTCAGACTATTGGATCACTTGCTGAAATAGGGATTTCCGAACTCCAACTTTCACCACATATCTCATATTCATTTTGCCACTAACACTCATATATGAGTTTAGTGGCAGGAAATATTCCCCATCTCCCACATGGTTTTCAAGCAATCGACTCTTAGACAAAAGCCGCTTTCCTTAATGCTACCGAAACCTTCGAAAATGCAGTTATCCAGCTTATACTGTGGATTTATCGAAAAAATAACCCCTACAGTCACTTTTTAAGCCAAGCTGAGAAGACTTAAATAGCAATCAATTATGTGAAATTTACTCTGCAGTTTACCATATCAAACGCTATTGCAGACCTATGCATCCATAGTACCTCTGCAGAGCTTAATAGTCCGGCGGTAGTTAATTCATATCGATTCACATCTAGAAGGTCTATCAGTCCCAAATCAAAGAAAGCTGCAGAGGACAAATACGTCCTTTTCCTGCAGCAAGTCAGAAAGATTGAAGAACGAAGTTGTGCACTAT
>Ga0247837_1007176_pt1 | contig 15020 bp, 16 predicted proteins | sample LaCtaG_2_FD_187115 | JGI IMG/M metagenome (GOLD analysis project Ga0247837, IMG submission 187115) | Freshwater microbial communities from meromictic Lake La Cruz, Castile-La Mancha, Spain - LaCruzMarch2015_14.5m | ecosystem: Environmental > Aquatic > Freshwater > Lake | place: Spain: Castile-La...
TCTTGCCCGCAGGGCAATCAGCGGCGAGCCGGGCAAATGGGAACCGGAGGCGAGGCACGAGCGGAGGGGAGCGTTTTTCCGACTGGCCGCTTTCGTCGGGGCGGGATGGAGTCTCACCAAAAACAAAAATGGCTTCGTTTGTTTCTTGTGAGTCTCGCTTCCGCAGGGGTTCGAGTCTCCACGGTATCCGTGGGCCTGCGACCTCCGACCGCAGGGAGCGTGCGCGGACGCGCGCCGGCGAGCCGGGAAATCAGATCGAGCTGGCACGTACAGGACGGTCTTTAAAATGCAGTCGCTTCATCTTCTTAATTTCCAGCCCTTGACATCTTCAAAATTCAAAATATGCTCTACTTATACATAACGCATATCATGAAACAAAATCCTCCGCAAACTCTTGAAATCATCACCCGCTTGATCTTTGCAATTCTGCAAAGTAAAGGACGACTCGGTAAATCTTGGACACTCCTACTTCTTGCCTCGTGGCTGGACAGACACGGCATTAATTGGACTGGATATGACCTTGATGATGCTCATCGTTCTTTCTCCAAGCGCTATCCAGATGTCAAAGAATTGACCATTACCGATGAAATCACCGGTCGGGATGAAATTCTTAAAATCTTCCGCACGGCTTTGAGTGGAGCGGTACCTGTGAGCCTTTCCGATACACGCGCACAGCTCGCCCCGTTCATCTTGGATACGATCGAGAGAACACAATGTTACCGACTAGCCGCTGAGAAATCTGTCCGCCTGACAGCTTTGGTCTTTCCAGCCGATGATGACGACTCACTCCGCTCTTTGGTAGAGGGGATGCAGCGAACCGGAACTCAAGTTGACTACCTCGCGGTTCTCAATCCTGCACTATATTCGAGCCGCCGATATGATGGCAGTCCTCTGCAAAAAACACTACTTTCAGCAGGAGCCCAGGAAATAACCATTCCACCCTTGATGGAAAGTACTCGCCGGGCAATCGCCCGCGCCGAAGCCCAATGTGGCAACGCACTCAGTTTTCCTGCGGCATTGGAATATTTGAAGGACTTCGCAAAAGCAGACCTGGAATTTTTCCTCTCCTCCTCGTTTCAGCAGTTTGACCGTGTCGCCAAACTGCTTCTCCCCTCGGCTGAGGCTTTGAAAATATCGTTTTCCAACCCAGTTGCCAAGGAACAGGGGAAACCCTTCACATCGGTAGGAATCAACCTCAACGACGAATAGTTATATGCCAAACTCGAACGATCCAAATCTCACGTTGTTGCTGAAAGGCGTCTCGGATTCCTCACAGCGCGAGGCCATCATTGCTGCCCATACAAATCTTGTTGCAGGAGGACCGTCTTCATTGCCTGGAGCGATGGGGATTCTCTTGGCTCGACTGGTTGCGGTCGTCGTCGAGGTCAGTGTCGCTGTCGCGCCGTCAACAGAATATCAGCAGCAAATAGTCGCCTTGCGCGGTGAAATCACCCGATTGAGAAAGGATGACATCCCAAGCATCACTATAGCGAAAGACACGATGATTGCCGCCAACCTCAATACCCGTCGTCTTCGCATGACCTATGTTATGCTCTGGATAATTCTGATTGGGATTCTGTCAGCTGGTGCCGGGGGATACGTTGTATACCGCTATACAGCCCTGACACCTCGACAGTTGAGCTGGATTGACATCGGTGCCAAAATGTCCCGTCATCGCATCGGCGTGATACCAGCCGAAGATGAAGATGGAACCTACGGGTTTGTGATCGGGGGGCCACAGCCGGTGGAGAAGGCAACATTTGTGAAGGAAAACGGAGAAAACGCCGCTGTGGAGATCCGGTGGCGCAATGAGGATGGCCAATGATTCTGGACCTTCTGGAAAAGTTGCTTTGTGAACCCCGGCTGGATGACCCTTCATCGGTATTGCTCAGGATGCCAGGTAGCACCAATCTCCGCGTCAAAGATACCTTTGAAGGTATCGCCTGTATTGGCAGCACCGGTAGCGGGAAAACCAGTGCTGCCCTTTCGCTGAAACAAGCACTCCTTCGTCACGGCTATGGTTTGCTGATTGCCTGTGTAAAGCCGACAGAGGCTGAGGAGTGGCAACAGGTCATTGCCGATTGCGGCCGGAGTCATGACCTGATTCTGTTCAGTCCGGGCAGCCAATATAGATTCGATCCCATCGAAACGGAACCAAGCCCAGCAGAGGCAGCAGCTCTTCTTCAAGACCTAAATTCTGTTCTTCATGCAAGCAGTGCAACCAGTGAAAATTCAACTTTTTGGAAAACTGAAAGCAGTAAGGTGATGCGTCACGCCTTCACGATTGTATTGCACGCCCTTGGACGAATTGACTGGAACAAATCCAGCCAAGTTATCGCAAGCCATGCTTCTGATTTAGAGCAGACGCATTCCAAGGCATGGCAGGAACGCTCGGTATGTTATCGCCTGCTATGTCTTGCCCAGCAGCGTTCCCCCCGTGATGAGGATTTAAAACGGTCCATTGATTTCTGGTTGAGTGCATTCCCAGGATATGACCCAAAAACACGGGCGAATGTCGTTGGCGTGACAGCCAACTTGTTGGAGAAGTTTCAGTATGAGCCGTTGAGATCTCTCTTCTCGGGCCCTTCGATCTGCTCACCACAAGACATCCTCAATAAAGGCAAAATCGTCATTGTGGATCTGCCGGTCCTGACAGATCGCCTCACGGGAACGATTGCCAATTCGATATGGCTCTATTCCTTTTGCCGCGCCCTGACAAAAAGAACAACAACCCACCCGTGTGCCATCTGGATTGACGAGGCTCAGTTTCTTCTCACTGAAGAGATGATGCAGATTCAAAGCATCATCCGAAGTCATAGCGTGTCTACCATCCTGCTTTTTCAGAATATCTCAGTATTGCAGGAGCGCTTATCAAAAGTCGCCGTTACCGGACTACTAGGAAATATAAACACCCTGATTTTTTCCCGCCAGTCTGACGCGGAAACGCGCCAGTGGGCTGCTGACCGAATTGGAAAAATTAAGAAAATCAGAAAAACTCGCAATTACGGAACTACCCAAAGTAAGGGTGGAGGGTCATCTTTTTCGCTCAGCAAGGAAGAGGTTTGGGACTACCGATTCCAGCCCGACAATTTTTCAGCACTAAAAACCGGTGGCCCGTCCAGTGGCTTCAAAGTCGAAACGATTGTACTATCTGGAGACAGAGCATTCCGCGCCAAGTGGCACCAACTCCAGCCAGGATCAGCATTCACCGTAAAGCCCAACCCAAAAACGAACTGAAATATGAAAAAAGAAATCATTCGAACTTCCTTTGATTTGTCCAAGAGCACCATCGAGCAGGCAGACGCGATAGCCCATCAAGCAGGGTTGTCTTCTCGCAAAGACGCTGTGGAGTGGAGTATTGGCATCGCTTCGCAAATTACAGAAGCCCTGAAGCAGGGGCTTAAAGTAATGCTGAGCGACAAAGATAATAAACAGCGGGAATTCAGCCTTGGAACCGCAAATGTTCACCCCAAAGAGACTGAGCGCATGGTCATATTCCAAATCAATGAAGAAAATACCGTTCGCCTGATGGAGATTTTGGAGAAGCCCGGCCATCCCGCCGCCAAAGTCGCACTGGTTTTGGCAAAAGCCTCGTTCCGGTCGAAGTCCTCAAAAGCCGTTCCAGCGAACTTGCTCTTCGAACTCATCTACTGGTCACTACGATTCGAAGATGTGGACTTCCTTTGCCTAGTGCGGGACATAATCACCAATTTGGTCACCTCCTTCGACTCCTTCCAAGGCCTTGTTGATTCGGAATATTTCAAGCCCCAATTTGACACCAATTGTCTTGAGCAGCAGTTCCTGGCTGATGAATACCATAAAGAGAAGGGTCGTCAGATGACGCCCTGATGTTCTTATGACATTTCCCATTTCAACTTTTCTCACTCGTCTGATTCATCATTGGTTTTCAGGGAGGCGGGATCAAATGCAGGAGGGTTTTGGGATCGGGGAATATAGACGCTTTTCTTTCGGGTTGATATTGGCGTTTTCACCACTGGATCAACCAGCACAGTGGGTGGTGCTGGTTCGTTCATGCCTCTCTCTCGCGGTATGGGACTGTGAGTCGTCCTTTCCTGTCTACTCCTCTTTGCCTGTGATTTCACAAAGTCAAAAACCGTACTTGGGTCCACGACCAAGTTGGCTTTATCTCTCAAAAAATCTGCGATCTGCCGATATGACCAACGCTTCCGGCGTAACGTCGCGACGACTTGCGCGACTGGTTCCAGCTTGCTGCGTCCGGTTTTCTCCGGTACCTGCTCCGCTTCGGACAGCAAATTGCTCATGGCGCAATTTCACACAACGCCAGCCCAATGTCAACCCAACAGAACCCAATGATGTTGGGCTTGTATTGGGAACAGCCTCTGGCGTTAGGGATATTGCGTCTGTTTTTGAGCCTGTTGGTTAACCATTCCTACATAGATGTTCACGATGGCTAAATTGCTGGATCAAGGGGGGAGCTTACAAGATTATCTGCATTCCAATGATTACTACGTCGAGAATGAAAGGGTGGAAGGGAGATGGATGGGGAGAGGAAGTGAGAGATTGGGACTTCGTGGCAGTATTAAGGCAGGAAATCAGGCATTTGAGAGTTTGAGAAAAAACATCAATCCGGCAACCGGTCAAAAATTAACCCCCCGCTCACCGACTGTACGTTTCTTCGACTTGCAGTGCTCGGCTCAGAAATCCGTTTCCTTGATGGCGGTGCTCATGGATGACCGACGCTTGGCAGCAGCTCACGATGCCGCATGTGAGACGGCCTACGCGGAACTGGAACGATTCGCCGCCTGCCGGGTGCGGGACGGTTCCTTGGCATGGTCCGAGGAAACCCGCATCACTGGCAATCTCATTGCTGCACGCTTCCGTCATGATTCCAGCCGCGCCCTCGATCCTCAACTGCACTCCCATTGCGTCACGGCCAATGCTACCTGGGATTCTGTTAAAGGTCGGTGGGTTGCCCTGAGTGAGTATGAAATCTTGAAAGCGATCCGATACTCCGGGAAAGTTTATCAAAACGAGATGGCCCGCGCCTGCATCATGTTGGGCTATGACATCGATTTCGTCCGTGATGGGAAACGTGGCATTACAGGATTTGAAATTCGGGGCGTTACAAAAGAATTGCTCGAACGATATAGCAAACGTCGAGCCGAAGTGGAAAAAGGCATTGAGGGATTTAAAAAGAAATTCGGACGCGAGCCTAGCACTGCAGAAATCTGGGCAATCACCCGAGAAACCCGATCAGCAAAGTTATCAGAGATTTCAACAAAGGAGGTCCGCCAACTCCAGCTTGCTCAACTCACGCCTGAGGAGAAAGGCAGTCTGAAAAAAGTGAAAGAATTGGCCATGGCGAAAACCGTAGAGATCAATGGTCGTGGCACTTCCGGGCATGATGTTCCCAGTCTGCGTCGCGCCGTTGCCCATGTTTACGAACGCAAATCAGTTTCGCAGGGGCATGAGGTACTTGCCGAAGCTCTCAATGTAGGGATGGGCAGGGTCGATCATAAGGAGTTGGAACGACTACTCACGACATCGCGTTGTCTAGTTGTAAATCTGAACCCTTCGGCAGACAATCCCATTCTCTCGGATGTTTTTGCAACTCCTCACGGATTGGCTCTGGAAAAATGGGCTGTTGATTTTGTCAACACAACGAGGGAAACACATCCACCCCTCGGGAAAGCAGGGTATCAGATTTCTCGGCATCTCAATGCAGAGCAGCGGGCAGCCGTCAATTCCCTGCTCTACGAAAATAGGGATCAGGTGATGGCACTTCGAGGTGTTGCCGGTGCTGGAAAAACAACAACGCTCACCGAGTTGAACCGTGGCCTTTGTGCTGCCGACTATCACGCTGTTTATCTTGCTCCGACGAAAGCCGCTGTGAAGGTGTTGCGCGAAGAGGGATTTGAAAGGGCTGAAACACTCAGTAGTTTTCTTTTGACTGCTGGTCGCCGCAATTTGCAGCGATCCGTGATCATTGTGGACGAAGCAGGGTTGCAGTCTAACCGTCAGGGAGTGGCACTCCTCAAGTTAGCCCGCAAGAATCAGGCACGTGTGATCTTCGTCGGGGACACGGCCCAGCATGTCAGCGTTGAGGCAGGAGACTTTTTGAGGGTGCTTGAAAAGCACTCCAAGATTCGCTCGGTGGAACTCACCGACATTCAGCGCCAAAGCGTCCTGAATTACCGTGAAGCCATCAAACTGATGGCTCACGGCCATGCATCGGAGGGATTGGAGAAACTGGATTCCATGAATTGGATCAAGGAAAGCGGACCGGAGTATCTCCGCAATGCCGCCAGGGATTATATTCAACTTTCCAAAGTTCCAACGAAAACCATTCTCCTTGTAACACCCACCTGGGAGGAGAACCACAGCGTTACCGCTTTCCTCAGAGATGAGCTAAAGCGTTCCGGCAAATTAGGCCATGAAGTGAAGCGGCAAATCTGGGAACCACTGGAATGGTCGGAAGCTCAACGTGGCGATAGCCGCAATTACCAATCTGGCATGGTGCTCCAGTTCAATCAGCAGTACGCCAAGTTCAAGGCTGGAGACTCCCTTGAAATTGCCAGTGCCAGTAAGGGGAAAATAACAACTGTGCATCCTTCGGGGAAGAAGGTTGAAATCCCATTAACGAAAGCTGGGAAGTTCGAGGTCTTCCGGCATCGAACGATTGAGATTGCAGAAGGTGACAAACTGCTGCTACGTGAAAACCGCCGCAAGGATGACATTTCTAACGGTGATGTTGTCACCGTCGCCAAAATGAAACCTGACGGGGAAATTGTGACGAGTGACGGCAAGGTGATTCCTGCGGATTATCACCGATTGACTCACGGCTATGCCCTGACAAGCTACCGGTCACAGGGAAGAACCGCCGATCATGTGATTGTGGCAACTGCCCGCTTAGACAAAAAGTCTTGCTATGTCGCCTGCTCCCGAGCACGGGAAAGCTGTTCGCTTCACACCCCCAGCAAAGATATATTACTGGCCGCTCTTAGCTCCGGAAAAACTGGCAACCGCAAGGCGGCCCTAGAGTCGTTGGGTAAAAAGGTTATCACACCCAATCGAGTTGCAGGCGTGAATCGTCTGAAAACTGCCATTCTTCCGATTGCAGGTCATGCCCGGGCGGCAGTGACTGTTGCAAGCCGCGCACATGCTTGGGCAAACTTCATTAAAAGACCGGTTTCAACTGGAGTATGGTCGGTTGCCCGTATGTGCATTCCAGGAGTTGGAAAGATTCAATTGTTGATCACCTTGGCAAGTATTGCCTATGAGTGGAGTAGAAACAAATCACCAACAGAAATCGAAAGGAGCCCACAACATGAAATGCTATGAAGAATTTGAACACGGAACAGGCGCTTGCCTTGTTCTGGAAACACCAGCAGGGAAATGGACATTTCCATGGGCGAGCCTAGTTGCTATTCATTGGCCCAAACCGGACGAAAAAGAAATTAGCATATACTTTCAACGGCATGAGGTGGCTATTGCAGGGATTGGCATGGAACCTCTTTATGAGAGTCTTTCCCAGGGAAGAGTGAAATGCATTCGCCCTGGGAAAGAAGGGGATCTTTTTGTGGAAGATATTAAAGTTGATTTAATGCAAGAAATGTAATATTTAGAAAATATGGGCCATTACGCAAACATTGTTATATTCGATTTGCCTCTGAACAAATTACAGGAGACTGAAGTCATGGAGTCGCTTAGCACAAGCACGATTCAAGCCTTTCAGGAATTTGGCTCGGCCAAAACGACATTTTTGATCGTGTCCGATAATACTAGTTTTGAGATTAAAGGGCGCCTCGACTCGGGGATTCGTTTCCCCGGCTTCATAATCATTGAGCTAGGTAAAGCCGAGCGAGGAGAAAAAAGGTTTCCTGACGCTATGACTTTGCTTGATGCACTGAGCAAAAAAGAATCTGACTGAATGTCTGTCGTGTAAATTCAGGGTAGGTGGCTCCCGGCGATTGAGGCTAACGAGACACGAGGTTATGCAGCATGAGCGCATGGGACGAGTCGAGATTTTGTCTAGCTTCAGAGATAAGAAGAAAAGAGGCCGTGACTCCAGAAGGAAGGGAGAGCAAGCGTTGCGTTGGATACGTCGCTCACGAAGGCTAGGATTTTCATTTCTTCTCTATAAGTTCTTGAACATTCAATTTAATTATAATACAATTGCTTTGTTTGGGTTAAGTTCATCTTCTTTGGTTGGATGGTTTACATCTCCGACGATAGGATTGTGTGCTAGGTTGTGGATTTTGGACTTGGTTTGGTTTGGGTTATTTTTTGGTTTTGGTTTTTGAGTTTTATTTACCACAGCATTATTGCTCGCGCTTAACTTTTGTTGTTTCGGTTTTAGTGTATTCATAACTGTTGTGATTAGTAATTTTCTTTTGTGTCTGCGTCAACGACACAACCTTTGAATTCACTGTTCAAGGCTATAATTAGTTTAGCGAGCAACAGGAACAGTGACGTGCAACAGGATCCAAGAACAACTCGGGCGGGTTGAAGACCAGCTAAAAGCCCTTATGGACTCAAAGCTGCAAAGTGCTTTCGTGGAAGTCTCCAGAATCGGACTCTACACCAGCCCTGTTGAACGCAAACAGTGCATCCACTGCGCTCTGACCCATAGGACAGTGAACTACATTCGTGATTCTACAGGGATAGTATATCATCGAAATAGTTCCAGTGAACGCATCGTAAGCGCATGATAAAACATTTCAATAGCAACAGAAAAATGATTTATGTCATCGAAATCAATTTCATTGGATGTTTCTCCTCTAATGCGCTGTAAGGTTATATTCGCAACAGGAATCCACATCCCAATGCCGTTTTTTGCTTCCTTTGCTCCCTGAACAAGCGCTCCACGGAATTCTCGTGCCCGCAAGTCCACACAAAGAGATACAAGACCGATCATCGTAACAGATGTTGTGCGGATCTGAGATAAACTCGATCTCTTATCGATAAAAGAAGCCAGAGCCTGAATTTCATCATCGCAAACTACACAATCACCAACCAAGGTGGAAGTAGGAGCGTTTAGCAGGCTCAAATAGCGATCTCTCATTGCCTCGTTCACACGCATGACATGCTCTTGATTGCGAATACGCACCTGAGCCATCGCGGCAGCAAGCAATATAACTAATACGTCCTTCGAGAACTCGAGTCGTTGCAATTCGTGTGATGTTCGTAAACGCTCTCTTGCGTATGCTTGTAAAAACCTACTCTCGTTCCGCGTAGCATAACAAATGTCAGCTAGACGCATTCCGATATTCCTATTTGTTCCGAAGATCGATGATAAAAATCCCATATATGTAGTTGTTAATGTGAATGATAAATGCCTATCGAGTATTAATAAACTAATTTTACTATTATCTACTTTTTCTAAAGCATTCGACAATACAGAAGGTTGAATATGCGTAAGTTCATATTTCTCAGGACGAGTAATTGAAAATGGAATCAGGTTCGAGCATTCAAACAGTCATCGAATTGACGCTTATATCTGGCTAACGTCCCTCGTCATCAAGAGCCGAGGATTGCTTCACGATCCCGTGAAATTCAATACATAGGACACACAGGATTCTTTCCACATAGGAAAAGAGCGCGATATGGTGTGCATCATTGACAACCCCGCCGCTGTCGGAGATGCGCTTGACAATCTCAACACATAGATTTCCGATACCGTTCTTCACTTCTCGAGTTAGCGCTGCCTCCGTGGGGTCTACTTGTATGTGTGGACTATTTGCTAAACGATATCCGAGGCCAAAAGCAGTGCCAAATGCAATGAAGCGATGCTGGTGAAGCAGGGATGAGATCACACCCTTAGTCACGATTTGATTTTCAGGCCGCGCAAAAAGGCCACCTTTAACGAGGCCTGCTGAAACTGCAGCACGAATTTCGGGCTTATAGGTTAGGTAATCGCCTAGGCGAACTGTATTTAGTGAATTGCTTTCGATTAGGGCGTTCATAGGAGACGCCCAGTGCTGTTGCAATGAACTCAGGAGTTCATGTTTCTGAAGTCTTTGATCGAAACAAAGCTGAATCATGCTGTAGGCGATCGTCATTGGAATTGCCCAAAAATCCGATTGAAGGCGAATAACTTCGAAAGTTGACATTTCCTTTGGTGGTTGGCCACTGCAAATCTCAGGGGTTGTCCCGAATACGAATCGCGTAATTTCAGACTCAACGGTTTCAGCTTTTTTGATGTTTGATCGTGGCGAACGTGCCCGCTTTTCACTGCTATGCAGAGCAAAGATTTTGAAGTAAATACTTCCCACAAAGGCACTAGCTAGGGAAGACCACCTCATGAATTCCTCAAGCTCAGACTGAGGAAATCCAGGCCGACACGGGTCAACATTAATTGTTTGACGGACGAAAGTCGTCCCCAAGTGCTTAACTGAAGCTATAAGAACTGCCTTGGGATCAGAATTCTGATAATGAGCTGCCTTGAAATCTGCGAAAGCGGCCCTGGAGCGAACTTGAGAAAGACAATCAAAAACAACTGCTTGGCGCTCTTTCAATGAAGAGAATAAATCTACGGTTGCTAAAGGGCGCCCATAGTCTTCCGATAGTATTTCACACACATTGTCGCGTTCGATTTTCCAGACAACGTGCTCGCTCAATTGCACAATAGAATCGCGATTCCTCATTTTTGAGATGTATTTTTTCCGAACATCTTCCGCAAAAGCGTTGGCACACTCACCTACATATAGCGAATGTCCGCAAAAAAGAACTGGCGGGAGCAAATTAAACGCCAGAAGAACGCGCTCCTCTGTAACTTCGTCTCTGACCGCTGCACGCTTGAACATTCCAAGCTTCTCGGTTTCTTCGTATAGCAGGTGATGGAGTTGTGAGATCAGTTCGTCTATGGACATGTAAATGGGAGGTGGTTGTTTACTCTGGCATGAATGGGGCTGTTTGTAGCTGGCTGGCGCTCCAAAAGCGATTGAATTTTGCCCAGAAGTATTACGAGTGCCGGAGATTCCTGACGGTGTGCCGACAGGGAAGTGACCTTCGCCCGGAGGGCGCATGCGCCGGAGGCGCAGCGGCGAAGACGAGGGAGCGGAGGGAATAGGCCGGAAGCGTGGGGGCGCAGGGCGGTGCTTCCCGGCGTGTTTCCGGAGTGGAGGAGGCTTGGCCGCCAATGGGAGCGGTCGTAGAGTCTGCACCAAAACCAGCGTGGGCGGCTGGGGCTGGTTTTGGTGGAGTCTCTGACCGCAGGGCTTGAAAAACCGGGCGGGCATGCCCGCGTCGACTGGCGTTTTTTCTGGAGTCTGAATTCTGGCCAGTGGTGACGAACGGGGTGGCCTTGAGGAGCCGGGCCGCGCCTTGGCGGCCGGGCGGGTCGAAAAATGATCCAAGGCAAAGCCGGGTGAGCGGAAGAGTGAGGAGCTCTTGCGAGGAAGGATGCCGATCACCGGGCTTTGCCTCCGCGCTTCGCGGGTCGATTTTCTGTCGGTTTGCTCGCTGGCGTTGCAAGCGGGCGTGAAGCGTTTTCCGGCTTTGCGGAAAATTACCCGCTGCCCGGTTTCGCGGAAACCTTCGTTTCGATGTTGGCTGCCTCGGTTTCCCAAGAAGGATGGGAGGGTAGTGTCCTAATTTGAACTCAGGGAGTTCCTCCGCCTGAAGTGGCCCAAATCAGAAAAGCAATCAGCCCGATAAATCCGAGGATCACACAAACAGCGAACCAGACCCCAAATTTCAGCAGCGTCAGTTCAATCGCTTTCGATTTTTTGGCGTCCATCATTCAGATTGTCGCGCTTTACTGGCAATCGCTACGTCAACAGCGGTTGAGGGTGAATCCACGTGAGGGATTTCAAGAACACAAGTCGCCTTGAATTGACCGTCCTCCACGTACCTCGTCGCCCATCCTAGGGGGTTTTGATTTCGTAGCGATTTTGGTTCGGGATTCTTTGGGGTGGACCCCGTTTTCGAACCAGCAGGAGCTTAAATTAAGCTATGGAATGCGGGTGTGATTTGGACTCTACGTGTTGGTTGTGGAGGTATCAACCTCCGATTGGAAAGGATCTCCGATTTTTTTGCTCTGGAGCGCAAGGCCCGGCTGGCCTCGGAGCGTAGCGAAGAGGCCTGCGCGGGCCTGCAGCGGAAGAGCAAAAAAATCGGATGGCGGAAGGGGGAGGAGGTTTCCGGCGATGGTTTTCATGCGGCTTTTTTGATTTGCGCTGTGGCAGGCTTCCGGTCGCTCGCATACACCTGCGCCGGGGTTTTGTTGCCGAGAGCCTGATGAGGCCGCCAGGTGTTGTAGCGCTCCATCCACTGCCTGATGCCGGCTTCCAGTTCCGCGAGCGTGGCGTATTCCTTCAGATAGAGATCCTCGTATTTGTAGCTCCTCCAGAGCCGTTCGATGAAGACATTGTCCATCCACCGGCCCTTCCCATCCATGCTCACTTGGATGCCCAGCCCCTCGATCCTGCCCGTCCATTCCGGCGAGGTGAACTGGCTGCCCTGGTCGGTGTTGAAGATTTCCGCCAGGCCCAGGCATTGCGCCACAGCAGCCGCCACGGCCTTTTCCGTCAATGCGGCGTCCATCGTATTACTCACCGCCCACCCCAGCACCTTGCGGGAATGCCAGTCCATCACCGCGCACAGGTAGGCGTGCCCGTGCGGCATCGGGATATACGTGATGTCCGCGCACCAGACTTCGTCGGCGTATTCCACGACCCGGTCCCTCAGCAGATACGGGTATTTCCGGTGCCCGTTGTCTGGAATGCTCGTGCGCCGGGGACGGCACCAGATCGTCTCGATCCCCATTTTGCGCCGCAGCCTCTGGAGGCGCTTCCGATTGACTTTGATCCCGTGGTCGCGCTCCAGCAACGTCGTCAACCGTCGGCTCCCGATGCTCGGATCCATTGTGTAGATCTCGTCCAGAATCCGCATGATCCGCGTATCCTCTGCGCTTTCCTCTACCGGCTTGTAATTCAACACCGAACGGGAAACGCTCAGGATTTTGCACTGCTCCCTCACACTCAATTTCGGATGCTTTTTTTCCACCAGCTCAGCCCTTTTCACAGGCCAAGCTGTCTGGATTTTTTTACCGCAAAATCCAATTTCACCGTCAGTTCCCCGATCTTGGAATGCAGCTCGCTGCGCTCGCTCTCGAAATCCCCACCTCCTCCCCGGCCTCCATTTTTCCCCTCGAAGGCTTCGGGAAGCCTTGCCAGGAGGGTTTTCTTCCAGTCCGAGACCTGAACCGGATGCACCTCATACTCGGTTGCGATCTGCTGGATCGTTTTCTGCCCCTTCAGCGCTTCCAGCGCCACCCGGGCCTTGAATGTCGTGTCGTGTCTTTTGCGTTTGGCTTTCATTTTTGATGGTCTTTCAGGTTGTGGTGTTTCACGCCTGCAAGCCATCGCTTTTTATAACTTACTAACTGGTCCGAATTTCGGGGTCCACCTCTCTCTTCGGATTTGCCACAACGCCCACAACGACTAATAGCAGGAACAGGGCAGAGTAGATATCAAAGAAACCGCTCGCGATAAAACCGAGCGGCAACATAATGAAATTCATTACAAGCAGCACAACCAGTAGAAGGCCTTCAGGATGTTTCTGATCTGGGAGCGACCTTTTCAACTTCAAGACCCCATAAAGAAGCGCAAGTAAAGTAAGGTAGTAAAAAACAAAGCCGACCACGCCAGTGGTTACTAAAAGATCGGTCGAGAGCGTATGTGTGATCCCCCTTTTGAGGGAACTTTCTAGAGCGCCCCAGACGGGGTCTAAGTCATAGGCGGTTATATCACCCTCAGTGAATGCGTAAACGCCGCGCCCAATCCAAACTGTTCTTGTACTGTTTTGCCACTCTCTAATTGCTCTCCCGGCTAGTTCCTTTCGCCACCAAGAGGAATTGTCAATATCCCGTGCCGCCTCCGGCAGGTCCATCCCTGGGATCATGGCAATCGAGCGTTGAACGCCATGAGGAACCCAGTCCGGCTCAAAGTCGTAAAGAACGCGAGCTCCAAATATGCTGAGGATGCCGAAACCAACAACGACGACAATCTGGACGGCTTTGCGTTTTAAGATGAGAATGATGATAGCGTAGAGAAGCCCTAGTAGCAGTGCCGCACGCCCCATGCTGAGCAGGGATCCAGCAAATCCCAATACAACCAAGATAATTCCAGTCAGGCGCACATGCGCTGCCTTATTGAGGGGCCAGGCTGCAACTGCTGTTCCCAGAGCAATCCCCATAGGGCCTAAACCGCGTAAAATATACCAGTTTGGCGTCAGATTTATCACTGGAATCCAGAAGCTTGCAACACTGTCTTTATCCGCAACCTCCTCGCCAGGGTTCCCCATTCCTAGAATGTAAAGCTCATAAATCTTTATTAAAATGTTAAACAACAGCCCGATGATTAGGGAGTTAATGCAGAACTGCACGATATTCCGAGGCACATGTGCAAACCGTGCCATCCTCAACCCGAGCCAAACGATGGCAAATGTTCCCCATATACTGACATATTGTTTAATCAGATTTCCCCATGCCATTTCAAGAGACTCGTTCGGGTAGGCCATGCAGAATGCGGCCTGAATGATGAGGTAAAAGGTGTAAAATATAAAGATGCCATCGAACAAACTGAAGTGGGACCTTACTTGTATCTCCCGGGGCGAAGCGGTTTGCTTTCTCCAAAAGTTGGCCGTCCAGAATACAGCGAGAAGCAACAGCGTGAAGTGAAGGGGAGCAAGCGATGGCCCAACCGGTTTGATGTTAACGCCAAGACAAGCATAAAAGAACGAAAAGGAAATCCATCGCGAATTCAGAAATACTCCGTAGGCAAAGCCACATAATCCAACCACGCCAAGGCCGGCGAGCATCATGTTCCCCTCGCCCACAATCACACCGAAAAAAATTGCCAGCCCAAGCCCTCCGGCCATTGCTAAAGCAACCAGCAATCTGTTTCCAAGGCCATTAATCATAGAAGCAGCGTTTGCAAAGTGGCCACCAAAGGGTTGCCGTTCCCGCGTGTTGTCTCATGTCCATCTGCGAGCAGGGTTTTGAGTATTGTCAAAGGGGTTAAGTTCTCGTTCTT
>Ga0247837_1007187_pt1 | contig 14990 bp, 3 predicted proteins | sample LaCtaG_2_FD_187115 | JGI IMG/M metagenome (GOLD analysis project Ga0247837, IMG submission 187115) | Freshwater microbial communities from meromictic Lake La Cruz, Castile-La Mancha, Spain - LaCruzMarch2015_14.5m | ecosystem: Environmental > Aquatic > Freshwater > Lake | place: Spain: Castile-La...
ACCCTAACACCCTAACACCCTATGCTAGAGCTTAAATGTAGAAATAGTCAATTTATATGGTAAATTGGTTAAGAATTTGAAAATGTCAGAGAAATAGACTATTGATGACAGAAATCTGGGAAATAATAGTTTTCATTGTAGAAGGTGGTACGTAGCGATTTTCAATTTCTGCTTTTGTGGTAGAAACTTTCACATAAACAGGTAATGATGGCTGCGCAGCTGCCTGCTCGGGGGTCAAGGTGTGGCTGCTCCACCTCAAGCACCACAAAGGTGTTAAGGAAAGTCTGAGTCTCAGCGTACTTCGCTGCCACTCCAACTACCTGCTTTGTTTCCGATAACCCCTCACTTCCTTCGCTGCCAAACCTCTACATAGTTGGAGGATGTATGTGCTAAGTAGTCCACCGTACCACATAGATACCTGCAACTACTATAAAGTGAGTATGCAGTACTCAATTGTACACATTATTCAGTAGTGCATCAATGTCAGAGGAGTCAGAAGCTTCATGGAAGGCTTGCCCGACAGGCCAAATGCGGCTTTAATCCACGTCTATTTAACGAATTTGTGTACTTATGCGGTTATCCTTCCAAACTAGTAGAGTTTCTCCTCCCAGAAGCAGTGCAAAGTAGCCAAACTAAACATTGCATCTGTGTGGAGAGTTTAAAAACACGAGTTTACGTAGTTGTGAGAAACTGGACCTGTGCCTATGCGACCCCAGAGGGCAATTCACTGCTTTACTTGGTCTGTTGCTGGGAATGCTCCATAGGACAGTGGAGACCATACCCAAAGCTTCACTCTTCTGCCTACCTCTCTACCCCTCAACTTTCAGACTAATGAGGAGCTGTGTTCTCACTGCTGCAAAGCAGATGTTGCGGTGCATGTGCTCAGTCGCACACTCCACTGCCTTAGAGAGAAGAGACGCTGACTCACCTACATTCCCGAGCCTTCCTAAACTTCCATCCCCTACAAAGCACCCTGCTGCGTCCTCAATCTTTCCCCTGGTCACTACAGCGCTTCCTAGAGCCGGGGAAAGGATGGTATAAAATGGACGGGCACTACGTCTTGGGCGACTTACTCCAACAGAACTCCGAAACACATGTGAGTGTATACCGCGCTACCTCCCTCCTGAGAGACGGCCTGCCAGTCATAGTGAAGCGTCACAACCTCTGCACTATCGAAGACGAATTCCTCGAGAACATGGCTCACATAGTCAACGAAGGACTTGCCCATGCCCGAGTCGAGCACAAGCACTTCTGCAAAATACTGGAAGTCCGCTTTGATATGGACCTCCGTCGAAACAGCTTCTCTGTCTATCATGTATTTGAAGCGCTCGATAGAGACTTGGCACAGGAAATCCAAGACAGGAAGAACTCAGCACAGCCTTTCTCCGAAGCTGAACTGCGGACTTTCCTCAAGCAGACTTCCAGTGCTTTGGCACTCGCGCACAATCTGGTACTTTGCACACAGGCAATAGCGCACCGGGACATCAAGCCTACCAACATATGCCTAGACGCACAGGGCAACTACAAGGTCGCAGACTTCGGCTGCTTCTATGAACATAAGACATCAGGGCCGCCCCTCACCGTCAGTACTGTGGGTACGATATCTTTCATGAACCCAAAGGAGAGAATGATACTGGCAGGGCATCCCACGTATTACAACCCCTTCAAAGCCGATGTCTACAGCCTCGGTTTGACGGCTATCAGAATGGCTTTTCTGGAAACGCAAGACAAGGCTCCGCTTTTGACGGAGCAACATGACGATCTGATGCGTGCGGCACTTCAGCCTCTCAGTTACTCGCAAGGTCTGAAGAACTTACTGCTTTCTATGGTTTCCTTCAGGGAAACCCGCAGACCAGACATGCAAACGCTGGCTGACCAGCTCAAACGACCCACTGCCCATACCCTTGTTTCGCTTATAGTTGATGAAATGCATGTGTTTGACTTGATCACGGGGACCAGAGACAGCATTCCCCTCTTGCAGCCTATCTTGGTGGATGAAACCAGTAGGTGGGCGTGGATGAAAGCGACTCTGTTCTGTAGCGGCGGAAATAGCAGTTTCGAAGGGCGGAATGCCTATAAGGTGCTGCAATCAGGGACAGTGGTTCGTCTTCCCGATATGAACATACCAAGGAAGCGTCACGGCCTGTGGTGGGATTCCCGTAGGTACAAAATGATAGTCTTCGGAGGTACTTTTTATTCAGGTGAGCCTTCAGCGAGCCAGAGCACTTCGTTCACAGAGTACGTAGGGTTCAAAGACTGCGAAGAGTTGAGTCAGCAGGCAGACCTATGGGAAATTCTGCCTACCATGCGGGAAGCGCGGTCTGATTTCACTCCCTGCGAGTACCGGGACTGGGTGTATTTATGCGGAAAAGGAGCAGCTTCTATTGAGGTCTTCCACCCTGAAGCCTGCTTCTTTCACTTACTACAAGTGCAGCAGCCTGAAGCCTACAGTGCTTGTGTACTGGTAATGAAGGATAAGCAGCTGGTGCTTCTGTCAGACAGCTATGTGACTCGGTGGACCATTGGAAAGGACGGGGAGGTGAGTCCTGGCTCCCAGACACAGCTTCGGTGGCAAGTAGTGCTGACTTGCAATATGCCCCCCGTGCTGCATGCATGCGCAGGCCTGGTCTACACTTCCTACGTTGGGAAATGCTTCTGCACTCAACTAGATGGCAGCCAGCAGACACGTAGTTAAGCATATGGGCCAGCTTGGCAGTAAAAGCTGCAAGTTGACTATAATGGCTGAGCTGTCTCGCGAAATCCTGAAGTGGCTGCAGAGCCTAGATCTCGCCTACTCCGTGAAGAACCCCCGCAGAGACTTCGCCAACGGCTACTTGATCGCAGAAATCTTCTCCCGCTACTACCCCAAAGACATCATCATGTACTCCATCGACAACGGCTCGGAGCTGGACAAGAAGCGCAACAACTGGGACTTCCTGGACCGGTTCTTCAAGAAAAGGAGCATTGCGGTGAGGCCGCAGGACTGGGACCCAGTCATGCACCACGCTCCTGGCGCTGCCATCACCCTGGTCAAGAAGGTGTACGGCCTCTTGACTACCAAGGAACTGCATCAGATGCAGGCCGCACCCAAAGAGCCCTTGCCGCCCCACGCCCGCCTCACTGCCTCGCTGCTGATCCGCGACCATGAAGTCCAGCGAATTGCGGACAAACCGACTCAAGAAGCCAAAGCGTTCTCTATCATCGAGGAACACAAAGCCCAGCTCAGACTGGAAAAAACTCTCCCAGGCAGACTCGCCCAGCCCAAAATCCCACCTCCCCTGACCAAGCCCAAGCACACCACAGTGAAGGATGAAACGCCAGTTATCAAGGAAATCGAAGTGAAGAGTGTGGACAAGAACCTCGCTCACTTGCGAGCTACGAAGGGAGTGCACGTGGCTACGGACAAGTCAATGAACGGCTCTTCCAAGTCAGAGCCCAAAGCCACGAGTCAAAACGACCCCTCCGGTATCCCACTCAAACCACTTGCAGACTACCTGATAGAGATATTGACAGAAGCGGAGAACACTACCAGGACTTCGGCACACCTCAATATACAGGACATTGAGCAGGGCGAGTACTTCATTAGAGGCTTTCTGGACAAGTTGAAGGACATGCCTGGGGAGCTGGTCACGACCTACTTCGCCGGGGTGAGTTCGCATGCAGACCAACTAGTGGACTTGATGCTTAGGAGTGCAGTGGACTACAAGTCCTTCGTAGACCTGTTTATGCCCAGTGTCACAGCGCTGCCTCACGACTCAGACATATTCACGAAGCTAGTGCAGGCGCTCACGTCCATAGGAGACCAGTTCGAGAAGCAGAACCAACAGATAGGTGAGCGGCTATTCCATGACTACTTACTAGAGCCACTGGGTACTGCGATGTCCCGAATGGAAAACAAGCGGGAAATCCTTTGCCATCTATTCCGTGTGTTTGCCGGCAACTCGCCCTTGACCCAGCTCAGAGCCTTGAGGAGACTTTCGAAGGTGACTCAGGGATACCACGATTTCGTGCGTTGTTTGGCACACTTAGTGAAGTACGAGAAGGACTACAACGAAGAGCTGCACGGCTTGATCCTGTACTACGCCAAGATGGGCCTCACCCACTCCTCCCCCCACACGCGCAGTTCCGCCCTGGCAGTCTTCGCAGAGTTAGCGAAGCTGAACTCCCAGTGCATCCTGGACGTAATCAGTTCGTTGCGGGACTTGAGTGTGGACTCGTGGTGGGAAGTGAGGGCTCAGGTGCTGCACTGCTGTGGCACGTTCTTGTCCAACCTCGAGCCGAGCGAAAACGAGCCCCACACCACTAACATCAAAGCCATCATTACCGAAGTGTTCAGGCCGGGCGCCTTCAAAAACGTGCTGCGGGTGGGCCTTGTGTACTTGGCTCCTGCGCTTGTGAAGCACCCGGATCTGAGTGACCGCTTTGTGGAGTGTTTGGTGCACGCACCCAAAGACATCCGCTTGCATGTGCTCACTCTCAAAGCTGCAGCGGACTCCTTGACTCCTGACGAAGGCCACTATGTCATAGGCTCCGCCACTCAGCGGTACCGTCTAGGGGAAATTCCACTACTGTGGAACTCTAGTTCGGTGGCATCTAGCCTGGCCACCTACATCCAGTCGCACAACTTGGAGACATTGGAGGAAGCGCATACAGATATTATGCTGTCTACACTGCATGTAGAGCCCACAGACGCCCAGACCTGGCTCGCCATCTTCGACGTCTTAAAGGACTATTTGTACGTAGGTCTCTGTGACCCTGACATCTGCTACAGCTGCATTCAGATCCTCAAGAGCCTGCTGACAGCCAAGGTGCTGACTGACTATACAGTCAAGAAGTCCAAGGACACCTTCCTGAAGGCGCTGCACCTCCTCTTCGTCTCGGTCCAGGACCAGACTTGTCGAGAAAACACCTACGAGTTCCTCCGTGCTCTCTACTGGAACTTCGAACTGCCTGACCTCAAGGAGCTGGTTTTCCAAATTCTCAAGTCCTTCTCCGAGAAGTACGCGGACTTGTTTGAGAAGACGCAGCTAGTGGAAGTGATGAACGAAATCATCGGCCACCGGCGAGGCGACATCTTTGGAGAGGACGCAAGGGCGGACTCCCCCATGACGACAGCGACTTACAAGTACACCTAAGGCAGTTTCTTCCAATAAATGGAAAGGCGTGACTTCAAAGTGATCACTACGCAGGAAAGGGAAAAGCAGGCCTATGCTAAGCTGCTCCAGTTCGAAATGAAGCAGTTTTCTCAGGAACGGATCCGACGCACACTGGGGTCCCCTTTCGGCAAAGCCCCTCCACTCAAGCTATACTCCTACCGGGACTCAGAAGACCCAGAGAACCGCCTGCGCTCTCTCAGTCCCAGCGCCCTGCTCCCCAGCACCCACTCCCTATACAGAGACATCGACTTCCAGTTCCAAATCCCACGCGAGGACTCCAGAGGCTTCAACCCCTTCGAACGTCCGCTCGCAGTGGACTACTTCTTCCCCTCGGATATGTTCCTGGAGGAGGACCTGACCACTTTGCAGCTCCCCACTGCTGGCTTTTCCAAGTATGTGCAAGTTGATGGCAAGGCTGCTTGGCGCACTTGCACGGTGCTGGCCTATGACCCTAGCACGAAGCAGTTCAGAATAGCTTGGCAGGGCGGGGAAAAGCGAGTCACTCGGGCCAATCTACGCTTCGCCTTTGAGTCTGAAGTCCAGTTCGATACGATGGTCAGGACAATGATGGAAATGAGGCGCAACCATGAAGCTTTTGTGCGATATTTAGGCCGATTTGAGATGACATTGGTGGAAAAGAAGCCTTCGGAGTTAGCACTCGCCCAGGAAGCAGGCATTTTCAGCCTGATTTCAATGTCAATGACAAGTCGCCAGCACAAAGAAGTCGAAACTGAAATCAGGGAGCTGCACAATCGAGGCGTGCAGAAATTCGCCTTCGACTGCCAGTACTTCCCCGAGAAGGCGAAGCTGGCTAGCCGGCCCTGGCAGCAGGACCTGGAAAAGAGGAACAAGTGGGCAGAGAAGTACTTGGGAGAAACGCAGACTCGTGAGGACTGGGTGAGTTTCCAGCAGGCTAGGAAGCTGGTGCAGAGTGCACTGTTCGACCCTGCTAGAGCCCTGCACCTGGAGATGCAGCAGATATACATGCGTATCACCCAGCTGCGCTTCAATGACTACTACGACTACCTATCCACTCTGCGCTCTTCCGGCGCACTCACTCTCAGCCAACTCATCTACCACTTCCGAGAAACGTTCACGCCGCAAATCGCCGCCATCGACTCTTCGATCAAGGACATCCGCTCTGCTCTGTTCCGCCTCATGCAGACTGATAAGAGCGCAGATGCAGATTTGACCTTCGACCACTGCTTTTCAGTCGCGCAAACTATCTTGGAAAGCAACATTCAGTATGCTGTGTCCACATCTATAACACGACTCAGATACTTTTTCGCAGATTACTACTCTGTGCTGCCGCTTGAAGACGAATGCATATTGTTAATTCGCGCAATTCCGAAGGAACTGAAAGCCCGTCGAAGCGGGCAATCTCTCGTGCAAGTAGCTGCAATGAACCAAGGACAGTGCATATCCGTGGTCAGAGAACTGATAAAAGTGCTTTCCGAGAGTCTGTTTGCAGGCTCTTTGGCTCGCAAGAAGTTGCACACTGCTCAGCCTTTCATATCTCTCAACATCCTATCAAAAATAACAGACACACGTCTACGCAGCGGAAAGAAGCCGAACTACTTCAAGGTAATTGAAGGGAGTGAACAGCGCACCAAGCGACGCAGCAAGCACTACAACCAGCCCAGCGCCTCCACTCCACTGCTTTCCAGAGCCACGGAAGCCACTTTGCTGCGCAGCTTGATGACTCAGAATGCGGAGTGTTCAGTGCCAACAGAGGAGGAAGAGATGGTAGAGCACGGGGAAACAGTGGTGAAGCGGCTACTGTCAGAGGAGGTGTTTGGCTGGGTGAGTACAGGGAGTGACGAGCTGAGTCTTGTTCTGACTCCCGACATCACCAAAACAGACGTGGATCTGCGCTCCCTGGCCAAAGCGCCTTTCAAACAACTGCAGCGAGTGATGCTGTTTAAGCGGGGAATCACGGTGAAACAGCACCTCAGGGCGCAGGGCACACAGGAGGAGTTCACAGGCGCTCTGAAGGAAGTAGCGGCAGTGCTGCAGTTCAGTATGTGTGGACCTGTGGCTTTGCTAGGACTACTGAGGCAGTTCGACTACCTGCTCAGTCCTGGCTTCGCTGCACTCACCAACCGCTTCATATCAGCCCATGTGAATGACTATGAAGGCCTCATTGCAGAGATACAGACCATTTACTCGCACAAAGAACTCATCGAGCGCTCCATTCCCCGCTTCCTGCAGTTCGGTCTGTTCGAAGTGGACTTGACCGCCTTCAAAGCGGAAGCCTCCTACAACGCAGGTGTCCTCTGCGAGCAGTTGCTGTTAGAAGTGAGTCAAGAGTATGGCGGCTTACTGAGAGAACTGCACACCGACTTCGAAGAAATCATGCAAGTGCTTGGCTCCACTCCCAATACTGTGGAGGAACTGGCTTACTTGCAGGACTACGCCCAGCAAGGCAGGGCGGAGCAGAGGTTCGAAGGGATTTGGAAGGAACTCGGGAAGGCGGAGTACTTGGCGGGGTGTCTGGACAAGTTCCACCTGCCGATGACTGAGGAGGAAAGCTTGCTGTGGTGGAAAACCAGGACTTGGCCTTTGCTCCTACAGCGAGAAAAAACACGTCTTCTCAAGCGAATGCAGAAACTCAGTCCCAAGTTCCAAGAGGAAGTGCACTCGCAGATCAAAGCTATCCGAGAGGCTTTAAACCAGCTGAAGTCTGCAGTGGCTGAGTTCGTGCAACTGAATGATTTGAACCAGGCCGACACCAATTACTCCAAAGCGGCGGACTTAATGAACACTTTGGAAAAGCTGAAGCAGGAAGTAGTCCTCGCGAACTCCCGCGAAGGGAAATTGGGCTTCGAAGAGACGAATTTCTCAGAATTGACTCAACTCTCGCGCACTTTTGGTCAGTTTCACACACTGTGGAGCCTCACTAGTGAGTGGTTGACCTGCTACAGCAACTGGATGGACCGGCCTCTGCGACTCGTGGACTGCTCCCAAGTCATATCGAAGTTCAAGAAAGGGAAGACGCTGCTGGATCAGCTGGACAAGGACATGCAGGAGAGTGTGCCAGCTCAGGTGGTATTGCAGGAACTGCGCACTCAGATCCAGTCCTTCGAACCTACGTTGCCTGTACTTCTCGCTCTCAAGGAAGAGTCTCTCCGAGATAGGCACTGGAGGCAAATTTGGAGTCTGCTTTCGAAGTTGCAATCCGAAAGGCCGGATTCGGAGAGAAAGGACCACCAGACGTTGAGGGAAATGCTGCAGAGAGGACTGCGTCGGCACCATGACAAGTTGGAGTTGATAGCGCTGGAAGCCAGGTCTGAGTACGAAGTGGAACTGGTGTGGACTCGCATTGATAAGGCTGTGAAGAGTCCGACAGTGACGCCTTTGCAGGCTAGTGAGGGACTGGTGTTGATTGCGGGACTGGAAAGTATGCGAGACACACTGCAGGAGTACGCTACGAATGTGTCCTTTTTGCTCAAGTCTAACCGTCATATTGCCTACTTCCGAGATGACATCAAGAGTCTCGGGCAAATGATCACCGCACAGCAGATCATGCTAGACGACATCCACGACTTCCAAGAAATACTAATGGACCTGCACCCTGCCTTTCAAATCCCCGAAGTGAGCAGTCAGCTCCCCCGCACCGCCCTTCAACTCCGCGAGCTGACCTCCTTCTACGCCCACCAAATCAACGAAATGCACGAGGTAAGGACTAGTGCAGACCCACTCCTTGGGAGTCGCTCCAGACGCGCAGTTCAAGTCCTTCGCAGAGGCAGTGAACATACTAAAAGTACTGAAAGGGGACTTATGTCAGAGAGTGGCTGAAAAGCAGGCGGCATACAGCAGACTGTATTTCCTCAGTGACACTCAAATCCTTAGTCTTATGAGTTCCCTCAAGCCCAACACGGAAGTACCGATTGCCGCGGTGTTTCCCGGAGTGGACAGTGTGGTGATTGACGGAACTACGCTCAGGGCAGTGCACAGGGATGGACAGCAGCTGCAGCTTCTCAAGCCGCTGAGTCTGAGGGAGGGAGGAAGTTACAGGTCAGTGGAGGACTGGCTGCAGGAGCTAGAACAGGGACTACGCAATACCCAGGCTGCCCGGCTTATGCAGCAAATCCAGACTTTTAGTGCGGAAATGTGGACTTTACGGGAAGATCGAGAAGTCCTTTATATTGCCTACTTGGTCTGGTTTACCAGCCAAATCAACTCTGCTTTGGCAACTGAAGACGGCAAAAGTGGCATTCTCGCCTTAATCACAACTCTGCAAAGCAACTTGGAAGGCTGTCTGAAGTCCCTGCGCCCGAAAGGCGGAGTCCCTGGCCGTCCCGCAGCCACTCTGGTGTACAGCATGTTCGGCCTCAAGAACAAGTCTCTAGACCGTGCAAACGAACTAATGGTCTGTGCTTTACTGCACCATTTAGACTGGCTGCAGACTGTGCTTTCTGCAGACTTGCAGGACTGGGAAGTGCTCTGGAGGCCTTGCTTCAAACTGAGTGCTGTGCCTACTGGCAACGAAGTAAAGGAGTGCTTGGCAGTCACTGTGAGTTGCATGGACTTCGAGACTTCCTTTGCATTTGAAATGCACCCAGTGGAGGCTGCTGCTCTGTTCATATTCACACCTGCCTCTCAGCACAGTCTGCTGCATGCCTATTTGACCCTCAAGCACGGGCTGAGTGTCATACTGGCAGGGGCTTCTGGAGTGGGGAAGACTGAGACTCTCATACATCTTTCAGTGCTATGTGGACGCTTTTTGCATACATCCTATACAGCCTCAATGGAGTCCTTCGAAGTCACTATGAAAAGTCTAATTGGCTGCGCACTGGGCGGCTATTGGGTGTGCTTTGACGATGTGCACAGTCTGCCCGAAATGTACATCTCCACACTCGCCCACTACATTCGTGTAATCCAGACTGCGTTCGAGCCAGACCCAGTGCGAATTACCATTGAAAGCGTCACAGTAAGACCCAAGTTCGGCTTTGCAGTTTTCGCTACGACTGACACTAACTGTCCTTCCCCTTTTCAGGATCTGTTTCGGTGCGTCGATATGCCGAGTCCGGATTTAAGAGTGATGTGTGATGTGCTGCTGCGGACGTATGGACTGGAGCGGAAATACAGTGCTTTGATCTGTCGTGCACTTGAAATGCTTGCTGAGCAGCCTATTTTGTCAGTGGATTGTCGTGTGATTCGCCTCAATACTAAGGCGGGAGTGCGCACTTTGCTGCGCTTAGTGAAGGCTATGCTGGGTCTATGCCAGCGCTTCGCACTGCCAGATACACCCTACTTGATCAACAACGCCTTTCGCAAGGTATATGGACTGGGCCTATTACCCCGGGAATTAAAGGTGTTAGACGAGTTCCTTGCTACTTTGTTTGCATCCCGACACAATGACATGCTTTCCCTCAGTTCTCTTAAAAACACCGGAGACGCTGTCACAGAGGTGTTAATTGACCCGAAACTCGTATGTCAGGAAATCATGCAGCGACGCTGTCAGCACTTACTCGCCCTCCTGGGCAGCTACCGGCCTTGGATCTTCGTCGTAGGCGGGCCGCTCACAGGGAAATCGCTGGTAGTGGCTGAAGTAGCAAAGGCTTCTAGTTACTTGGAAAAGCGGAATTTCGTGGTGCACAGACTCGGCCTTGGGACAGCACCCCAGCAGTTAGCAGAGCTATTCGAGCATTTGAATGTGTGCGCAGACCCTATTCCCAAGCGAGACTTCCTGGCTAAGTTTCACTCTTCTCCCACTGGCCCGAATGCGGCGAAGTACTCGCAATACGACTGGATCGTGCTTGACTCTCCTTCGCTGTCGTGCAACTTGCTGCCTTCGCTGAGAAAATCTCGTCCGAACTCGGCTCCAAAACTGCTCGTGGAAGTCGAAAATTTGTCAGGAGTTTCCCCAGATATGGTTTCTGAGGCAGGACTGATGTACCTGGAAGACCAAGACATGGACACACTGAGTTTCTACAAAGTAGCGCTGGAGCAGGTAGTGCCCAGCGACCTGTCCGTGCACCAGCAGTCCCTGGAAGACATGTTCGAAAGCATCCTCAAGCCGGCTCTTGCCTATGTGGAGAAGGCGGAAAGGACTGTGCAGTTGGGCACGAAGGCGGAAATCCTCCTCGTTGCAAAGCTGCTGAAGCCGCATTTAGACCTACTCAATAAGCATCTACAGAGGCAGGCCGGCACCTCAGCAGTGCAGATCAAAAACGCGCCTTTGGTACTACTAAAGCGATCTAAGACTCTAGTGAGACCCCAAAAGCAGCAAGTCAGGTCAACATCGCAGGAAATGAACGTTGCAACTACTCTGATGAGCTACCTAGGCAGCGTTCGGAAGCAATTCAAACAGCTAGAGCCACAGTTGTGTCTCGAAGCTGTATACATCTCTTCAGTGGCCACAGCCCTGGGCAACCTTATCACAGACGTCTGGGGCCTGCATAGAGTCATTAAGGACTTGTTGGCTTCGAAGAACCAGGAATACGCATATTTCCTGTATAAAGCCTTGCAAGACATGCCGGACTTGACTATCCTCGACCTACGCTTTTCACTGAAGGAGATGAAGTGGCTGCCTGCACTGGAAGGCGTGGAGGAGGTGCAGGGCCCTACCTTCATTGGCCCCAGTGTATTCGAAATCGCAGGAGCCGGCCTCAGCAACCTCAAGTCGCACCAGAACCTGGAGTCCGTAGTGATCCCCACTCCGAGCATGCTTAGATTGAGGTACTGGGCCAACTTCTGTCTGCGGAACCATGTGGACATCGTGGTCTGCGGCCCCCACCAAAGCGGCAAAACCTCCATAGTCATGTCCGTGGCGAAAGACCTACTGAAAAAGAACTTCAGTGGTCTGGTGGCGTTGAACCTGTCTGAGTACACCTCCTACCGCTCAGTCCAGGCCTCCATCCAGAGCTCATTAGAGCATGTAAAGCCCTGGGAGTACGGAGGTCTGGGAGGTACTCATTACTACGCTGTGCTGGACGATATGAACATGGACGCTCCCAACGGACTTTACGACTTGCTACGATTTTGGAAGGACACGAATGGATGGTACAGTGAGGGCTTCACTAACATTTCCAGTCTGACAGTAGCACTCGTGCACAGCTACTCACTAGGCAAGTCCAGACCCATATGGGAACGCGCACTACGGCACTTCGTAGTCCTGCACAAAGACAGGTACTCCTCACAGGAAGTCTCTGTCATTTTCACATCTTTCATCACTGCGGCCAGTGGCCCTGACCTAGTCGCCCTCACCAGCAAGGCACTCACTGTGTTTACAGACCTGTACACACATTTGACTGAGCGGAAGACTGAAGAGCTGTGGTGTCACTCCTCCCTCTCGAACTTCTGCGGGGCATTGCAGTTCCTGGCTCACTTCCAGCAGTTTGAGGACGTGGATGAACGGGTTTTCTCTCAACTCCTCTCATTCACCTGTGACCGCTTCTTTACTCAGCAATTTCCACCCGCCGACCTGCGCCAAACCATCACTTCCAAGCTTTCTCAGATGCTAGAAGAGCCGATTCCAGGCCTGTTGCTGCCCAACGAGGACCAGGAAATGTGGGAATTGACCTCTGCGCGGGTAGCTGATTTGGTAGCAGGCTTCCGTGCAAGTCATAAAGAGTGCATTTCCCTGTATCCCCAGTACTTGAAGAACCTGCACAGTCTCTTCTTTGACGCTGAGCGCAGACTTGGCAGTTTCTACTACTTCTACCTGAACACACTGTTCGACATCCAGTCTTCCTGTCCCAGTGTGATTGTGCGGGCAGACTCGCAGCTTTTCCTTGCCAAAGCTTTGCTGTTAATTGCTGCAAACGCTCTGAAAGTCAAACTCTTCGATATGAATATTGCGGATAGAGAGGATTACACGAGCAGTATTCAGGAGACTTTTCACGGAATTTCTCCGCTGCATATATCCACTGAACTCAAGTTCCAGCTTAAACGTGTGATTGAGGACGCAATGGTGCAGAATAAAAGAGTAGTGCTGGTTTTCACTCTATTCGACTCAAACCAGTTAGACCTGCCTGTAGGCCGCAGACTTATGGAAGTCGCCAATGACATTATTAGTGGAGTCAAGCTCAGACTTTCCGGCTTTAGTGATGTGTACAAAGACGTACTGGACAAGTACCAGCAAGCTCACCCCGAAGCCAGCCAGGGCATGTTTAACGACGAAATGCTGCAAATGTTACTTGACCGCATGCGGCAAAACGTAACCGTGTTTTTCCTCGTTTCCTCGAAAGCCGAAGCCTGGATCCGCAGTCCCCTGCACCCTGTCGGCCTTTTCGAGAAATTCAAACACAGGTATCGTCAACTTTTCAACAAGTCGCGAGTACTGGATTTCGACCATTTGCAGCCTCCGGAAATCCTAGTAAAGGCGCTAAGTCAGTGGGTGCCGGAGTGGCACTTGCACTACCATAACGACTTGCTACTGCAACTAGGAAAAGCTGTGCAGGACTGTGCACTGGGGACGATGGAGGAGTTCGCTTACGAGTGCATCATTGACTGCTCTAAGCGATTGTTGGCTATGGCTGAGACCGAAAGAAGCGCACGACATGCAGACTTGCAGAAAGCATGCACACAAATCAGTGAATTGGAATCATTACTGGATCAAATTCCGGCTTTAGTGCAGGAATTCTCTTCTCTCGTCCATACCAAACAGCAATTACTTGCTACTGCGTTGTCCTCACTACGGGCTGCTGAGGCCCACTATGCCTCAGAATTGGAGGAAGACTATGCAGCTAGCCTTGAAAATGCACTGGACAGTCGCCGAGCAGACCTGCAAGCGACGCTTGTGTCTCCAAAACAGGCCTGGGAAAACGCGGTGCTGCAGTTTCAGTGCACACCTGAGCAGCTCAAGGAGACTGAAAAGGCTGCGGCAGTAGTTCCTACCTTCGCTGTGTTTTATCGCTTGCTGGCCGGAGACACTCGAGAAAACGACGACAGCGCTGCCAAAAAGCTAGTGATAAGTCTGTCAAAGCGAGGCAAAGACTTCCTCACTCGCCTCCGACGCATCGAAGTCACTGACATTCTCAATCACCTGGACTCCCTGAGAGAACTCGAGCGACTGCCCAGTCCCAAGTTCCCACTTGAGCGGGATATACGCAGACTACTGGAGTTGGCAGTGCTGTATGGGATTGCTGTATCTCAGTGTAACCTCAACTTGGCTCAATTGGATGAAGAAAGTGAGTCAGTGGCGCTGCAAGTCGAGCAGCGCAGAGAGATATTGATCACAGAGAGAGACAACAAACTTGAGCAGTTGCGGGTGGAAGTGGGTTCTGTTGAGGTGGAACTGCAGGCAGTCCGTAGACAGCAGGAGCAGATTTTGCAGGCAAAGCCGGTGGTTATGAGACTGGCTTTGGACCTGAGAACCCTGGCTGAGGACTGGATCAGCGAGTTGAAGAATGAAAAAGCTAGGGAGGAGGACTTCGGAAACAGTCTAATAGCTGCTGTTTCGCTGCTCAAAGGACTGCAAGGAAGTCAGTCCACTAGAGCCGCGCTACTCACCAAAATGCAGGCAGTCCTGACTGCCAACCAAATCCCTTTCCGACCTGTGAGTGTGGCGGAACTGCTTCAGGTCAAGTACCCGCTCTTCATAACGGAATGCAGCGTGCAGACTATCCCCGAAGCCAAGTTGATGTATGACAATGTAGCTGCTTTGAAGGCAATTCAAGCCTTGCACCTCCCTACTCCCATCATTTACGACCCTTACGATATCGCACAAGACTACATCACTTGTGTGGAGGGAGGGAAAGGACTGGTGGTGGGGACGGTCACTAATGAGCCTGCGTTCGAACAAGGACTGAAAAACTGCCTTCTGAACGGACTTCCGGTGCTGTGCATTGACCCTTCCGCCTCTCTGATGAAGGTGCTGCTGCCTGT
>Ga0247837_1007196_pt1 | contig 14967 bp, 10 predicted proteins | sample LaCtaG_2_FD_187115 | JGI IMG/M metagenome (GOLD analysis project Ga0247837, IMG submission 187115) | Freshwater microbial communities from meromictic Lake La Cruz, Castile-La Mancha, Spain - LaCruzMarch2015_14.5m | ecosystem: Environmental > Aquatic > Freshwater > Lake | place: Spain: Castile-La...
CGTTGAGTTAAATACTAAATCAAAGATGTTTTGTAGCTGCGCTACTGAGTTTGGTGCATCACCAAACACACAAACTTGCCCAGTATGTCTTGGACTTCCTGGGGCGCTACCTGTTGTAAATAAAAGAGCGATTGAGAGCACAATTCTTATAGGTCTTGCACTTAACTGTTCAATCGCGCCTTATTCAAGATTTGCTCGTAAAAATTACTTTTATCCAGATATGCCAAAGAATTTTCAGACCTCTCAATATGATGAGCCAATCTGTGTAAACGGCTATTTAGATGTTCAAATCCAAACCGATGAGGGTGATAAAACTTTTAGAATTGAAATTGAAAGAGTCCATATGGAGGAGGACACCGGTAAATCACTTCATGTTGGTGGATCAACCGGGCGAATTCATGGCGCTGAGTACTCACTTCTTGATTACAACCGAGCAGGAATTCCATTAGTTGAAATTGTTACCAAGATTGTGCCAGATACTGGAAAGTATGCACCGCAAGTAGCACGTGCTTATGTGGCAGCTTTGCGCGATATTTTGCGTGGGCTTAAAGTCTCTGATGTAAAAATGGAGCAAGGCTCACTTCGCTGTGATGTGAATTTATCACTTGCGCAAATTAAGAGCGGAAAATTAGGAACAAGGAGTGAAACAAAGAATGTGAACTCACTGCGCTCAGTTGAGCGGGCAGTAATTGGTGAGGTGATTAGGCAAGCAAATAGATTAGAAGATGGTGAGCGGATCATTCAGGAAACCCGTCACTTCTTAGAAGAGAGTGGTCAAACTCGTCCTGGTAGATCTAAAGAGCAGGCCGAAGATTATCGATACTTTCCAGAGCCAGATTTAGTACCAGTTGTGCCAGATGCAAAATGGATTGAAGAGCTTAAAAAAACATTGCCAGAAAAACCAGCAGACCGTAGAAAGAGATTACAAACTACTTGGTCAGTTCCTGATAAAGAGATGGCAGCTATGGTTAACGCCGAATTACTGGACACAGTTGAGGAGACAGTTCTACTAGGTGCTGATCCAACTAAAGCTCGTAGTTGGTGGTTAGGTGAGATATCTAGAATTGCAAATGATCGATCTGTTTTAGCAACAGAGTTGATATCAGTTAAAGATGTTGCTCAAGTAATTGCGTTAATTACAAAAGGTGAATTAACCGATAAATTAGCTCGTCAAGTTGTGGAAGGTGTTATTGCAGGTGAAGGCTCACCTGCTCATGTGATCACAAAGCGAGGACTTAAGGTTGTCTCCGATGATTCACAACTTATGAAAGCAATCATTGATGCAGTCACTGCGCAAGCAGAGACTGCCCAGCGGGTGCGAGAGGGAAATATTCCTGCAGCTGGTGCGCTAATTGGCGCAGTGATGAAAGCAACAGGTGGACAAGCTGATGCCGCCAAGGTGCGTGAACTATTACTAAAACACTTAGGGCAATAAACTAATCTCATGAGCAATAAAAAGCCTACAAATAAAATGAAGCCGCGATCTGGCTTAGTAACTGATGGCATGGAGCGTGCACCAGCTAGGGGCATGCTTAGAGCAGTTGGTATGAAAGATGAGGATTTTGCTAAGCCACAAATTGGCATTGCATCTTCTTGGAATGAAATTACGCCATGTAATTTATCCCTTGACCGTTTAGCTAAATCATCTAAGAAAGGTGTAATTGAAGCGGGTGGTTTCCCAATGCAATTTGGAACTATCTCAGTCTCTGATGGAATTTCAATGGGTCATGAAGGTATGCATTTTTCTTTAGTCTCACGTGAAGTTATTGCCGATTCTGTTGAGACAGTTATGCAAGCAGAGCGATTAGATGGAATGGTTACCTTCGCAGGTTGTGATAAGTCACTTCCTGGCATGATGATGGCAGCAGCTCGTATGGATGTTGCAAGTGTTTTTGTTTACGCAGGTTCAACTATGCCTGGAAAAGTAGATGGTAGAGATGTAACAATCATTGATGCATTTGAGGCGGTTGGAGCGTGCGCTCGCGGATTAATTACACAAGAAGAAGTAGATAAAATTGAACGCGCGATCTGCCCAGGTGAAGGTGCATGTGGTGGCATGTATACCGCTAACACAATGGCAGCAGTTGGTGAAGCAATAGGTTTATCACTGCCAGGATCAGCTTCACCTCCATCAATTGATCGACGTCGTGATGATTACGCAATCAAATCAGGGGCAGCTGTTGTTGAGTTAATTCGTCAGGGGATTACTACTAGACAAATTTTAACTAAAAAAGCATTTGAAAACGCCATCACAGTTGTTATGGCACTTGGCGGATCAACTAACGCAGTTCTTCATCTTTTAGCAATAGCTCATGAAGCTGAGGTTGATTTAACCCTTGAAGATTTCCATCGAGTTGGTTCAAAGGTTCCATTACTTGGTGATTTAAAACCTTTTGGTAAGTATGTAATGACTGATGTGGACAAGGTTGGTGGAATTCCAGTAATTCTTAGGGCACTACTAGATGCTGGCTTACTCAATGGTGATTGTCTAACTGTTACAGGTAAAACTATGGCTGAAAATCTTAAAGATGTTAATCCTCCTGATGCAGATGGTGAAATTCTTAAAGCAGTAAAGAATCCACTTGCAGTAAGTGGTGGCATAACAATTCTTAAAGGCACACTCGCTAGCGATGGTGCGGTATGTAAAACAGCCGGAGTAGGTGTTGATATTTTTGAAGGACCAGCAAAGGTATTCGAGCGCGAGCAGGCAGCGATGGATGCGTTAGAGAATGGCTCAATTGTTGCCGGAGATGTTGTAGTAATTAGATATGAAGGACCAAAAGGTGGTCCTGGTATGCGGGAGATGTTAATGATTACTGGCGCGATAAAAGGTGCTGGTCTTGGCAAGACAGTCTTATTAATTACAGATGGAAGATTCTCAGGTGGTACAACTGGACTTTGCGTTGGCCATGTTGCACCAGAGGCTGTTGATGGTGGAGCAATTGCATTTGTAAAAAATGGTGATCGTGTGCGAATTGATACCCAAAAACGAACCCTAGATTTATTAGTGGATGAGAAAGAAATGAATGAGCGAAAGAAAAACTTTAAACCGATCCCACATAAATACCGCCGTGGGGTATTGGCCAAGTATTCAAAATTAGTTGGTAGCGCCGCAAAGGGCGCGGTATGTGATTAATACTTTTTCGTTATCTAAGTAGGCTCAAATATTGAGATCACAATCTCAGGAGTTGACTAGTGCACGCACTACTTGCGATACTAATGTTATGAAGAAGAGCTCACTTATCTCACAAATTGCGATCACATCAGTGGTCGTGGTGATTATTGAGCGTGCGCGCTAACTAGAAAAAGTTAGTTCGCACCCCTCAGATAAAACTGAGGGGTTTTGCTTTAGTAGGCCGAATTAGGAAAGGAAGAGATGAGCAAGATGAATGGTGCGCAAAGTTTAGTCAACGCACTTGAAGCTGCTGGTGTTGATGTCATGTTTGGCATACCAGGTGGCGCGATCCTTCCTGCTTATGATCCAATTTTCGATTCAAAAATAAGACACATATTAGTTAGACATGAACAAGGTGCAGGACATGCAGCAACTGGATATGCCCAAGTGACTGGGCGTGTTGGAGTTTGTATCGCAACTTCAGGTCCAGGGGCTACAAACTTAGTTACACCACTTGCTGATGCGCAGATGGATTCAGTTCCAGTTGTGGCAATAACAGGACAGGTACCATCGGCGGCAATTGGAACCGATGCTTTTCAAGAGGCAGATATTCGTGGCATTACCATGCCATTTACAAAACATAATTATTTAATTACAGACCCAGCAGATATTCCGCGCGCGATTGCAGAGGCTTTCCACATTGCAAGTACGGGTAGACCTGGCGCTGTTTTAGTTGATATTGCAAAAGATGCGCTACAAAAAGAGACTACTTTTAACTATCCAAAAAACGTTTCTCTAGCTGGATATAACCCGGTTGTTGAGCCAAAGAGTGAGGCGATTAGAGATGCAGCAGCGCTGATAACTCAATCCAAAAAACCCGTACTCTATGTTGGTGGCGGCGTAATTAAGGCGAATGCTGCTAAAGAGCTAATGCAATTAGCTGAAATAACTGGCGTTCCAGTTGTTACAACATTAATGGCGCGTGGTGCTTTCCCAGACTCACATAAACAACATCTTGGTATGCCTGGCATGCACGGAACGGTAGCGGCGGTAACTGCTCTACAAAAGGCAGATTTGTTAATTACTTTAGGTGCACGCTTTGATGACCGAGTAACGGGTAAGTTATCTACCTTTGCACCAAATGCCAAAATTATTCACGCCGACATTGATCCAGCTGAGATTGGAAAGAATCGTCATGCTGATGTTGCACTTATTGGTGATCTAAAAAATATTTTAATTGCGCTAAATCCAGTGACTAAAGCAGCACTTGCTAAAGAATCACAAGATTTAACTCCATGGCTTAACGAGGTTTATGGGTGGCAAACAAAGTTTCCACTTGGTTATGACAAACCATCTAATGGTTCAGTATCACCACAGTATGTAATTGAAAGAATTGGCAAGATTTCAGGACCAGACACAATCTTTACTGCCGGTGTTGGCCAGCATCAAATGTGGGCATCACAATTTATTGGTTATGAAAAGCCACGAACTTGGCTTAACTCAGGTGGGTTAGGAACTATGGGTTACGCAGTTCCAGCAGCTATGGGCGCCAAAGTTGGTGCACCCGATACAACTGTTTGGGCAATTGATGGTGACGGTTGTTTTCAAATGACAAATCAAGAGTTGGTAACTTGTGCATTAAATAATATTCCAATTAAAGTTGCAGTAATTAATAATGAATCACTCGGCATGGTTCGCCAGTGGCAAACACTTTTCTATAATCAACGCTATTCAAATACAGATCTGCACTCAAAGCGGGTTCCAGATTTCAAATTATTAGCAGAGGCTATGGGCTGTGTTGGTCTGCGTTGTGAGAGACCAGAGGATGTAGATAAAACTATTGAGGCGGCAATGGAGATTAATGATCGACCAGTTGTAGTTGATTTTAATGTTCACCGAGATGCGATGGTTTGGCCAATGGTTGCTGCTGGAACATCAAATGATGACATTACTGTTGCCAGATCAATGGCGCCTGTCTGGGATTCACAGGAGTTGTAATGGCTATTCATACCTTGGCGGTTTTGGTAGAGAACTCACCTGGCGTACTAGCACGGGTTGCTTCTTTGTTTTCTCGTCGTGGCTACAACATTGATTCTCTTGCAGTTGGTCAGACTGAGAATCCAAAAGTTTCACGAATGACAATCGTTTTAAACTTAGAAGGACATGCATTAGATCAGGTGAGTGCTCAGTTGTTTAAATTGGTAAATGTAATTGGAATTTCAGAAATGAAGGATACAAGTTCATTAATGCGCGAGATTTTATTAGTTAAAGTGGCAAATACCGCTGCCACTAAAGCAGTAGTTAATAAGTACAAAGCTGTGATTGCTGATGAATCAAAGAGCACAATCTCAATTGAAGCAGTTGGTCAATCTTCTGAAATTGAATCTTTGTTAGCCGAATTAAAACCACATGGAATTCGTGAGTTAGTTCAATCTGGCTTAGTGGCACTGGAGCGAGGGGATCAAACCTTGGCAGACCGTACGCTGAGCACCATGGGCACTGCTAACGAGTCAGACTCAAATAGTTCCACAGCTGATTATCAAAATTAATTAAACCAACCAACAGAAGGAGAAATACATGGCAACGATGTATCACGATGAAGATGCAGATCTAGCACTTATTCAATCTAAAAAGGTTGCAGTAATTGGCTATGGATCTCAAGGACATGCACACGCCCTATCCCTACGCGATAGTGGTGTTGATGTTGTAGTTGGTTTAGCAAAAGATTCAAAGTCAAGAGCAAAAGCTGAAGCTGAGGGCCTAAAGGTTGCATCAGTTGCCGATGCAGTTAAAGGTGCTGATGTTGTAATGCTTCTTGCCCCAGATCACGTTCAGCGCCATATTTACAATGAGTCAATTGAACCAAATATTAAAGATGGTGCCGCTCTGTTTTTTGGCCATGGATTTAATATTCGATTTGGCTACATCAAACCATCAGCAAAAGTTGATGTTTGTATGGTTGCACCAAAGGGACCAGGGCATTTAGTTCGTCGTGAGTACTCAGCTGGACGCGGCGTGCCAGTAATTGTTGCAGTAGAGCAAGATGCAACTGGAAATGCTTGGCCAATCACACTTTCATATGCAAAAGCAATCGGTGGTCTTCGTGCTGGTGGAATTTTAACTACCTTTACAGAAGAGTGTGAAACAGATTTATTTGGTGAGCAATCAGTTCTTTGTGGTGGTGCATCACAATTAGTTATGTATGGCTATGAAACTTTAATTGAAGCAGGATATCAACCAGAGGTTGCCTACTTTGAGTGTTTACATGAGTTAAAGCTAATTGTTGACCTTATGTATGAAGGTGGAATTGCTAAGCAACGTTGGTCAGTATCTGACACAGCAGAGTATGGCGATTACATCTCAGGTCCGAGAGTTATTGATCCAAGTGTTAAAGAAAATATGAAAGCTGTGCTTGCCGATATTCAATCCGGTGCATTTGCTAAGCGATTTATTGATGATCAGGATGCTGGTGCTCCAGAATTTAAAGCTCTAAGAGCAAAAGGTGAGGTTCACCCAATTGAGCAGGTTGGCCGCGATCTTCGCAAAATGATGTCATGGGTTAAATCTGGCAACAAAGATGATTACAAGGAGGGAACTGCAGCGCGTGGCTAAACCAGTTGTGTTAATTGCTGAGGAGTTAAGTCCGGCCACTTTAGATGCGCTTGGACCTGACTTTGAGGTGCGCAATTGTAATGGCGCTGATCGAAGTGAATTACTTACTGCATTATCTAAAGGAGTAGATGCAGTATTAATCCGTTCTGCCACAAAGATGGATGCAGAGGCAATATCTGCAGCAAAAGGATTAAAAGTAATTGCTCGTGCTGGTGTTGGGTTAGATAATGTAGAAATTCCAGCAGCTACGGCTGCTGGCGTAATGGTTGTAAATGCACCAACTTCAAATATTGTCTCCGCTGCAGAGCTTGCAATTGGATTACTACTAGCCTCTGCAAGATCTATTTCACCAGCTCATGCCACACTTAGAGGTGGTAAGTGGGCAAGATCTAAATACACCGGAGCTGAGTTATTTGAGAAAACTCTTGGCATTGTTGGTTTTGGCCGGATTGGGCAGTTAGTTGCACACCGTATGCAAGCGTTTGGCATGGATGTCGTTGCATATGATCCATATCTTCAGCCAGCAAAAGCTGCGCAATTAAATGTTAAATTAGTTGAATTAGATGAGTTACTAAAAATCAGCGACTTTATAACTATCCACCTTCCTAAAACTAAAGAGACAGCTAATTTAATTGGTACTGAAGCGCTTAAAAAAGTTAAGCCAACTGTAAGAATTATTAATGCTGCTCGAGGTGGCGTACTAGATGAGGCTGCTCTTTATGAAGCATTAAAAAATGGCAAAGTTGCAGGTGCTGGTCTTGATGTATTTGCCACGGAGCCGTGCACAGATTCACCTCTTTTTACACTTGATAATGTGGTTGCAACTCCGCACTTAGGTGCATCAACGGATGAAGCACAAGAGCGAGCCGGTATTGCAGTAGCAGTTTCAGTTCGAAAAGCTTTATCTGGTGAGTTAGTACCAGATGCTGTAAATGTTAAGGGTGGCGTAATTGATGAAGCAGTTCGTCCAGCATTGCCACTAGTTGAGAAATTAGCTCAAGTAGCAACTGCATTAGCCAGTGATGTAATTGTTTCACTCGATGTTGAGGTAAGAGGTGAAATATCTGCTCTTGATGTTTCAGTTCTTTCAACTAGTGCATTAAAGGGTGGATTAATTGCTATGGGTTGTGAGGATGTTACATATGTGAACGCCCCTAACTTAGCCGCAGAGCGGTCTGTTACTTCTGCAGTAATGACGGATCCAGAAAGTCCTGATCACCGTAATTTAGTTTCAGTACGCGCAGCATGTGCTGATGGCAGTCAAGTTTTTGTTAGTGGAACACTGATGGGAATTAAGCAGATTCAAAAGATTGTGGCAATAGATAAGTTAGATCTAGATCTAAAGCCAACTAATAATCTGCTATTTCTTCGTTATACCGATGTTCCTGGTGTTGTTGGTGTAGTTGGAAACGCTCTTGGAAAACTAAAAATTAATATCGCTGATATGCAAGTCGGTCGCACTCAAGAAGGTGGACAGGCATTGATGGCACTTACTGTGGATTCAGTAATTCCAAAGGAAGTAATTGAAGTAATTACTAAAGAGACCGGCGCATCATTTGTGCGATTTGTTAATTTGGTGAACGAATGAAGAATTTTAATTTAGCAGTAATTGCCGGTGATGGTATTGGACCTGAAGTTGTGGGTGAGGGACTTAAGGTTTTAGATGCGGTTGCTAAAAAATATGATTTAGTTTTTAATAAAATAAATTATGAGTTAGGCGCTGCCTATTGGCATAAAACTGGTGAAACTTTGCCAGGTTCAGTCATGGCAGAGATTGCAAAATCTGATGTAATTTTACTTGGAGCAGTTGGTGATCCAACTGTGCCAAGTGGAGTACTAGAGCGTGGATTATTACTTAAACTACGGTTTGCATTTGAACATTACATAAACCTACGCCCTGCGAAGTTATTTCCAGGAGTCACCTCACCAATTACTAACAATAAAGGAATAGATTTTGTGGTAGTCAGAGAGGGAACTGAAGGTTTATATGTTGGTGCTGGCTCAATAAAAGATGAAGGCACAAAGCAAGAGTTAGCAATTGAGGAATCGATTAATACCTATAAAGGTATCGAGCGGGTAATTCGAGACGCGTTTAACCGCGCTCAATTACGACCTCGAAAAAAACTAACTTTGGTTCATAAGAACAATGTTTTAACTCGAGCAGGAGGACTTTGGACTCGAGTATTTAATGAGGTTGCAAAGGATTTTCCGCAAGTTGCAACTGACTACTTACATGTTGATGCTGCGTCAATGTTTTTTGTTACAAATCCAGAGCGATTTGATGTGGTTGTTACTGATAATTTATTTGGCGACATAATCACTGATATTGCAGCTGCGATCTGTGGTGGTATTGGTCTTGCTGCTAGTGGAAATATAAATCCAACTGGGGCTTTTCCATCAATGTTTGAGCCAGTACACGGCAGCGCACCTGATATTGCTGGAAAAAACTTGGCTGATCCAACTGCAACGGTATTATCAATTTCTATGATGCTAAATCATTTAGGTGAGGTTAAAGCTGCCAATGACGTTGAGTCAGCTGTTGCTAAAGATCTTGCAAGCCGCGGTGATAAAAAGCGTTCAACAACAGAAATTGGCCAAGCTTTAGTAGCGGGTGTGGCATGAAGATAATTAGTAATCCAAACACAAATCCAGTTGCTGCAGATGAGCGTAGTAAGAAAGTTTTAGAGCCAGGTTTTGGTAAGTACTACACCGATAATATGGTCATTGCACAATGGGGTGAGGTCACTGGCTGGTCAGATGCAAAGTTGCAAGCATATGGTCCACTAACTCTTGATCCTGCCACCATGGTTTTTCATTACGGCCAAGAAGTATTTGAAGGTATGAAGGCTTATGCCCAACCAGATGGCGGTATTTCATTATTTAGGCCAGAGGCGAATGCCAAGCGATTTGCAAAATCAGCTGCCCGTATTGCTCTCCCAGAAATGCCAGTTGATTTCTTTGTGCAAACTGTTGAGGCGTTAGTTAAAGCTGATAAAGAGTGGGTGCCAAAAAAAGTTGGTGAATCTTTATATCTACGCCCCTTTATGATTGCAACTGAGGTTGGACTTGGAGTTCGGCCATCAAATCATGCAACTTATGTATTAATTGCAACTCCAGCTGCTGCTTACTTTAATGCAGAAAAAGCTGTAACGGTTTGGATTTCAACAGAGTATGTGAGAGCAGTACTCGGTGGAACTGGTGAAGCAAAGTGTGGCGGAAATTACGCAGCTTCTCTTCTTGCGCAAAAACAAGCTGCCAAAGAGGGCTGTGATCAAGTTGCATATATTGATGCAGTAGAAAGAAAATGGGTAGAGGAAATGGGCGGCATGAATCTCTACTTCATTAAGGGAAGTGGTAAAGATGCCAAGATAATGACGCCAAAACTTACTGGCACATTACTTCCAGGAATTACTCGCGATTCAATTTTAACTTTAGCAAATGACCTTGGGTTTAAAACTGAGGAAACAATGATTTCAATTGATGATTGGCGAGATGGTGTTAAATCTGGTGAAATAACTGAGATATTTGCTTGTGGAACTGCCGCAGTTGTTTCAGCTGTTGGAGCTGCTAAAAGTATTCATGGCACCTGGCAAACTGGTGATGGAAAGCCTGGACCGATTACAAATCAGATCCGGGCTGGTCTACTAGCAATTCAACATGGCAGCGCCCCTGATAAACATGGCTGGAATAAACGGGTTATCTAATGCCAACTAATGATTCATTTCATATCTATGACACCACACTTCGCGATGGCGCCCAGCAAGAGGGATTAAATCTTTCTGTCCACGATAAGTTAACAATCGCTAAGCATTTAGATGATTTAGGTGTTGGATTTATTGAAGGCGGCTGGCCTGGCGCAAACCCAAAAGATACTGAGTTTTTTAAATTAGCCCAAACAGAGTTAAAACTTAAGAATGCAACCTTTGTGGCATTTGGTGCTACAAGGCGTGCTGGTGTTAAAGCAGCGGATGACTTATTACTTCGCGCATTAGTTGATTCAAAAGCACCGGTAGTAACACTGGTAGCAAAGAGTCATGATCGACATGTGGATCTAGCACTTAAAACGCACTTAGATGAAAACCTAGCCATGATTGCAGATTCAATTAAGTTTTTAAAAGCTGGCGGACAGCGAGTATTTTTAGATGCCGAACATTTCTTTGATGGATACCTTTCAAATAAGGCTTACGCACTTGAGGTAGTTAGAGTTGCTGCGGAGTCAGGCGCTGATGTTGTAGCGCTATGTGACACAAATGGCGGCATGCTCCCTGATGAGTTATCAAATATTGTTCATGAAGTTTTAACCGCATCAAAGGCTCGCCTTGGTATTCATTGCCATAATGACACAGGTTGCGCTGTTGCTAACTCACTAGCTGCTATTTCAGCAGGAGTTACTCACGTTCAGGGAACATTAAATGGTTATGGTGAGCGAACTGGAAATGCCGATTTAGTAAATATCATTGCAAATCTTGAATTAAAAAAAGATAAAACAGTACTTCCTGCTGGCAAGTTACAAGAAGCATTTCGTATCTCTCATGCAGTTGCTGAGATTACAAATGTTGCGCCAAGTGCCCGCCAACCATATGTTGGCACCTCCGCATTTGCTCATAAAGCAGGACTTCATGCCTCTGCAATCAAAGTAGATCCAATGATGTATCAACATGAAACACCTGAGTCTGTTGGAAATGACATGCGAATGCTGGTCTCTGAGATGGCAGGTAGAGCCTCAATTGAACTTAAGTCTGTTGAGCTTGGTATTGATTTAGGTGGGGATAAAGATTTAATAAGTCGAGTAGTTGAGAAGGTAAAAGATCTTGAGGGCAAAGGCTTCACCTTTGAAGCAGCGGATGCTTCATTTGAATTACTACTTCGCACTGAGGTTTTGGGAAAGCGGCCAAGTTTTTTCACCATTGAAGATTGGCAAACAACTGTTCATCAAGATGAATCAGGTAATGTGACTTCAAAAGCAACTGTAAAAATAAGTGCTAAAGGTGAAGTTATTACTGCATCAGGAGTTGGAAACGGACCAGTTAACGCAATTGATAACGCACTTAGAAAAGGTCTTGAGAAGTTTTATCCAGAGCTATCAAAACTTGAGTTAACTGATTACAAAGTACGTATTTTAGAAGGACGTCTTGGTACCGGTGCTGTGACTCGGGTACTAGTTGAGACTAGTGATGGAAATGGTGAATGGAGCACAGTTGGCGTTCATGAGAACGTAATCGCAGCCTCAGCAATGGCATTAGATGACGCGGTTACCTATGGCTTACTAAGGCAAGGGCGCAAACCCGAGTAATCTGCTGATCATGTCCGCTGCACTCATCACCCAGTATGAAGAGCACTTGGCGATGGTGCGAAATTTATCTGATAACTCAATAAGAGGTTATGTCACAGATCTAGAGTCATTTTTAAAACATATGAGCAAACTAGGGATAGTTGAATTTAATCAATTAGAAATTGAACATATCAGATCATGGCTTGCTAATCTTCAAAGCACCGGTGTTGCAAGATCAACTCTAACTAGACGAATTGTTTCAATAAGAGCATTTACTAATTGGGCAGCAGCAAATGGTTGGCTGAATTCAGATTTGGGCGCAAATCTTGCCGTACCAAAACCACATAAAGTATTACCGGAGGTTTTAAATGTTGAAGAGGCCACCACAGTTCTTAAAGCACTTGAAGTTAAGTCTGTAGAGGAGCCAAGTGCTTTAAATATTAGAGACTTAGCTTTAGTTGAGGTCTTATACGGCTCTGGTATAAGAGTTTCAGAATTATGTGGCTTAAATCTTGGCGATGTTGATAGGTCAAGAAATACTTTAAATGTTATTGGCAAAGGTGATAAACAAAGAGTTGTGCCAATTGGTTTACCAGCAATGGCTGCTATTGATAATTATCTAAATAAAGGCAGAGGTGAATTTGCTAATCAATCATCTCAAGATGCCCTCTTCTTAGGATCACGTGGGAAAAGAATTGATCAGCGAACTGTTCGTGAAGTTGTATATGAAGCAATGAAAGCAGTTGGTGCTTCAATGGGACCACATGGACTTCGTCATAGCGCAGCTACACATTTACTAGAAGGTGGCGCAGATTTAAGAACTGTTCAAGAAATATTAGGTCACGCATCTTTAGCAACAACACAGATCTACACACATGTTTCACCTGAGCGTTTGCAATCAGCTTATAAACAAGCACACCCAAGGGCGTAATTAGTAAATGAAGATTGAACTAGGTACTGCTGTTGCGCAATTAGATCAAAGGATTAAATCTGAGCACTTTGTTAGAGCAGTCCTTTCTGGGCGGCGGCGTAATATGCAAACAGAGTATGAGCGAATTGATATTAAGCCAGTATTAATCAAAGATGAGCTTAAGTGGCAAATAATTTCAAGTGATGGCAAGAAAGATATAACTAAAAATGTGGAGATAGATTTTAATTTTATTCAATTATTTAGTAGCGGATATTCCAATCTAGTAGTTGATACTCAAACTGAGTCATATCAGGTGCGAATCTCAAAAAAAGATGAGGCGCTAGTTTCAGTGAGCAAAGTGAATTTAAGCAGAGATCTTTCACATGATCGACAGAAGCAGCGAATGCTAGCTGAGAGCAACCAAGTATTTAAGGCTCTCGATATTTCAGATCTTCTAGGGCGAATTAAACCTAGCAAGATGGATAAATATAAGCAGGTTGATGAGTTTTTAAGATTAATCAGCCAAACATTGGATGCTGAGCTATTAAAACAAGATGAGATTTCTGTTGTTGATCTTGGTTGTGGGCACGCATATTTAACCTTTGCAGTAGGTGAGTTTTTAAAAGATAAGTACAGAAAAGTTTCTATTATTGGTGTTGATGAACGAGATGAATCAAAAGAGCATAATGAAAAAGTAGCCTTTAAACTAAAAGTAGAGGCCAAGTTTATTGCTGCCAAAATTTCTGACACCCCTAATCAAGTAGTTGATATCGCTATCGCGCTCCACGCATGTGATACTGCAACCGATGATGCGATTTATTGGGCGGTTAAAAATAATGCTCAAGTTATTATGGCAGCGCCGTGTTGCATGCATGAGCTGCAAACTCAGATTAAAGAAGCACCTGAGCCATGGGCCTTGCTAACAAAGAATGGGCTAGTTAAAGAGCGGTTAGTGGATTTAATAACTGACTCACTTAGAGCGCAAATCCTAAAATTACTTGGCTATCGGGTGGATATTGTCGAATTTATTGGGGGAGAGCACACGGCTCGTAATATTTTAATTAGAGCGGTTAAAACTAATCAAAGCTCCTCTGATCTTGATAAAGATAGATATCAGCAGATGTTAAGTCAGTGGCAGATAAAGCCATACCTGGCAAAGTTACTAGCCGCAGAGTTAAAAGCTTCGGCGAGTATTTGAAGCATCAAGTGGTGAGCAGTATGAGTTACTAGTATTTTCACAATTTATATTTTGATAATTTCCAATTGAAATACCAACCATCACCCCAATAACTAGGCTAGTAAGTAGATAGGTGTATTTCACTGGCCAATATTGGTTGATTCATTCAATTCCCCGCATATAAACCCGGTAAGGGTGTGGAAATTCGGCCATAAAAGTTCAGGTAGGATTCACCTTAGCACGGAATGAAAGTTCTGTGACTTCACGCATCTTAAAGTGATTAATTAATTACTAATTAATAACTTACGGACCTGTTCGGTGTAGTTAGAAATAACTACTCGGTTCTAGATGCTAGGGATCTAGCAAGTTGCTAGATCACAAACCGAGTGCTCATTCTTACTAGAAGTTAATAGTAAAAAATGAGCGAAAAGGAGTGTGCCGTCATGGCAGTTGTAACAATGCGAGAACTTCTCGACAGTGGTGTGCATTTTGGTCACCAAACTCGTCGATGGAATCCAAAGATGAAGCGCTATATCTTTACTGAGCGCAATGGCATCTACATCATCGATATCCAACAATCATTAGCCCTTATTGATAGTGCTTATGAGTTTATTAAAGATGCAGTTGCAAAGGGTGGCCACGTACTTTTCGTTGGCACCAAAAAGCAAGCACATGAGCCAATTAAAGAGCAATCTGCCCGAGTTTCAATGCCTTATGTAACTGAGAGATGGTTAGGCGGAATGCTTACCAACTTTCCAACAGTTTATAAGCGCGTGCTACGGCTTAAAGAGCTTGAGGCTCTTGAGACCGCGAATGATCAACTTTTAACAAAGAAAGAGTTACTTGTTCTTCGCCGTGAGCGAGAGAAGTTAAATAAAAAC
>Ga0247837_1007197_pt1 | contig 14967 bp, 13 predicted proteins | sample LaCtaG_2_FD_187115 | JGI IMG/M metagenome (GOLD analysis project Ga0247837, IMG submission 187115) | Freshwater microbial communities from meromictic Lake La Cruz, Castile-La Mancha, Spain - LaCruzMarch2015_14.5m | ecosystem: Environmental > Aquatic > Freshwater > Lake | place: Spain: Castile-La...
GCCAAAATACAAGCAGACGTCAACAGTAGATGGGATATATTGGAGGACGGGCGAGTGTTTTGCTGTGGAGGTGGGAATTATACAGGGTATGGATCAAGTAGAAGGTACAACGCAAGTAGTATTAGCTATCCAGCAGCAGGTAGCTACAAGGAAGCCTATATTATAGCACGCGACGGTGCAGTGGAGCAGAAGGCCAATATGAATATGGCTCGATACTGCCACGGAGTGCTGGCGCTGCACAGCAAGAACGCTGTGTATGTCTTTGGTGGCAGTATGTTTTAATCAGGAGACAGTAAGCAACAAGCCAGGAGGTGGTACCCGCTACGCAGGTAGTAACGGCTATGCAGCAGGCTATGGTATGGTTTATACAGCAGTAGGTAGTACCAGCTATCCAGCAGTCAAATCCTGTGAGAAGTTCCAACTCCCCAACAACCAGTGGACCAATCTGCCAAGCATGAATGAAGCCAGATGGTACTTCAATCCGTGCCTATTCGGCGGCATCATCTACCTATGTGGCTATTCGAAAACTATGGAAGCATTTTCTCCTGAGTCCGACACGTTCCTACCTGTTCGATTCCCTGTCTCTGAGAGCCAACCCACCTGCATATTTGTGAATAACGACTTGCTGATGGTGCACTCAAAAAGCTACCTGCAGACGTTTGCAGTGGGACAGGACGGGCAGTTGGCCAAACGCAGTGAAGTCAGGTCTGCGGCTGTAGACAAGTACCAAAACTGTCAGCCTGTAGTGGACAAGGCAAATGGATTTTACTACATTACTAATAACGGCAAGTGTCTATGCTTCAACATGGAGACTGGAGCCCAAGGCCCAAGCGTCTAGTAAGCATTTAGGTTCTAAAAGCCTTATTTCTTCAGTTATTCAGCATTTATCCATTCCGCAGTCTTTCCCCTTTAATTATCCGGACAATTCATCGCTAATATATTGCCAGATATTGCGATTTAGCATTATCAATTATGCTGTCGCTATGCTAATTGCCTGTCTAGCCTCATGCTAGAGCGAATTTTAATAAGACACATGAATGTTCCTCCATAGAAAGGAATTTCTTTTAATACTGAGTATCAATTGAGTCAGGAATAAAAAGGGCCAGAGCAACTACCAGACCAGGTCTGTTTGGAAGCTATTGGAGTCGCTGTGTCCTATTGGGTCCAGAAATTGTAAGGATAAACTAGTGGAGTTACATAGAAAGGCAATAGCTGCAACTACATTTTAGTCTACAATCTTATCGGGCCATTTGGTCCTAATCATCACAGGCCTGCTCCGCGCATACACAGAAACCGCAGTCCCCAGGCCTTCCTCCAGAGGAAAGCAGCCTAGTCAACCCCGTGCACCTAAGCGACTTTCACTGCCTCTCAGCAAGGCCATCATCAACTACACTCAAAACCCGGCCTCAGCTTAATTCCACCTCTCAGTCTCTATGACCAGCACTGAGCCAGACCTGAGCTCCACAGTCCTCTCCATTCACCGCTAACTGCAGTCGCCTGCAAGCCCACTACACATATCCGTCTGCAAACGAAAATTATTCAACAGGGAAATGATAATGCGAGTGATAGGAAAGTCCGACCAGTGAAGCCGCTTTCTCGGTCTATAGGCAATATCTTCCTCGAGAAAACCCCACTCGAGAGGCTCTCTGGGACAGGGAGTGGGCCCACAGAGACTTTTCAGAGCTTCTAACGGAGTGAGTACAGAGCTGTGTAGCTACTATTTGGGTAGGGGAATAATGGTCAGCTGGTGAAGGCGTGTTTGAAAGTGAGAGCGTGGGTTAGGGTGTAATTGAGTGTGGACTCAAGGCCAGGCCAAAAGCCTGTTCTACCCTCCCCCATTTCCCTGCACTATCCAATAAGCGGCCAAACACTCCGCAGACCCCACCCTCGCTCTGACATCGGCTCCCTCAACTATCACCCTGTCTCCGTCCTTCAACTCCCTATCACCGTCTCCTACTTTGCTTAGAGAAATTACCAAATGATAGCGCAGTTCTATGGCCGGGACCTAGCTAGAGTAGGGAAATATATAAGATGAATGCGGGACAAGGAAGTCTCAGGTCCCAGCAGTCTGTCTGCTCACCCCTCTGTTCCTAGTCTGTCTGTACCCCTCCACACCTTCAAGCAGCAGTGGAAGGCCCGAATCGAAACCGCAGTTTCGTCCCTCACTGAAGCGGACTGGCTGCATCGGACATACAAGTGGCAGTGTCAGAGCGAACTGAACGCCTATGCACTGGAAGAACAGACACTTTCCCGTCCACATCGCTACTTCGAAGAAGAACAGGCGCAGGAGAGAAAGTGACTGCGAGCTGAATAGGGCTAATGCAGGTAGTGCATACCTTCTAATATGTCATTACCCAGCCGCTCAGCCACTGTATCCGCCTCTTCTGACCTGCCTACCGCCCCGCTTGTTCGCATGCTCCGGTCCTACTCCGATTCCTCGAAGCTTTCCCTCCTCCTACGTGAGAACTCAAGCCGCTTTCCCTCCGCTTAGACGCCAATGTAATTGCTGACTGTACCCTTATCCACGGACTTGCTGTGGGCCTAGCCAGCGGACAGGTAGTGCTCTACCTACCTCCCTGCAGCCAAGCAGTGCAAGCATTCGACCACCAGGAGATCCAAGCAATCTGTGCATAGGGAACATCTGGTGGTGTTTGCACTGGGCGGGTATGTGGAAGTGGACTTGGAAACTATGGTAGTGGGCTCACAGGGGAAGTGACAGTCAAAGGCTTGGGAGAAACGGACGTGTTGGTGGGGTTTGCAGGCGAGGTCGAGGCTTATGAAGGAGAGGGGAGTAGAGAGACAGAGGATTCCAAGGCGGTTCCGCCTCTGTTTCTAAGCTGTACGCGATTGCAGGCGAGTCCTGGTTCGTAGCCACTTTCCGCAGCAGTGACACCCTTTGCTGTCTGTGGAGATATGGGCGAACTGCCCCGCTGTACCGCTTTAGCTGCAATAACGATATTACCGTAGTCCCATTCATAATAGTCCCAAACAACCTAATTCCAATGAAAACATACCAGCTAATCGTCGAATTGCCTTTATCGACACTCAAAAAACTCGATTTCAGCTTTCTGGTGAATGTAGGGAAAGGCGCTTCTCTAGATAGAGCAGATCTCCCGTCCGATCAAAACTACGTGTATTATCGAGCTAAAGCAGAGGGAAAGCTTTCCTCTATGAAGATTTCGCAATGGTGCTCAGTTCGATGGCTAAAGATTGGCTGAGTCCCATGATAAAGAAATATGAGAAAATGTGCTCAGTGCGGGTATAGATTTCGACTATGAAGAAACAGTGACTAGCGAAGATTCCCAATACCTTTTCCTCATATTTCCTTCAAAAATCCAAATTCCCCCAAAATTCCCGCAGAAATCCGAACTTTCTTCATAGGCGCCGTGGAAACTACCTACACTCACGCATACAGTCACAACTACTCCGAACTCAGCGACTCCTCCACAAGCGCTTTTCCGCCCTCCACAACTCCCAAAGAGACCTTATCAAGCCGCTCATTGCCGAGCGCAGCTACTGCTTCAGTCCCGATCTGAACTACCTATACACCTACACAGGGCAATACTAACTGGCAGTTCATTAAATTCAGGACGGACCGGTCCGCCACCAGTCTCAAGAGTCGCCAGTGGTAGTTTTCAGCAAGTTTGACAACTCTGTAATCCTTGTGTATAAAACTTATGTGAGGATCCTGCGTTTGCTGCCCGATGTTAGTGGTCCAAATGCAGAGAGTCCGAAACCCAGCGATCCTAATACCGGGAGCCTGAAGCCAGTGGAAAGTTTGACTGCAAGTTATAGAAACTGCAGGACTGGAAGACCCACAGGGAAGTTGCTCTTTGTCTTTAGTCCGAAAGTGGTCGTCCACCGAGTGAGATTGAGCTGGACGTGGATATCAAATTCGAGAAAATCAACGAAGTGGACGAAAGCAACTGCGACTTTGTGGTGAAATTCAAAGGGAAAATCTGCTACTACGCTTGAAGGACTGACCTTCGAGAAACTGCTTCCTACTGCGCAGAGTATTCCGCTATTCGCAGCTTCGGAACGGGCAGTTACCTCGTCGGAGTCTCCGAAAGGCGTTTCCACCTCTTCAAACTGCCCAGTCTCGAACTAATAATGACCTTCGGAATGGACATTCGAATGAACATCGACACAAATCCGCTAATTTCTTTACTTGCAATATAGCCAATCTCTACCTGGGCGACATCTTGGAGATATTAATTTTTGTATGCTAGCACTTTTGAATTAAAGAGCAATTGTGAGCTGAGGAAAGCAGCTAGGGCAGTAGTTGCCATTACACTAGAAGAAAGGAAGGGCGTGTCTGATGACAGAGAGCGGAAGCGAGTGCTGCGTTTCCCAAATGCGTAGCAGGAGTAGTTTCTTTCTAGCTGTGAGGATGACAGCTTTTTGCTGCAGCTCGACCTTGCGAAGGTAACTTTCCACTTGAAAGTTCCCACTCACATGTGCAAGGTCCACTGCGGCCATCAACTGCTTGAAGCCATTGTCCACACGAGTTTGCTGCCAGATGTTGGCTCCGTGACGCACCAGAACCTTGATGCAGTCCAGATGGTTGGCCGCAATGGCAAGATGCAAAGGCGTCCTCCGCTCACTTGACTGCACGTTGATAGCAGCCAACAGACTGTAGTCATGCGGCAGTAACCCACAGAAGTGCTCGAGCTCCTGAGTGTGGCCGTGAGCTGCGAGGTAGTGCAGCACCGAGCAAGTGCTGCCCCCTAGTACAAGTGCTGAGTTGACAGGCAGACCATTGCTGTGGTAGTACTCCTGCACACTTGCTACGTTCCGCTTCAGTCGGGTGCGGATGGCGCTCTGCCGGTCATTGGGCAGCTGCACCAATTCCATTTCTACGCCAACACATGGCAGTAGTGTTGATCGGAGCTCCTGCAGACGCAGAGCTGGTGCGCTTAGTCCTGCACTACTACGGAGTGGCCTTCCAAGAAAGGACAGCGGACTCGGAACTACGTCTCGAGGCAGATGGGGTGACCTTGGAAGGAGCAACTACCATAGCTCGCTACTTGTGCCAACAATACGGTGCCTATCCGAGCGAACCCTACGAGGTGTACCAAATCGAAACACTCACCCGCCTACGAGAGCAGGTCTTCGCAGCAGTCCTTCAGTGGCTAGAGCCTGAAGACACCCAGGCTCTATGCTCATGGTTTTCTGCTCATGAGCGTGTGCTGCGGCAGGTGGAAAAGCGCTTGCTGAACAACAGCTGTCACACCTACTTTGTAGGCAGAACCGTGTCCTTAGCAGACTTCGCGCTCTTTGAGTTGGGCTCGCGATGCTTCAGCAGGCCAGGACGAGAACTGGAAAGTTTGCTGCGTGACCATGCCCCTACTTATCATCACTTTCTGCGCCATTTCCCTGGCAGCAGTCCCACACTGCACGTCTACATCAAGAGCAGAACACCCTAATTACTTCTAATCAGCTGTTTTAGGACACATTTCCGCAGTAGGCGGTGCCAAGCTCACTGGGCAAACTCGATGAGAATTCAAGCTTCGGAAAGGTGCAGTCAGAAGAACTACTGGTAATATTAGCCCTGGCTTTTTTGCGTCCTTCTTCATTTCTAAGCTTTTCTACTCGACATCTCACGAATACTACCCGAAATTTGCACCATGGACTCGACTGTGGAGACATTTAAGAGTGAACGTTACTGAAGTGCAAGTAGGGAATGTGCTAGCTGCACTAGCATCTGTGCGTAAGTGAAATGGCAGTTAATTTTGACTTAGTTTCCAGCATGAAAGGCTGGGAGTGCATGCGGGGAAACGTGGTTTGGAACATAGTATAACATGGCAAGGCCCCCTGCTCTCACTACTGCCCAGCCTTCACAGGCTCACTGGTTTGAACTCCGCACCTTGGGCGCACACCCCCCTCGCCGCACTTCGCACTCCGCAGTGGCCTGGCGCTCCCTGCTATTGGTCTACGGCGGACAGGACCTCCGTGAGGGATTGGTGCCAGGCCTCTGGACTTGCTGCATAGATGACAAGAACCCACACCAGGAAAACTGGGAAGAGTGGCTGTTTGAAGAACCCTGTCCAGCCCTCGCACGTCACTCGGCAGTTTTGTACCAGGACTCGATGTATCTCTTCGGAGGAATGCATAACGGTGAGGAAAGCGCCTCAGTATTCATTTTGAATCTCGAAAGTCGGACCTGGACTACGAAGCTCCCAGACTCCCCGCAGATGCCCCCAGGCATGGATTCCCATAGTGGAGTGGAGCATCAAGGACATATGGTAGTCTTCGGTGGCTTCGTGGGTGGTACTCGTTCTAACTTGACGTTCGAGCTGGACCTACAGCGCCTCAAGTGGCGAGAGGTGGGGAGGACTGGAGAAGTGCCCAGTCCTCGGGCCGGCCATACAGCTGTTACCTACCAAGACTGGATGTATGTGTATGGAGGCACCTCCGAGGATGGGAAGTTGGGCGACCTCTGGCGGCTCAACTTCACCAACTGGCACTGGGAACAGGTGCAAACTACCAGCCAGCCTGAGGTAAGATCAGGCCACAGTTCGGTTGTATTCCACGACTGCATGGTTGTGTTCGGGGGAACCAGGGAACAGGCTCGCGAGACGAACGAACTCTGGGTGTTGCATCTGGACACGAACGAATGGGTGCTGCTGCAAGAAGAACAGAAGATAGAAGACCCTGTGAGTTCCGTGCAGCTCGAAGAGTACCGCCGCGGCAAGTCTCCACTCACTGCCCCACCCAAAAAGCCCAGAGAAATGTCACCCGACCAGTCGCCAATGACGAAGAAGAGGATGAAGGAACACCTCTACGAAGGCCCTGCCAACCCTATTGCGGGTCGTATTGCTGGCAGAGCTCCTTACCCGCGTGATGGCCACTCTGCTGTGGTAGTGAATGGATCAATGTTGGTATTCGGGGGAGACCGCTATCAAATGCCCTTCAACGACCTCTACGCCTTTAATCTCAGCGATACATCGCTTCGGTCCAAGCATCCGCGACTGCGTAGCTAAGAGAATAGTAGAGCGGAGGATAGACTTGCCTGAGAACTCAGGCATATTGACCTATGCTCTTCTGTGAACTGTCTCGAATGCATTGCGAGGAGTGGGTCTGTTACATCTATTAAACAGAGTGAGGACATGCCCTCTACAACGCTCCTTTAGGGCGTGTGTGCGCTGCTAGCCGGAGTGCAGACGACAGCGCAAGCCTTCCAGATCAGTACGGACCAAGTAAAGGAAGCGCTGAGCAGTGTGAGATTGGAACGTTCGCAGTTCCTCAGCAACATCGCCCAACTAGTGCTGCGGATGATGCGGGAACAAGGCAGCTCGAGTGTGTGCGAGGCACTCAGCTTGCCCGAGCATGTACTGAAGGTGCTATCAGGGGAAATGGTGGTGCTGCCTCGCAAAGGCACGAGTCAGATTTCCTCAGTGGCAGCGAGTCAAATCCCCTCCCTGCCTGCCAGCCAGGTCTTCAGTGTCACTCGCGTGGAGCGGGACATGTCTGCAGAGACAGCGGAGCAAGTGTCCTCGATCCAGGCCAAAGTGCGTGCTCTGTACGAAGGCGGAGTGGAAGTGCGTCTCATCCAATGTCTCTACAGTTTGCCCCCTGTGCTTGTGCACAGTTGGGGCGGCTTTAGCAAGGCTCGAAACCCAGAAAAGTTCCTGCGCTTGCAAGGCTTTCTCATCGACCGACTGCAGCAAGGCTGCGATTTAGACACAGCCATCAGTGGAATGCACATGACCAAAGCACATGCCAAGCTTTTGCTCGGAGAATGCGAGGAAATGGCGGCTGCCCTTTCTGTCTCCCCTGAGCGCAGGGACGAAATCATCGAGAAAGCGAGGAGAGCCGCACGACCTGGCCGGATTGCTTACTCCAACGGACTGCCCAAAGCCACAGTGCATCGCTGGCTGCGAGGGGACTTCAGTCACGTGGGCGGGGAAAGTCCTTACATTCAGAACGACTCCCTGGGCCATGCAGCGGTGAAGCGCAACTGTTTGGAACTGTACTACCTAGGCGGACGCGATGCCATGCAGACTGCTCAGGCTATGGAACTCGACCCAGAGACTGTGACGCAGATAGTGGGCGACTTCGAACAGAAAGCTTCGATGCGTGCAGAGGAGGACAGCACCTAGTTCTGCATATAGCTCCTAATGGCCAGCATTAGCAGTCTCTTCCTCTTCAACCCCACACTGCTGCCCCAGAGTGCCAAGCCCACTGACGAAGAATACACGCTTTGCAAGCTGCTGTACTATTACCCTGAAAGTGCTCCTCTCTACGAACAGCAGTCGCACATTGGGCTGGCCGAGGGTCTGATGCTCTTCGTAGGCCAGTTCTCCCAAGAACAGCTGCAGACTATTCGCACAGAGCGGCATAGCCATGTCCTGCTTCAGTGCGAGCCCAACATTTGGCTGTGCCTCATTCTGCAGCACCCGCCCGAGCCCAGCATAGTGCGCGAAGCTGACCAAATGTACAGCGATGATGTGCTGCGACGTCTGGCTCACCGCTTCTATCTGCACTTCTACCTGTTCCACGGAGCTTTCAGCGCGTACTCCGACCTGCCAGCTCTCCGCACTACGCTAACTGACTTCACCCAAGTCTTCGTGCTGGAGTTCATGGCAGAAGGAGTGGACTTCGAAGGCTTCTACTACTGTCCGCTGGACAAAAAGGTCTTCCTGCTGGTGCAGTTCCTCCTCAACCAAGTCACTACGCAAAGAGAGTCGGTCTTGCACACATTGGTTTTCTTTGACGGCTACTTCGTCAGCAGCTCTCTGCCTCACGAAGCCACGCTCACACTCTACTCGTATTGCTGTCGAGATCGAAACTGGCAGCGACTGCAAGGACTGAAACGAAGTCTCGACCCCTCTCTGTGTGTGTATGGGCGGCTGCCAGGCTACCCGAAGCAAGGCTATGTCTACGGCCTAAACGGAGGCCAAGTCACGACTCCCACAGTGCAGTTCGCAGGCAGTGAGCAGCAATTCCGCCTGGTTCTCTGGGCAGACCAAGGCCTGCAACTTGTGCTACTGCTAGCGCCTGAGGAGTACGCTGCTGACTGGCTTCAAGACCTAGGCGAAGTGCTGTTGCCACAGGCCGAAGCCATTCGCACTGCCATCAAGCCACAACTCCAGCGTCACTTGCAGCAGGAGGACAACTTCCGCTTCATCTACTACAACAAAATGAACTTCGCGCTCAAGAAAAGTGCGCGTCTGGGGGAATTGGACGCCCCTACTCTGGTGTCGCTGGGCAATATTGCAGCGAAGTTCAACGAAAGGGCGGAGTACGCAGACGGAGTGGTGAGGTCAGTGGTGAAAACTCAAAGTCACTGGGTGTTCGCTGTGAACTCCCTGGACGCTCGGCAGATCTTCGTGCTGTTTCCTAACACAAGCCAGGCAGCAATCAAGGTGGAAGAGGACGCACTGCGCTTCATCAACTACTACTTCAGCAATGTGTTTCTCGGCCTCTAGTGTGCATACGCAGTTTAGCTAAGCTCTGATGGCGGCTTCCGCCTCTATGCGCTCCCGCCCTCGCTCTCGGAACTGTTGGATGAGTTCAGCCAGGGGCGACAGTTCTTTCTGCTCCACGAGGTGGAAGCGGTCAATAAAGAAGATGAAGTGCTTGAAGCAAGTGTTGAGGTGGTACTCCATGCCCAGTGACATGATGTGTTGGAAGTGCGTGTGGTAGATGTGTGCATACACCCGGAACAGACGCTTGAAAATCACCTTCACTGTGGACTGGAAGTTCTTGGCGAAGGCCACGCCAATAGTAGTGGGGAAGAGCTGCTCGTTGTTCAGCTGTCCCTCCACCCAGGCCATCAAGTACTCAATGTACTCAGAAGCCGACACCTTGAGTGGGGTCTTGACATTCTGTCCGTCTGCCCACAAGTACTCATACTTCGGCCCTGCAGACATGATAGGACAGCTTTCCGGCGTGCAGAACTCGGTGAGAGTGCCGTAGATGAGGTTGATTTCGTTGTAGAACTCAATGGTGTTGACAGCCAGCCACTCGTTCTGGTCCTCTCCCTGCGGCAGCTCCACCGCGAGCTCCATGTTGCCTGAGCCCAGCGTCATCTTGGCGATCTGCTTCAGGCCATAGCCGCGCTGTCCCTTTTCTATCTTCTTCTTCGGACGAAAGGACCTGCTTTTCTCTGCCTGTTGCATATTTTTATAAGCGCTTTGAATCGCCCGGGCAGTGCCCAGACTGCGGCATCACTGTTATATGTGACTTCCTCTCTCCGTCACTACGTACTCTGAGGACATTGCAAGGTCTATTTTCAGCTCAGTTCTGTTCGTTTCCTCTGCAACCTAGAAATAGGCAATATTGGAATTGGCTACTTACCAAGTATGAAATCAGTCTCAGAAATATCAGCATTCTGCACTACTGACTCGGCTAACAGAGTGAGGCTTCCTGAAACAATTACCTAGCTGGGTAGCGTCTGTTTGCATACTACTCGAAGCGAAGCTACAAGCCCACAAAGCAAGCAACTTGTACTCATTTCTAAAAACTTAGCATCAGATTGACCAGTAGGTGCTGAACATAGGATTCATTTCCATATACAGTTTTTTCTTCTAATGCCAGTAATTGAAGCCCAGAGGAGGATAAACTATTGGACTAGTAAAGGCCTTCAAATTGAGGTCACCGTAGAGCGGAGATGTAGCCCTGTAGGAAGTGCAGTTGCAACGCACTGAGCGCTCCCTCACTAGAGTACTGCCACTGAGGATATAGCAGTCCATCGCTACTAGTACCGACCAGTCCTTGCATGCCTTGGAACACTTCCACAGACAGCAGGCTGCCTGTACCGACATCCAGACCAACAGTTGCACTTATTAGTAACCCTTTGCAGCTGCTGAATGCTGCACATGCCTTGAAAGTCCCCAGTTCATTGCTCATTTCCATTGATCGTCGCGTCCTGTTCGTCTGATTCAAAACATGGTATGGGCATTCCCCTGCAGAACTTAAGGACCACTTCCCCCACCCATCTTTCCCAAGTCAACTGTTGGCAGTCCTGTGACCATATAAATGGGAAAGCTATTTGCAGAGTTCGTGTGTTTGCTGGGCTTGGCAGCCTGCACTTCCCCTGCCAACCTCTGGCAGCCGCCACAGTGGGTGTTATCCCATGCCTCTTCTGAGAACTGCGCCTACCTGGATAGCCAGTCCGGAGACCCAGTCTACCAAGGCAAACGCACCTTCTCCACATCCGCTAACGCCACTTTCTCGGTGTCCGATAGCAACGCACTGCTCGCCATCACTCTCCAATTTCTTGACGTGGTCTCTGGCAGCTTTATTTGGCCCGCGACCATGAGCCAGCCCGAGTCTGGGTTCTACGGCAACCTGACTAAGTACTCCTACCCCTTCGGACCCAACCAAATGTCCTGGACGTCCTACTCCTGTGTGGGTTGTTATAGCTGCAATAGCACTGGGTGGCTAGCTATTGACAACATCAGCTACACCAATCAGTCCATCTCTGCTATTGACTTGAGGTTCCAATATCAATGCAACAGCACTGCGGCGCCTCTTTCGGGCTTCCTCAGCTGGGACATGGCCCGTGTGGCCTATCCTCCTGGGCCGGTAGCGCCTCCCGGAGGTCTCTGGCAGCCGCCACAAACAGCCATTCCCTCCTCAGGCAACTATGTTTACCTGGAGAGCCAGCCTGGAGACGTATTGGGCGGTGGGCAGAACTACACCTACCTCTCCTCAGATGCTCAGCTCTCTCTCAACTTCATTGGTGGTTACTCCAGCTACACCAGTTCTCTCAGTGTTCAAGTCAACGGTTGGACCACTACTTATGGTTCGTTTCAGCTGATGGCAGGAGTGAACAGACTTGAAAAGGGGTACTATGCAAATCAACTGCCGTACAACTACGTCCTCTCTGCTATCAGCTGGGGAGGACCAATGGGCTGGTGCTCCTACGAAGTAAAGCCATCAGGGTGGTTTGTAGTGGACGAAGTGAGTTATACAGGAAGTGACTTGACAGTTGTGAAGCTGAGATTCGAAATCAGATGCACTGCAGAGACTTCAGCCCTGCATGGAGCCCTCAACTGGGCTGCAAACAACCCTCTCAACCCACCTTTGCCTGTCTACCCTTCGCCTACCAACCTGTGGCAGCCGCCCAAGTCCGCAATTCCCCACACTGGCAACTACGCCTATGTCGAGGGGGAGACAGGAGCTGTCGTGCAGGGTCCTCTCAACGTCACTACCACTCCCACAGACACCTACTTCTCCTTGAAGTGGGTGCCTTACCTCCACAGTGTAATCCTCAACCTCACCAACAACTACTGGACTCAGTTGCAGCTCCAGCCTGTGTACACCATGAAGAGACTAGAGAAGGGCTACTACGCAGATATCCGGCCTCCATTTGGCAATCCCGCTGTAGGGCGTGTGGGTCTAACCATCGCAAACTGCAGCTATAGTTCCTATACAGGCTGGCTATCTGTCGACCATATCGTACACGCAGGGGAAGAAGTGACCGAGCTCAGTGCCCGGTTTGAACTAAAGTGCCAGAGCACTCTACGAGTAGCAGTGGGGTGGAAAGCTGCCAACCGTGCAGGCCCCAGACCTGTGTTTCCGCCCCCTCACAGCCTTTGGCAGCCCGTTCCTAGTGTACTGCCTGCTTCTGCTACCTACGTCTACCTGCAAATCCAGGCAGGCTACCTTTCTCTTCCAGCCGCCAACTACACCTACACTGCCGCCACAGTGCAAGTATCTGGGAACACTCTGCAACTCACCATCCAAAGCAATGAAGGGTGGAATGGCTACTTCACTGCTTGCTACGGCATGAAGCAGCTGGAGTCTGGCTACTACGGAGGACTGGGCAACAACTACGCACTGGGTTCCCTGTACTGGACTAGTAACAACTCCCCGTGGTGTATGACAGAGGGTTGGTTCGTCCTGGATAAGGTGGAGCGCGAGGGAGAGACAGTGAAGGCCGTGGAAATGCGCTTCCAACAACACTGCCAGGGAAAAACACCTGTGCTCAGTGCAGCTGTGAAGTGGAGAGCTGCCACAGCCTCCTTAGCTAGCTATTAAGCCTCTCTCAATTTCACTGCTATCAGTCCCCTATTTAGGTACTAGGCTAAGAAGGCAGATCTCCACAAGAAGAAAAAAAGGACTCAGGCATAGCAGGGTTTAAGTGAGCTGAAGCATATTTCACTTACTTTGGGCTAAGTTGGCAAGTGACACAGGCTGATTTCCTCGTGGTATTTTAGGAATGTGTCTTTCAAATCTATTGAAAGCTATATATAAAGACCACATGCTCAAAGGTGCTAACAACACAATTTCTGGCAGTGAGGACGTGCACTCTCCTCCTTTAAGCAACTAAATCGCCTCTTTTCTGAAAAAGTTTGCATTGTAGCCTAGAAAGACTCGTAGAAGTGGGCAAAAACTCACAGTTTTCTCATATTATTGCAGTCCCGTGTACTTAAAAGTTTGGATCGGAGTGCAGGACCAGAGGACCGCAGGGACTTTGAGAGCACTATTTGCCATTTCAACATTAATATATTCGTAAACTAGCTAAATCAGTGTTCTTCTCTGTCTAAAGGCGTATATCTATCAGCTAGCAGTGGTCTTTGGGCTGTATTGGCTAGATTAGACTAGTTGCTTCTCTTCCAATTGATAGCGCCGTGAAGGGCCCCAGTGTCTTCTTCACAGCGCTGTTCGAACCACAACTACACTGCACTCACTTCCCCCTCTGTGTACTGAATCGATTCGATCACAAACCACCCTGAGAGAGGTTGGCAGCCACTCCAAGTCTCTCCCCAGGAAAGTCCTCCCAACTGACGGTTGTGGAAGGGGTAGCCCTGTAGTCCTCCGTAGTACCCGACTTGCAGCTCTAATAGGCTCTCCATTCCCTTAAAGTAGCCACTCCAAAAATCTACTCTCACGTGGATTAAAGAGTTCAGGTTCTTGACTTCATTTGCGTTGCTTGAGGTGTAGGTGTAGTTCTGCTCACCACCCACTTCAATTGCGACGTTTGAGGTGTAGGTGTAGTTCCGCCCATGACCCATATAGACCCCAAAGTTGCTTTCCAAGTAGACGTAATTGCCAGAAGCAGGAACAGAGGCCGGCTGCCAGAGTCCTGGAGGAGGGGGCAACACAGGGATCGGATGGGTAGGTTTGCTCTTATCCCAGTTCAGCGCTCCATACGAAACGGCAGAAAAATAGTGCTGCATGAACCTGAGCTTCACAGCCACCAGTTCAGTGGAGTTATACGTGATTTCGTCCAACACAAACCAACTTGAGTTGCAAGCGTTGCCGTCCCAAAGCAGTCCTGCGAGTCCAGGGGTATTGAAAGGGTAGTCTGGCTGCAGGTCTCCGAAGTACCCCTTTTCCAGTTGCTGGAGGCTGCTCATGCCTTGGAACAGGGCAAACCATTGCTCATTTCCGTCAATATTCACTGAGAGAGTTGCCTTGTTAGAGCTGACTGAAATGAGCGCATTGGAGGAGTTGTAAGAGTAGATGTTGTAGTGCTTTCTAACCTTCTCGTCCAAGTAGAAGTAGTTTCCTGAGGAAACAGCAGTCACAGGAGGAGTCCACAGTTCTTTGGGAGGCGGATAGACTGGCCCAGGTGGATTGATAGGGTTGCTCTGCTCCCAGTTCAAAGCTCCAACTAGAGACATAATACTCCAGTACAAGAAACCCAACATTTTATTAGAATACCATGGCTTCAACAATTCACCTTGATTAGGGAAGCGTGGGAGGCAGGCTTGGCCCGACTACAGAAAGTGTACTGCCTCAGCTGCTTTTGAGGGTTTTACTAAGGCTTGATTTGTTATCGTGTGATAGCGGCCAAGACTTAGCAGTCACACTAAGCCTAGAATGTAATTCAATTGAATTGAGAACAATGCATTGTTCTGGGTCATGCAGGATCAGAGACAAAGGCAACTAGAGTACAGGGTTTATAAGGAAGCCTAAAAAGCAGGCATTTTGACTCATAAGATTGCTGGAGTCTCTGAGAAAGCGGGGCTGAAGTGATACACCGCAAAATAAGAAGACTGAAGGGACTAG
>Ga0247837_1007199_pt1 | contig 14963 bp, 10 predicted proteins | sample LaCtaG_2_FD_187115 | JGI IMG/M metagenome (GOLD analysis project Ga0247837, IMG submission 187115) | Freshwater microbial communities from meromictic Lake La Cruz, Castile-La Mancha, Spain - LaCruzMarch2015_14.5m | ecosystem: Environmental > Aquatic > Freshwater > Lake | place: Spain: Castile-La...
AATTGGCCAAGTGGTTGCTTGTATTCACGCAGCAAATTTCCGTACTGTCGCACTATTTCTCCACGCTTTGGCGATGGAACTTTTCGCCAAATTTTAAATGCTTCTTCCGCAGTTTTTACTACTTGGTTGTACTCTTGTTCTGTGGTAAATTTTACTTTACCAATTAGTTTTCCATCTACAGGCGAGTATATTTCTTTCACTTCCGCATTGCTTGCAGTAAAATGGATTTGACCAGTAGAAGTTCCTTCGTTTATTTCTTTTAAGTTTAACGCTGATAAAAAATCAAGAGAAAATGTTTGTGTTGTACTCATATTATTAGTTGATAGTTGTTGGTTGTCAGTTGATGGTTGTCAGTTGTTAGTTTATAGTACTTAGTTAATTTTATTCCGTTGGCTATGCTTCGACTCCGCTCAGTAACCACAAACGGTTATAAATCTTTGCCAATTGCTTATTGCCAATTACAATTTAGCTTCTTTAATAATTTTTACTGGATTTAAAGCGTTCAAATTTAGTATAAAACTTGCTCTTTCAAACGGATGATTTAAATAACTTAATTCCCAAGCGTCTATAACATCTTGCGATGCAAAGAATGGCAAATAAATAGAAAAAATATTTTTAGCTATGCTCAAATATAATCCACCACTGTAGGTAAGTTTTGTTTCAAATGATTTTACTCCATTTGTGCTCGAAAGTTCTTCCCAAAATACTAAATCGGAATAAACACCAATAGGTAATTTAAAAGGAAAAGGAATGGTTAAATTAGCCGAAGTAAGCCAAGTGCTGCTACTGCCAATGTTTACAAAGTTTCTAAATCCTGCATCGCGGTTAATTACTTGCCTTGCAAAGAAAAACTGTTGTTGATTTTGATTATTTAATAGTGCCTCTGTTTGTGAAGATCTAGCAAACATTGTTTCATCATACATGTAATCGTTTAAATCGAGTGTTCCTCCTCCTTGAAAGTAAGTTCTTCCAATATTATAATCATTATAATTACTACTATTGCTTTTATGTGCCATAAAGGCACCAGCAAACAGCCTAATTGTAGCAGTTTTCCCTTTGTCTTTATATAAAATTCCTTGTGTAAAATCAGCGCTTATTCTTCCAAAATTATAGAAAAATGTTCCTATTTGTAAATTCACATTTGCAGCACTTGGAAATGTTTTCAAATTGTGTTTAAAATGATGTGTAATATCAAAAGCAGAAAACGATTTATTGTCCCAATTAATGAAATAACCACTGTTTCTGGGGTTTTCTAATATGGTAACATGCCTAAATTTTAAAACATTACTAAACAAACTTCTTGCTGTTTTCTGATTGAAATGTAATTCAATAAAAGGAACAAATTTTTCATAAGTTAGGTTTGCACCACCATCATTATTAAAGAAACCAATTTTAGCAAATCTTGACATATTTACTCCAATTTTTACTTTTTTATATGTGCCATCTTTTGCGGGAAATATGTTTTTTGCTAGGTTTAAATATCCGTTCCAATCGTTGGTGGTAAAGCTGTATAAAGGTGTAAAACTAATTTCAGTTTTTGGCATTGGAAACACATCGTTGCTTAAATGTACGCCCAACATGCTTTGGTTATAATTGTTCCAAGCGAAAAGCGGAATACAAAATATTTGGCGCTTATTTGGGTCTTCTAAAGCTGGTATAAAACGAATGGAAATAGGTTTTTTCAATGAATTATTTTGTCGGTAAAGATCAATAGAAGAATAGTTTTCATCTATCATATAGTTTCTTTCTTTAAACTTTGTGTATTGATATAAAGCTGCGCTAAACTTTTTTATGCCTACAAAACCAGGATGCTGAATTGCAAAACCTTTTATTTTTTTATCACCAGTTTCTGCAAAAATAATTGGAGACAACAATCCTGTTTTATTCTTTATTGTAATACTATCTTTTGTATGACCAACAATTTTATAATCCATTTTTTGAGTAGAACCCAAAACGCCATCAAAAAACCAATTCAAATTTTGCTTAGTAAAATCTTCGCAATGGTTTCTAAAATCGTTTGGTAATGGATGTTTGAATTTCCATTTTTCGTAGTAGGCTTGCATCATGGCATCAAACTTTTCGTTACCCAAATAATTTTGAAGCATATAAAAACTCAAAGGATTTTTTGCATAAATTATTGCACCATAGTTAAAGTCGGTATAAGTTGTTGAAGGTAAATTTCCCGCTTGATCTTCATTTTTTCGTGCAGAAATGGCATATAACATTCGAGCTTGTCCAAAACCAGAAACATCAAAGCCAAATACATCAACAATTACATTTTTTTTCTTTCCATTTTTAGCAAACTCTGCATCATCTTTTTCTTTTGAGCACCTGCTTTCATAATAAGTATTTAAGCTTTCGTCCATCCAAGGATATTCGCGCTCATTGCTCCCCAAAATACCGTAAAACCAATTGTGTCCAACTTCGTGAATAATGGTTTGTCTGTCAATGCTTCCACAATTGGTTATGGTTGGGTATTCCATTCCTGCACCAGCTTCTAAAGGTGTTATCACCGCTTGTGCCAAACTGTAAGGATAATTACCAATATGGTCTGAGTAATATTTTACTCCTTCATTAATAAAGCCAATGCCTTTATTGTTTATTTTTTTTGCAAACAACCAAGTTTCAATTGTTTTGCCATTTTGCAATGTAACTTCCCCTTTTTTTACGTTAAATTCTTTGCTTGCAAACCAAGCAAAATCGTGAACCGAATCTTGCAAAAACTTCAATGTTTTAAATTCATTGCTTGAAAGAGGTGGTGTTTCAAATTCAATTGGTGTTTTAGAAGCCATTTCACTTAAGAACTGCTTTTCATTTTCGTTTTGTAAATTGCCAGTGGCAGCAACCACATAGTTTTTAGGAACAGAAATGCTTACATCAAAACTACCAAATTCACTGTAAAATTCCCCTTGGTCTAAGTATGGAATTGGGTTCCATCCGTTTACATCATACACTGCAGGTTTTGGAAACCATTGAGTAATACAATACAATTGTTTTTCGTGCCCCATTCTGCTAAAAACCTTTGGTAAATAAACATAAAAAGGTGTACTAATTGTTATACTTTGTTGTGGTTTTAGTGGTTGGTTTAAAGTAAGTAAAGCTATGTCAACATCGTTGGTTAAATTCCAAATTACTTTGGTGTTATTTACCATAAAATTTAAACTGTCTATACTTCCTTCTTCATTAGGTTTGGCAAAGTAAAAATCGGTTTTACCGTTTTCTAAATGTTGCTTTGCAAAAGCAGTGTTTCTATTGCTGTAAGCATTTGGCCATAAGTGCATGTATATTTCCTTTAATTCATTGGGCGAATTATTGGTGTAAACCATGCTAATATTTCCAACAAGCAAGTTTTGTTCATCGTCAAGTTTCACGTTTATTTTATAAGCTACGTGCTGTTGCCAGTTAGCTTGATTTAGCTTTTTATTTTCGTTTTGTGCAATTGCAATTGTGGCTGTAAAAAGCAATAAAAAGAGGTGAAATATTTTTTTCATAATTGGGTTTGAACTTTGTTTTTAACAAGAGTTCAAATATTTGTAAAATAACTGACCTGAAAAAGACCATTTAAATAATTTATGAACTTATATTTGCAGTAATAATTTTGAATATGCCGATGATAGATGGTGATGATTTTTTAAGTGAAGATGTGAGTAAAGATGTGCAACGGTACGAAAAAATGTTGCGCAATAAAACCAACGAATACTTTGACACAGAATCTCTTGAAGGAATAATTGATTTTTATATTCAAACCAATAAAACCAAAAAAGCATTTGAAGCCGTAAACTATTCTTTAAACCTATACACCCTTCACAGCGAGTTTTTATTACAAAAATCGGAAATTTATATTTTAACCGAGCAATTTGAAAACGCATTAGATGTGCTTGAAATGGTTGAAAAAATTGAACCGTTTAACTCCGATTTGCATTTACTAAAAGGCGAAACCTATTTACATTTAAAACAATTTTTAGATGCAAGTGAATGTTTTGAAAAAGCACTTCAACATACCGATGAACGTTTGGACATGCTTTTTGAAATAGCTTATATTTATGAAGATTCCGATTTGTATATACAAGCCATTGACTATTTTAAAATAATAATAAGCGAGTTTGAAGACATAGATCAAACTTATTACGAAATTGGGCATTGTTACAACCAATTAGGCGATTATGAAAAAGCAGTATTTTACTATAAAAAGCTTATTGATAACGATCCTTACAGCACTACAGCTTGGTATAATTTAGGCATTATTTATTACAAACAAGAAAGTTTTGAAGAAGCGTTAGATGCGTATGAATTTTGCTTAGCAATTGATGAAGATTTTACTTCGGCAAAGTTTAATAAAGCCAATGTTTTGGTGGAATTGGAACGTTATGAAGAAGCAATTTCTGCTTATAAAAGTGCCATAGAAGAAGATGGTGCCGATGGCATTGTTTATTGTAATTTGGGCGGTTGTTACGAACGAATGAACTTAAACGAAGAAGCCAGGATTAACTACAAACATGCTACCGATTTGAATCCAAATATAGCCGAGGCTTGGTTTGGAATTGGGTTAACTTACGAAAAGGAAAATAAGAACAAAGAAGCACTTACTTTTTATCACAGAGCTTGCATGATAGAAGAAGACAATGCTGAATATTTGTTGGTGCTTGGCGAAACGCAATACCGATTAAACCAAATAGAAAACTGCGAAGAAACCTATGCAAAATTGGTAGAATTAGATGCCACCATGCAAGAAGCTTGGCTTGATTGGAGTTTTGTTAAATTTTCGAAAGGCGAAATACAAGCTGCAATTGATATGATAACCGATGCGCTAAAAATTAATTACGATTGCCATCAATATCATTACCGATTGGTTTGTTATTTATACGAAAACGGACAAATAGAGGAAGCAAAAAAACACTTAGAAATAGGCTTACTACTTTGCTTTGACGATTACTTTTTAATATATGAAATAGCGCCAAGATTGCAGCAAGCAATGGCACTTACCGAAATAATTGAAAGTTACAGAAACAACTAAATTTCTATTCAAACGAACCTTTTTCAGCTCGTTCAATTACGTCCCAACTATGGTCGCCTAAAAGCTTAACTGTGGCTATGTATTTTCCTAATGGTTTACTACGTCCCCATTCGTTTTTGCCAATAATCGAAAGTTTATAATGGTCGTCTTTTTCGTATAAATGATATACTTGATTTACAACTGGAGTAAACCTAAAATCGCTTTGATAAATATGTTCTGAAATTTTCAATCGTGATTCAATTTCTCGCACTTGGGTCATAATTAAATCAGCCTGTCTTTTAAGCAATAAAATTTCTTGATTGGCATAGTGGTTCATTGCTTCCACAGCATTTGCCTTTATTTTATTCTTATCTTCTGGCCTAATTACCGGTGAACCAATGCTTAGAGGGATTGGTGATAAATTGGCTGGTCCACTGTAACTTTCTTCTGGTATATTGCTTTCAATCATTTGTAACAGTATAAAGCAACAAAAAAAATAAAAGTTTTAAAAGCAATACTTTTTATTGCCAATCTTGATTTTCAACAGTGAACATTCGACCTGTTTTTTTCTTTTTATTTATAACAAACAACAAACCAATCAATGCAAATATTGAAATCAAAAAAACTGAGCATACTACGGCTTTTGTGAAAACAAGTATAAAATCCATAAACAAGATTAGCACTTTCAAACCACAAAAACAACTATTTAAATAAATATTTTTGTGGTTTGTAATGTTTATAAGGAAGTAGACTTGTTTAAAAACCCCTCAACAAGTATTAGGTATATTTTTCGTTGAACTTAATTTTTATGTCAGTAGCTATCTGTTTTACTTCTTGTTCTTGGTTAATATCGCAAATCAAAAGCACATCTGGAGTATCAACTATAATCAAATCTTTTACCGATTTTAGTGCAATAATTTTACCATTTATACTTTCCGCTTTGTTTACCAAACAACCTTCTACATTATATAAAAACACATTTTTACCTTTAACAGCATTGTTGTTTTCATCTTTTTCCGAAATTTCGTACAATGAAGTCCAAGTACCCAAATCGCTCCAACCAAATTCACTAGGAATTACATACACATTTTGTGCTTTTTCCATAATACCATAATCTATGCTAATGCTTTTACATTGCTCGTAAAATGCCCTGATTGTTTCGGCTTCGTTTTCGGTAAATAAACTTTGCGCAGCATTTTCAAATAAATCATATTGTTCGGGCAAATGCTGTTTAAAAGCTTTTTTTATAGACGAAACAGACCAAATAAAAATACCAGCATTCCATAAAAAATCACCACTTTCAATAAAAGTTTTGGCAATTTCTAAAGTTGGTTTTTCGGTAAAAGTTTTTACTTTATGAATATTTGAATCAGTTTCGTTTTCTAGGTATTGAATATAGCCATAGCCTGTATCGGGGCGACTTGGCATAATTCCTAAAGTAACCAACGATGGATTTTTATGTGCATATTTTAAACCTTCTTCTACGTAGTCCAAAAACTTTACTTCATCTAAAATCAAATGATCGCTAGGCGCTACTATGCATGCAGCGTGAGTATTTAGTTTGTGAATTTTAGCACTTGCATAAGCAATACAAGCAGCAGTGTTTTTAGCTGTTGGTTCACCTAAAATTCTATCAACTGGCATGTTTGGCAATTGATCTTTAACCAATTGAATGTAGGCAGTATTGGTAACTATAAATATATTTTCAGGTAAAAATGCTTTTAAAAACCTTTCGTAGGTTTGTTGCATTAATGTTTTACCGGTTCCTAAAATATCTAAAAATTGTTTCGGATAAGTACTTCTGCTTGCTGGCCAAAATCTGCTTCCAACTCCACCTGCCATTATTATGGCATAATTGTTTTTATTTTTTTCCATTTATTTGAAAATCACTATTTAGTTCAAACAAGTATACTGAACTTTATTGGGTTGCAAATTACATATATTTTAAAATTTTAAAAATATATTTTCCAATTAAAAACTAAGCTTTTAAACAAAACATTTACTTTTTCAATTGAATTGATATATTTGTTTTTATAAATATATAATTATGAAAAAAATTATCCTTTTTGTTTCACTGTTCACCACTTTTTTTTCTTGCACAAAAGAAACAGTTAAAACTACTGAAAACAAAGAAAAAGTAGTTGAAATAAAAACTAGTTTTGGCAACATTTATATGTGGCTTTATAAAGAAACTCCATTACATAGAGCTAACTTTCTAGCATTGGCCGATACTAATTTTTTTGATAATACTACTTTTCACCGTTGTGTAAAAGACTTTGTAATTCAAGGTGGCGACCCTAACACCAAAGATTCAAACCCATCGAATGATGGTTCGGGCGGACCAGGGTTTACCATTCCTGCCGAAATAGACGCTACGAATACGAAGTTAACACACACTTATGGAGCAGTGGGAGCAGCACGTTTACCTGATGCAAATAATCCATTAAGGGCATCAAGTGGGTCGCAGTTTTACATAGTTATACCAACAGCAGGAACGTCAAGTTTAAACGGTGCTTATACTGTTTTCGGAAAAATTATTAAAGGAATGGAAGTGGCTGCTACAATTGTTAAACAGCCCCAAAACTCAAGCAATAATAGACCAAATGTAGATATAAAAATGGATGTAAATATTTTAGATAAAACATTGACCGAAATGCAAACAGAATATGATTTTGTTCCGTAAAAAACCATTGATTTTTTGTGTTAAGATTGGTTTTTGAAGTTTATAATTTTTCCAGACAGCTATTTTTAAATAAAAAATGCTTTCAAAAAAGTAAAAGATTACGCAAGATAAAACACCAGCAAAATTTCCTTAAACTTGCGCCATTCAATGACTAAAAAAAACATACTATTTCTACTCATTTTTATTATTTTTTCTTCTTTAGCTTTTGGCCAATCAAAGTTGGGGAAAATGATTGATAAAATGTATGATAAATTAGAGGGAGATTCGGCTAAACCAAAAAAGAATTCCTTTTTTGCTGTTCCAATTTGGGGTATTTCACCTGAAACAGGTTGGCAAATTGGATTAAGTTTAATTTATCTTCATCGCCAACATAACGATACTTTTACTAGACCTTCGTTATTTAGATTAAATACTCAATACACACAACTTAGTCAGTATTCTATTAGGCCTTATATTGATTTATTTACCAAAAATAACAGGTATAATATCAAAGCAAGTTATACTTTTAAAAGCTACAACGAGTATTATTGGGGCATAGGAAATGAAACCCCAAACGAAAATAAAGCCTTATACGATTTTTCGCAAAATAGAATACAGTTTCGTGTGACAAAACAAGTTTTTAAAGGCATTTATTTAGGAATCCAATCGGATCAAAATTTAACCAATGGATTAAATTTTAAAGGAGATTCTTTGTTTGAAAAAAAGGAAGTTATTGGTAAAAATGGTAGCTTCACTTCTGGTGTTGGATTAGTAATTAGCTTTGATACCAGAAACCAAATTTATTACCCAACAAAGGGACATTTTATTGACATTACAACACAGTTTAATCAAGCCGTTTTTGGAAGCGATTTTAACTTTAATAACTTAACCATTGACGCCCGAAAATACATTAAACTTTGGAATAAAAATGTATTGGCACTACAAGGTTTTGTTAACTTAAACGATGGAAATATTCCTTTCAAACAACTGGCTACTATTGGAAGCGAATCGTATATGCGCGGATATTACAATGGGCGCTTTAGAGACAATCATGCCATGGCTTTTCAAGCAGAATTAAGGAAAAAAGTTTGGGGTCCTTTATCACTTACTTTCTTTGGGGGTTTTGGAAATGTGGCCAATCAAACCTCCTTATTATTTACCAATTTAAAGCCAAATTATGGAATAGGTTTTAGAGCCATTGCCATCAGGCGAGATAATGTAAATATTAGAATTGATTATGGGCGTGGCGAAAACGGAATTCAAGGATTTTATTTTACTATGAACGAAGCTTTTTAGTTAGCACTTGCTACACCATGAATGGCATTGCTAATGGCTAAAATTAATTCAGGATTTTTTTCAAAAGCATTGCCAATAACTACTACATCGGCACCAGCATTGGCGGTAGCCAAAGCCTGATCAATATTTTTTATTCCACCACCAATAAATAATGGTAAATCAATGGCATTTCTAACATCTTGAATCATGGATGTAGAAATGGGATTATTTGCACCACTTCCTGCATCCATATACATTACTTTTAGTCCTAACATTTCGCCAGCCATTGCGGTGCAAACAGCAATATTATTTTTATCGGCTGGAATAGGAGTGGTATTGCTCATGTACATTACACTGGTAATATTTCCGCCATCCACAATCATGTAAGCTGTTGGAATTACTTCAATCCCCGACTTTTTTAAACCTGGAGCAGCTAATACATGTTTGCCAATTAACAAATCAGGATTACGACCACTGATCATACTTAAAAATAAAATAGCATCTGCTTCTTCGTGAACTTGCATAATATTACCTGGAAACAATAAAACAGGAATTTCAGTTATAGATTTTATAATAGATATGCTTTTATTCCAGAAACCATTGGTAATTAAACTTCCTCCAACCAATATCAAATCAACTTTTGCTTCATTGCAAAGCTTACAAGTTTGAATTAACTGAGCCTCATTTATAATACTGTCTGGGTCAATTAAAACTGCCAACAGCTTTTGCTTATTTTGCCTTTTTTGGTTTAAGTTATGTAGTATTTGTTTTGTCAAAATAATGGTTTGCTTTCTGTTGAAATGCTTTTTATGGCAAATAAAGTAATTTTTTTTGGTAAATAATAAAGTCAAAGCTAAATATTGAATAATTAGTTTTAATAAATCTAATGTTAGCACGATACTTTACGATTTTATTATCTTTTAAGCTATTAAAACTTTTTTGCAAAGCATTGTTTTTCATCTTTTTTTTAAATAAGGTTAATGTATTGTATAGATTTTTATATAGCAAATATTTGTATTTTATAATAGACAAAACACTTACAACTTGTTTACTTCCAAAACGCTACAAACCTTATTAACATTGAGAATGTTATTGTGAAAAAATACCTTATTCACAGCCTAATATTCAATATATAAAGCCTTCGCAAGGCACATAAAAAAAATATGTGGATATACCAATTTGATTTAGTGTTGTGAACCCTGCATTTTTGATTGACTCATTATCGCTATATTTTTAAAGTGTAAAAAATATTTACCGATAAAGGTTTAATTAATTAAAAAATACGTCTGCAAAACATAATAATAAATGAGCAAGTCAACCACAAAAAACAACGAAAATAAGGGTTTAAAAATTGAAAGACATTTTACCAAAGAAGGAGTTAGTCCTTACGATATGTTTGAGTACGATTATCGAACATCGATAATAAAAAACACCAATGGAAGCGTAGTGTTTGAACTTAAAAATGTAGAAGTTCCTAGCTCGTGGAGTCAAGTAGCAACTGATGTTTTAGCACAAAAGTATTTTAGAAAAGCGGGGGTTCCTCAGCCCGATGGAACACTTGGACAAGAAACAAGTGTTAAACAAGTGGCTCACAGAATGGCTCATTGTTGGATGAAATGGGGCGAAGAATATGGCTATTTTGATTCAAGAGATGATGCACAAATTTTCTATGAAGAAATGGCTTATATGATCGTTGGACAATATGCTGCTCCAAACTCGCCACAATGGTTTAATACAGGTTTACACAGCTCTTATGGAATTACTGGAAAGCCTCAAGGGCATTATTTTGTAAATTCTAAAACAGGAGAATTAGAAAAATCAACTTCTGCATACGAACGTCCGCAACCACATGCTTGTTTTATACTTTCGGTTGATGATGATTTGGTAAACGATGGTGGCATTATGGATTTGTGGGTGCGCGAGGCAAGAATTTTTAAATATGGCTCAGGTGTGGGAACCAATTACTCTAAAATAAGAGGCTCCATGGAAAAATTAAGTGGTGGTGGAACTTCATCTGGATTGATGAGCTTTTTAAAAATAGGTGATAGGGCTGCAGGTGCAATCAAATCAGGTGGAACAACTCGCAGAGCAGCCAAAATGGTTTGCTTAGATCTAGATCATCCAGAAATTGTTGAATTTATTAATTGGAAAAAAAACGAAGAAAAGAAAGTAGCCGCCCTAATTGCAGCAGGGTATTCGAGCGATTATGAAGGAGATGCTTATGCAACAGTTTCTGGTCAAAATTCAAATAATTCTGTACGCATTCCTCATGAGTTTTTTTCTGCATTAAACCAAGGAAAAGATTGGGATTTAAAAGCAAGAACAAATGGTAAAACCATTAAATCAGTTCCTTCGAAAGAAATGTGGGACATGATTGCTGATGCTGCTTGGGCTTGTGCCGATCCTGGTGTGCAATACGATTCCACCATTAACGAATGGCATACTTGTCCTGAAGGCGGAAGAATAAATGCATCTAATCCATGTTCTGAATACATGTTTTTGGATAATACTGCTTGTAATTTAGCTTCGCTCAATTTAATGAAATATTTTGATGCAAACACTTTAACATTTGATGTAAAAGGCTTTGAACACAGCAGTAGATTATGGACAATGGTGTTGGAAATTTCGGTGTTAATGGCACAGTTTCCTTCAAAAGAAGTTGCGCAACTTTCATACGATTATAGAACTTTAGGTTTGGGTTATGCCAACTTAGGTTCTATGTTAATGATTGCTGGAATTCCTTATGATTCACCAAAAGGATTTGCCATTTGCGGAGCAATAACAGCTATTTTAAATGGTGTTGCTTATCAAACTTCGGCTGAAATGGCCAAACATTTAGGCACATTTAGCCGTTACGAAGAAAACAAAAACCACATGTTACGTGTAATGCGTAACCATCGTTATGCAGCGTATAATACACCAGAAGCTTACGAAGGACTTTCGGTTAAACCTGTAGGAATTGATCCTAAATATTGCCCTGATTATTTATTAACTGCGGCTACCAATGCATGGGATAAGGCAGTGAAAATGGGCGAGCAATATGGTTACCGCAATGCACAAGCTACCGTAATAGCTCCAACTGGTACAATTGGTTTGGTAATGGATTGTGATACAACTGGAATTGAACCTGATTTTGCTTTGGTGAAATTTAAAAAATTATCGGGTGGTGGTTATTTTAAAATCATCAATTCGGGCGTGCCTGCTGCTTTAAAAAACTTAGGTTACAAGCAAGCAGAAATAGATATTATTGAAAAATATGCCATAGGCCATGCAACCATAAAAGGTGCACCACATATTAATCCTGAAAGTTTAAAATTCCATGGTTTTACTAACGAAGAAATTGAAATTATAGACAAAGCAGCTGCGGGTGCTTTTGAAATTGGGTTTGTATTTAACCATTGGACTTTAGGCGAAGCTTGTTTACAACGTTTGGGTTATAAAGAAGAAGAATATAAAAATCATTCGTTTAATTTATTGCGCAAACTAGGTTTTACAAAAACCGAAATTGAACAAGCCAACGATTATATTTGTGGTACTATGACGGTAGAAGGTGCGCCATTTTTAAAAGACGAACATTTATCAGTGTTTGATTGTGCCAATAAATGTGGCAATAAAGGCGAAAGATACATTGCAGCTACTGGTCATATTAGAATGATGGCAGCTGCTCAACCTTTTTTAAGTGGAGCTATTTCAAAAACCATTAATTTACCAAATGAAGCCACAGTAGAGAACATTAAGGAATGTTATTATATGAGTTGGAGTTTAGGTTTAAAAGCCAATGCCCTTTACCGCGATGGTTGTAAATTAAGCCAACCGCTTTCTAATAAATCGGATGTAAAAGAGGAAGAAGAAGATATTCAAGAAGCAGTTGAAGCCGTTCTTGGAAATGATGCTCACAAACCTGTTGGGGAATTAAGTCCAGATCAAGTTTTAGAAGCAGCCACAGCTATTTTAAACAGAACTCACGATACTGCATTTAAACACAAATTAGCTGGTGTGGTAGCTCGTAAAACTTTACCAGGAAAGCGAGGCGGATTTACTCAAAAAGCTACCGTTGGTGGACAAACAATTTTTGTAAGAACTGGTGAATATGAAGATGGAACTTTGGGTGAAATTTTTGTGGATTTACATAAAGAAGGAGCCACATTGCGCAGCTTAATGAATTGTTTTTCTATTGCAGTTTCACTAGGTTTACAATATGGTGTTCCGTTAGAAGAATATGTAGATAAATTTACGTTTACACGTTTTGAACCAGCAGGAATGGTAACAGGTCATGATAACATAAAAAATGCTACTTCAATTATTGATTATATTTTTAGAATGGTTGGTTTTGAATACATGGGCCGAGAAGATTTTGTTCAAGTTCCATCAACAGAAAGCCAGCGCAATCAATTAGCCATCAATAAGCATAAAAATGCTTTACACCATTCGCCAATTGTTAAAAATGAAACACCTAATTTAACCAATAATTCTACTGTTCAAACTTCACCAATTGGATTTTATAAAACAGAAACTGTTGCTGTTGCTCCATCAACTGCTCAAACAAAAACAATCGCTGTTGAATCACAATTAGACCAAGTAAGTGAAATGAATAAGCGAATGGGCGACAGTCCTGCTTGCTCTACTTGCGGACATATTACCATAAGAAGTGGTTCGTGTTACAAGTGCTTAAATTGTGGTACTCAAACGGGTTGCAGTTAATCTGTGAATTTTGATTTATGATTTATGATTTTATTAAACTTGGAATATTTAGGATTTAATGAATAAAAAAGACATAAAACTTTAAATAATGAAAATCCTTTTAGCCCAGCTAAAGGGATTTTTTAGTTCTTACTAAAACACCCACTACTCAATACTCCATTTATATTAATGGCACTTTGTTTTTTATTTCAACCGTTTCATTCCTGCAATCGCCAATTTATAATTGGGATCGGCTTTTAGCACAAATTCATAGTTTAGTTTTGCATTTTCAAAATCCTTTAAGGCTTCGTAACAAAGGCCGCGCATGTAATATGCAGGTAAAAAATCGTTCATCATTCTTACGCATATATCAAAATTATGGATGGCTTCTTTTAAAAATCCGGTTTCAAAATTAATATAACCTACATTGTAGTAACACTCAAAATAATCGGCATTTTTTTCTATTACTCTACCGTAATCCATTAGTGCCATTTTGAATTTTCTTTCGTTTTGCCAAAAGGTTGCTCTTGCAAAAAAAGCATCAGCATCATTTGGTCTAATTCTAAGGCAGGCATTTATATATTCCAATGCCAATTTGTTTTTTTGTGCCAATAAAATTTTAGCTAAAATCATGTAACTGTCATAGTCATTATTGTCTAATTCTATGGCTTTTTGGAAATTGGTGATTGCTTTTAAAGTATCGCCAACATCCTTGTAATTCATGGCTCGCAAGTGGTACGCATAAGCATTTGATTTATCTAAAGCCAAAATTGAATTGGCTAAATTGATTGATTTTTCGTGCTCTTTGGTAATGTAATATAAATCGGCCAATTTAATTTTTGCATCAATAAAATCTGGTTGCAAAGCAATGGCTTTTTCATAGTTTTTAGCTGCTAAAATTGTTTTTGTTAAGCTATAATTGCTTCGTGCATACATGAAAAAATACATGGCATTGCTCGAATCTAAAGTGCAAGCATCTTTAAAATCTATCTCTGCTCGATCCATAATTTTTGCATCAAAATATTTGGAACCCCTCTCAAAATACAATTCTGCGTTAGTAGGATTTGCTTGAATTTTTTCGGAAATTTCTTGAACTCCAGCTTTGATTGCTATCGAATCTAAACTTTGAGAAACAGTTGTTGATTTATTTTGATTGCCACAGGCAAAAAGAAAAAATAAAAGCGCAAAAATTGAAATTGATTTATACATTTAACAGTAAAATTTGAATGAAATGAAATAGTGTTTATTACAAGTCACAAAAAAACGTAAATTTGTTGGCTCAAAAAAGTGTTAAAGTTTTCAATATTTTATTGATTGGCTAACAACTATCAACTAACAACCAACAACTATAAA
>Ga0247837_1007209_pt1 | contig 14932 bp, 8 predicted proteins | sample LaCtaG_2_FD_187115 | JGI IMG/M metagenome (GOLD analysis project Ga0247837, IMG submission 187115) | Freshwater microbial communities from meromictic Lake La Cruz, Castile-La Mancha, Spain - LaCruzMarch2015_14.5m | ecosystem: Environmental > Aquatic > Freshwater > Lake | place: Spain: Castile-La...
CTGCAGTCTCACTTCGAGGAGGTATGAAAACTAAGGTGAAATCTGGGTTATGCGTTAGGGAAGAGGGGTCCTTTTCACAGCGATTGGAGTGTATTATGCAGCAAGAATACACTTATCTCCGTAAACGCTCCCACTTCCAGCACTGCTGCAAAGTTCTGTATGGGAGGCAGTGCCTCTTTGGGCTGCTTTGAAAGCTTTTGAAGCCTTGCAGAGATGAATATCGGCTGAAATAGTCTCGAAATGGGAGGTAAGAGAGGGAGTGAATTAGGCGAAGGGGAAATATCCAAGGCCTTTTCCCGTAGTTTCCCCGCTCCTCCTAATAATATGCTAATCGCAGGCCGGGACCTGACAGGCCTGCAGACCGCCTTCGACGAGGACACCGGCATCAGACAGGTGACATTGTACCGCAGTCCAGGGTGGAAAGCAGTGCTGTACTGGCTGTTGTGTGTCCTGTCTCTGGGAGCGGTTTTCGTGCTGTGTCGCTGGTATAAGAGACTGGAAGTGCTGTTGAGACTGGTGAAAGCGGGGCCGGGGGACTGCGGATTTGTGCTGGTTACTGCGGTGGAGGGGTCTTTGATGCTGATTCGGGTGGAAATTAAGCTGGTGCCGCCCTATGCCTTCGGCCCTGCACCTCCTTTGCCTCCGTATCCCTACAAAGTAGCCTTTAAGCAGACCTTTATGTTCAGATACGAGCGATTTTACGTACATCCCGAGCGACTCCAGTGGCTGCCGGTGCGCTTTCCCTGTCTCCTCAGCTACAGAGACATCCACAATGAGTTCGCTAAGGGAATCCGCCAGCCAGAGATCGTGCAGGCCCGTATAGACCTGTATGGCCGCAGTATAATCGACGTCCCGATTCCCCCAGTCGGGTCCATCCTGGTGAACCAGGTCCTCAACCCTTTCTTCCTTTTCCAAGCCTTCAGCATTTCCCTGTGGCTCTACGAGGAGTACCGCCTCTACGCCTTCATTATCCTCGTAATGACGATCTTCTCCGTTGCAATTGCTGTCGTGGACATCCGCCAAAACGCACTGAAAGTGAGGGCGATAGCCACTCTGCCCGCACTTGCTAAGGTCCTGAGGGATTATCTGAACGCAGGGGATCCTACGCCTTGCTCAGGAGCTGAGTTAGTCCCCGGAGACCTCATAGAAATCCTGCCCAACTGGAAACTTCCCTGTGATGTGATCCTCCTAAACGGCTCCTGCGTAGTCAACGAAGGCATCTTAACCGGCGAAAGCGCTCCAGTGCTAAAGGACGCCCTCCCCAGTTCCTCCCAAAGCCTCTACGACCCTTACAAGGACAAGAAGTACACCATCAGCGCAGGCAGCCAGGTCCTGCAGGTGCGCAAAAAGACCGTGGGCGTGGTCGTCGCCACTGGCTTCAGCACCGCCAAGGGCAGACTGATCAAGTCCATCCTCTTTCCCAGGCCCAACGGCTTCCGCTTTCAGCAGGATTCGCTCAAATTCGTGGTTACTTTGGGAGTGGTAGCGCTCATTGGAGCGGCGCTGAGCCTGAAGACCTTCATAGAGGATGAAGTGCCTGCGAGGACTATGGTGGTGGACTCACTGGACTTGATTACCATAGCAGTCCCCCCGGCACTGCCTTTGGCGATGACGGTGGGGATCAGTCTAGCCGTTTCTCGTCTAATGAAGAAAAACATCACCTGCATCTCTCCCCAGTCCATCAACGCTGCAGGGCGAGTTTCCCTCGTCTGTTTCGACAAAACAGGCACACTGACCGAAGACGCAATGGACCTAATTGGCGTAATTAGCGCCCAACTTGGCATTTTTGGGCCTTTAGAGAGTGATATTAAGCTGTGTCCATCTCAAGAATTGCTGATTTGCCTGGTAACTTGCCACTCTTTGTCCTTAATTGAAGGGGAAATATCGGGAGATCCTATGGAAAAGGCAATAATGACCGCTTTGGACTTTAAATTGGAGGACGGAGAAAATAGGCGAGTAAATAGCGGCTTTCGAACCTATGAAATTCTGCAGATTTTCCACTTTTCCTCAGTGACTAAGAGAATGGGAGTGGTGGTTCTTTGTGAAAGTGACCTGTATTTATTCGTAAAAGGCGCCCCGGAGGAGGTAAAGGAGCTGTGCACAGACGTGCCTGCGAATTACTCCAGCGCTATAGCCCAGCACTCCAAGCAGGGACTGAGGCTACTTGCCTGCTGCTGGAAACGACTGGAGGGCTATAAAGGCACTGAGGGACTAGGAGACTTGGAGAGGGGAATGGCTCTCCTAGGCCTTGTAGTCCTGCAGAACAAGCTAAAGCCGGAAAGCTCGGAAATCATTAAGGTCTTGCAGGGAGCCAATATCAGAAGTGTGATTTCCACAGGAGATAACCTAATGACTGCGCTGGCCGTAGCCCGCGAAAGCAGTCTAATTCCTGCTGATTTGGACATATATTGCTGCGACTTACCCAAAAACAGCCCTTCACTGGTGTGGGAAAAGCACACTTCGACAGGCTCTGAGCGAGTGCCAGCAGGGAAAGACCTGGAGTGGCTGCAAAGACTGAGAGGCGGGGAGTCCTATTTAGGCCTGGCTGTGACAGGCAACGCCTTAGAGTTCCTCATCAAAGCCTGCCGCACCCATCGCAACCCCATCCTTCGGTTCTTCCTGGACAACTTAGTAGTGAGCGGACGAATGTCCCCGAGTCAGAAAATGCTGCTTATTGAAGAGTTCCAGCTACAAGGGCATTTGACAGTTATGTGTGGGGACGGGGCAAATGACTGCGGCGCTCTCAAGTGTGCAGATGTGGGGTTGTCAGTGAGTACAGCGGAGGCCTCAGTCGCGGCTCCGTTCACTGCAGAGTCAATCCGAGGGCTGGAGGATGTGCTGAAGGAGGGCAGAGCCGCACTCACTACCAGTTTCCAGTGCTTCAAGTTCATAGGTCTGTACTCCATGATTCAGTTCGTGTCAGTGACTACGCTGTTCTTAATGCGGAGCACTCTGATGGATGGGCAGTTCCTATATATCGATTTGGTGACGATTATACCGCTCACCTTTGTGATGAGTAATTCGCCTGCGTATCCCAGACTAGTGAAGGAAAAGCCTCCAGGCTCCCTGCTTTCAGTCCCTGTGTTGGCCTCAATGCTAGGTCTCACAGTACTTCAAATCCTTCTCGTAGGGACCACTGTGCTGGCTCTAATCACTCAGCCTTGGTATGAAAGCGGGGGAGAGGGCGTTGACAACCCTGTGCCTTGCTATGAAAACTCAGCTGTATTCCTAGTCTCTACGACGCAATATGTCAGTGTAGGGGTGGCTTTCAGCATAGGTCCGCCCTTTCGTATATCTGCGTGGAGGAATTGGCCGTTTACCACGACTGTGGCGGTTATCCTGCTATTGGACCTATATATGGTCCTCATCCCTAGCGATTGGATACAGGATGTTATTGGCATTGTCGAATTTCCGACTAGTTTTCGCTTTTTATTGCTGCTTTTGATGGCGATTGGTAGCGGAGTCACGTTCCTATTTGAGAAGTTCGTGGTGCTGCGGCTGGAGCGGTGCGAAACTGCGTATGTGACTATGGTGGGTCGCAAGGAAAGGGAGGAGGAGCTGTCCGCCTGTCCAGAAGAACTCTAATGCTTCCTCTAGCCTATAAATGTGCCTGTTAATTAGGTGTATCGCAGCACATAGACAGGCAAGACGGAACTGACATCGTAGATGCAGTACTCTTGGAAGATTGCATTTTCTGCATAGCGGGAGTTGCTCAAGTTTACACGACACAAAAGCATCATCTTGTGGCCATCGCAGTAGTGGCTGGACTTTCCTGGGTTCGGGGCAAAGTAGATTCCGCCGCCTAGCATACCCCCTACACCCATGCGAAACCCTGACTTGGCGATTGATAAGCATGAATCGCGTGAAGTACCGTGGAATAGCGGAAGTTCGTAGATGGAGCCTCGGAATCGGGAAGTGAGCTGTACGTTGTAAATTCGTTTAACGCCTAGGAGTTGCAGTCCAACGGCGTTAGGGGCGTTTACCAGCTGTCCTCTGGTGAAAGTTTCCTCCACAATAGCGCGTTCTCCAGGTGAAATGTCGAGCAGAGAGCCGTCAGATGGCGGAGACCCTGGCGAAGTGAATGGATCAAAAGGCTGAGGCAGAACTGGGAGCGGCGGTAAGGTCAAAGGCGCACGCATTCCCTCTGTATATCCAACGCCTTGGCACACCTTGCAGAAAACAGAGTTCCATGCACCCGTTCGCATACATTCGAAGCAAGCAACAGGGGTGAATGACAAAATTAGATAACCACGACCCTCGCAACCATTGCAGTGCAAACTGTTCCACTGCTGTGTGCCCGAGCAGTTGAAGCACATCGTTGGGGTGGAGCTAGCCTTAAAGTAGCCCTTGCCTTTACAGCCTTGGCAATGAAGACTGTTCCATGAACCTGTAGCCTGACAGTTGAAGCACTCGTGAATCGGGTTAGAGACTGTGAAATACCCCGCACCCCGGCATGCACTGCAATGCACATTTCCCCATGTATTGGTCCTTCTGCAGTTGAAGCATTCTGCGAATGGCTGCTGAGTTGTGAAGTAGCCCTTGCCATGACATGCACAGCAGTGCGCGTTGTTCCATCGGTTTAAGTGTTGGCAGTTGATGCACATGAAGGGATTTATGACGTCGATATAGCCCTTGCCTTCACAGCCTTGGCAGTGCAGATTGAGCCAATTGCCAGACTGAGAGCAGTTCACACATTGATAGCGATTAGGCATCGCTTGGATTTTTCCTGTCCCACTGCATCCCTGGCAGTGGACGCTGACTGTTCCCGAGGCACGACAGTTGAAGCACTGCTGCATTTATTTACACACCCTTTTCAGATTCTACAAAACGAAAGCTAGAAGTAGTAGGACTTAGGGCCTTAAGTAGACTCACTCGATCAGACAAATGAAAATCCTCACAGAGTCCTAGGAGTCAGACGATAAATGGCCGAGCCTCAGTTAGTCGCCCAGGGTGCAGAGGGCCGCATTTTCTCCTCTACTCTCCTCGCCCAGCCAGTTATCATCAAAGAGCGCTTTTGCAAGAAGTACCGTCACCCAGTGCTCGACGCCAAACTCACCGAAAAGCGGTTCTTCCAAGAAGCCAGAAACATGCTGAGAGCCAGGAAGCAGGGAGTGCCTGTCCCAGCCGTTCTCTTCCTCGACCCTACCGAGCACAAGATATACATGGAAAGGATAGAGGGACTCACTGTCAAGGCTCTCCTGCAGCGCTACCCTGCGCTGCCTCCTGCCATTGAGGAGGACTTGGCGGGCAAAATTGCTGCGAATGTGGCGAAGATGCATGCAGTGAAGTTGATTCACGGAGACTTGACTACTTCCAACATGCTAGTGAAGCAGGACTCTTCGCTACCCCTGTCTATGTCCAGTGCCGACCCTATATACCCCATAGGGAAGGTGTATATACTGGACTTCGGTCTCAGCTTCCAGAGCGGACTTCCTGAGGATAAGGCGGTGGACTTGTATGTGCTGGAAAGAGCAATTATATCGATGCATCCAGGGGCGGAGAGACTCTTTGAGCTGATCATTGCAGCGTATCAGCGGGAGGCGGAGCAAGGCAAGGAGGTGGGGTTCAAGTTGAACCAGGTGAGGATGAGGGGACGGAAGAGACTAGCATTTGGGTAGGTAAGCAGAGTTTCCAATCCTATAGTTGCCTATTCCAATATATATGTCCACAGCCCAGTCCGAATTCTACCTTTCCACCCTGTCCGGCCTGCAAGTCTCGCTGGATTATAGCGCTTCCCGCTCAGTGCAGAGCCTACGCAAGGAGGCGGAGGCTGCTCTTGGCTGTCCCGGGGACATACAGCTCTATTCCTTTCAGGGCATTTTGCTGAGAGATGAGGATATTTTGGGCAGGGTGGGAGTCAAGGAGGGGGACAGGGTGCAGGTTTTGATGAGGAACCCGGGACTGTTTCAGCTCTTTGTGAACTTTAATGAGCAGATATTCACTCTCGACGTCCTGCCCGACGAAACCATCGAATCAGTCCTAACCTGCCTCCGCAGGGTGGTAAAGACCGACCTCACAGGCGCCTACCTATACAAACACCATGTCTACCTCACCAGCCTCTCCTGCACCCTCTCCCAGGCTGGGGTCCTGCCATTGGACCAACTCATCCTCACTTTTGTCAAATAGGCTAGTAAGAGCATGGCTGGGACCTATATGCCGCTGCCTGTGTTGCTGGTGAGGAATAGGTATGAAACTGCGAGGAGACTGATGACCAAGTACTCGGCTAGACTAGCAGAAGCGGACCAAGGGCGATTAGTGGGCCTGCAGCTTCAAGCTACCTACGGCCGATACCAACCCGGCAGCGACATTTCCGAACTCCACCAAGTTTCTCTGCTTTCCCGTCGCAAGCGAGAGGAGGCCTGGCGGGCTGTAGGGTCCTTGTCCCGCCAGCAAGCCATGGAGCGCTACTTAGAGCTTGTGAGAGCCTTCATGCCTAACTGGGAAAAGGAGCTGGAGTTCGCAGACTTGGAAATCAGTCCCAGTGGCTCCGGCCTCAACTCTGCAGATATATCCAAGGCAGTGGATTTACCCGTCCCAAAGGAAACGCCAGGAAAGGCCAATAAGTCTACGCAAAGGACTCTAAGGTCGACGCTAATGGCTAGGTCTGCAGCCTCGCTGCCGCAGTCTCGAGCCAAGGGAGCTTTAAATGAGTTGCAGGGGTATGACCTGCGAAGAATAACCACGAGTTTTCCCAAGCTAAATAGACTCAATGCGGGCTACGACGCTGCAGAGACTGTCCGGCGCATCCAACAGCGCAGCACCAGTCCCGAAGCCCCCTCCACTTCCTTACCTGAGTCCAAGTACTACCGGCAAGTCCGGAAATCTAACACTCCCCGAGACCAGCCCGCAGACCAGGTCAAAGCCGTCCTTTCCGGCTTCCTAGATACTCTCCAATCTGGGGTTAATTTTGCAGGGGACACTGCATTGTGGAACGACCAAGCGAAAGACGTGGTGAATCGACTGGAATTCACCTTCGCTACCTTTGCAAAGGCATGCGAAGGGAAAGTCAGTCTGGAGCTTGAGGCTGAGCAGGAGGAAATTCGAGGCAAAGTCCACCCTCGCTTTGCAGCGGCTATTGCGGCTCTAGGGGAGTGTGAAAGACTGATGAGTGACTCGTCAGAGCCCTGCGCTGCCTATATCGCCTCTATCAAAAGAGACCTGAGAGCCACTTCAGAAGCGCTTTTGGACTATGTGGACGACTTGAAGGACCAACGGGCTGCTTTGAACAAGGATTTATCGTCAATTACACTGATTCATCGCTTGGAACACGAAACCTTGGCACTACTAAAAGACCGATATTACGTGAACGATCCCAAATACGGCCTCGGCGCTCTGCGGGCGGACAAAAAAGCGGCAATGGAGCTAAAGGTCTCAGAACTGTGCTCGAAACTGCCCTTCGACTGCACTCTCGAACTCCGGAAACTCGAAGAAAACCTAAAAATCGCCAGCGAAACCGTATCCGAAATGCACAGAAGACAAAGAGGCCTCGAGGACGAACGAGAAAAACTGAGGGACGAAATCTGCCTAATTCAATTAAGTGCCTACCAAGAAAACATCCTGTTGTCCAATATGTATAAGGACTTGAAGAAAAGCGTGGGAATTATACAAGGCTCGGAGGGCCGCGGGATGCCTAGTGAAATGCAGCTGAAGAAGGAGCTGGACGAGGTGAAAGGCGAGCTGATGGTGCTGAGGAAGGATAATGAGGGGTTGAAGGAAAGGATGCGGGAGGTGAGGAGGAGGAATTCCATAGTGGTGCTAGATGAGAGTCAGTAGGGGGTAGGAATGATAGGCATTTAGTAGGCTTTCTTATGTGCATTTCGATCTATGAGGAAACTGCAGTTCTGGTACTATGCAGAATACAGAGTGACAATGTTGGAAAAAGTCTGCATAGGCTGTATTTACCTAGGAGTGGCTTAACATTATTGCACTACCAGCTGTTCCTCCAACGCCGCTTTCAGCATCGCTATTCGCTTATCCCTGGTCAAGTCCACCGCCTCCGGAGTCACCTGTGCCTTTTTCAGCGATATCCGCTCCCCAGTGAGAAAGTTGTACATGTAGGGAATATTCAAGCGAGTCGTCAGACACAGCCAACTTTCACTCACCAGACTTTTCACCTTTTCCGCCTTGGAGAGTTGGTCCAGTTCTCTGCCCCGCAGCTTTCGGTTGAAGTCTGACATCAACAGGAAGAACTCGTCTCCGGGGTGGCTTTTGAAAGGCAGCATAGCGACTTGCTGGGGAAGGCCGAGTCGGCTTTGAGCAGGCGAGGGGGCGGTGAGCTGCAGGAGAGCGATCCAGAGCAGGTCGCTTTCTGCGGAAGTGTACTTCTGGGAGGTCACTTTCATGCCAAGTCTTTTCCCCATCTTGATCACGTGCATGGGGAGGATTTCCTGCTTGGCGGGGTACGTTTTCACCTCTGCCTGTGTACTCATTGGAAACCCGACTACGTCTAAGTAGTATAGGAAGTTCTGCACCCGCTGAGTAGTCAGAGGCACTACAGGCTTGGCGGGAGTAGTGAACACTGGGGCTTCACTCTTTTGACCTGGAGATAGGACGAAATCTTTGGACAAAGAAGCAGCTTTTAGGTCCGGAGAGGGCAGAATAGAGATCCTGCGGCCCAGCATCGAAGTCCTGCGACTCAGCGAAACAGGCACCTTCAGCACCGAAGCACTTTCCGACATGATGAAGGACTCTCTGTGCTGTCCAGGCATGAACACAGACTTGCGCGGCATAGGAGAGGTCTCCCCAGCGGAAATAGACAGCGGCTCACTGCTGTATACGATGGGGAGGAAGAGTTGAGTGTTGCGGTGGACAGGGGGCAGCGATTGCCCTGGAATAGGGGCTTTAATCACTGGAAGGAACAGCTTGCCAAGGCCTGTGATGACGTCTTTGGAAGCCAGCCAACTGGTCAGCTGGGCTTTGCTTTCCTTTTCCTCCCTTTTCACCTCTTCTGAGACTTCCAGAGGCGCTTCCGGCTCATTTTTGTCCTGTGCACTATCGACTATCGTAAAAAAAGACCCCACTACAGCGTTACTGAACTGTCCGAAAAGCTCCCTATTGGCCTTATTAGTAGCGTCCTGCTTCGAGCTGTGTTCCGGCTTAGTCTCCTCAATAGGCACTAGTGGGGGTAGAGGGAACTGCGGCAGCAAGCCAGTTCTAGTCTGCACCCTGGACAAACGGCCATTATGTCCTGCCGCAGGACTGGTACTGTCGTGAAGACTGGGCGAGATGGAAGGAGTCAAGGGAGATAAGGGGGAAAGCGGCTTATCAGGGGTCATAGCAGGACTATTGTTGCTGTCTGTGTTCTTGAGAGGAGGGAGAGTTTCCCCAGTGCTGGAGTGTCTAGGAGTAGGGTTGGTTGGCAGGAGGGGCCAGTGGCGGGTAGGCTCTCGCTTGTGAGTTCTAACAGTCTCGGGGAGCAGTGGCTGCTGGCCAGCTAGCAACAGTCCAGTGCCGGGTCGGGAGTTGGTTCTGCTGGGGGGTTGACGCTTGCTAGCGCGGGAGGAAAGGCCACTAGGAGCTCCGCGGGAACTGCTGGGGTGCTGGGAACGCTCTGTCACGCTTCCAGCCTTCTCGTCCTTCGCTGGGGGAGTGGAAGGGACTAGGACTTCTATAGGCTTTTGCTCCTCTATTGGAGGTAAAGCCACTTGGTTGTTCTCAGGTTCCTTGGAGACTGCTGGCACTTCCTGCGGATAGGTCCTCTCTTCTACCAGCTCAGCACTCTCAGGCTGCATCTCCACAGGCTTCTCCTCGGTTGCCCCCTCCTCAGCACTCTCCCTTTCCTCCTCCTGTGCCACTTCTGCTAGACTGGGCCTTTCTTCCTCTGAGAACTCGGGGTCGCTGTCGCTGTCTTCGGAACTGGCAGAGCCGCTGCTTTCTCCGTACTCTTCGATGAGAGAGATGGGCACGGAGAGCTCTTGGGAACTGCGGACTCGGGGCTGTAGGGCTAAAACTGCTGCTTCGCGCTCCTGGGGCTGCTGCGGCTTAACTGTCCGCGACCTGATCATCTTCCTCTTGAACTCTGTCTTGGCCTTGAGCAGTTTCTTGTTCTTAAAGAGGCCTCCGGGCTGCTGTTTTGCCTCGCTTTTGGTGACTCTGGTGACTGTTTCCCAGGCCAAAGTGGTCCCTGGCTCCTCTGTTTCTGAGTCTGTGGAGAGACGAGCGTCTTTATCGTCTTTGTCTATGAGGAAACTGAGGCCGGAAAGGCGGTACGGGTTGGAATAGAGCAGAGACAAAGGACTGAAAAGCACTGTTTCCGGGTTAAGTACGGAGGAGAGGTAGATAGTGGGCTTGGACAGACTGGCTTCCTCGTCTATCCAACTTTGGAGGTAGACCTGCATCGTCTTCACTGCTAAATCCGCTATTTCCGCCGTAAACGACTCTCCATACCGCTCGAATAACTCATGCCTCTCCCCTCTTTCCCTGACTTTGCCCTCCAAGCGCTTCTCCACCTTTCTCCTCCTTTTCTCCACAAACCTGCCAATAGACTTTGTGTAGGGGAAATAGCGATAAGCCCGGTCTTCAGTCATATTGAACCAGTAGTGTCTCCCCTGCAAAGACCCTCGAAACGTCCAAATCTTAAAGACTCCCTGCTTCTTGCAGCTCCTAAGGAACCTGTCCACTGCGCCCAGGAGGTGCAGCTCAGTGGAGAGGTTGACCCCTGCACAGAGAGCGAGGTGCACTAGCAGCAAGCCCTGCATTACGTCGGTCCATAGGCCGGCGCTTGGGTTGTATACGTCCTTGGTGAGGATTTCGCGGATGTAGTGGAGATTGTCGGTTTGGAGACGATAAGTGCGTTCTCCCATGCCCAAAGCCGCCAAATCCACTACATAAGGCAGCATGTGTTTATCGTAAAACCGCATCATTGTAGGCCGCTCCACACTCCCTCCATACATCGCCCTCGACACCAGCTTCTGCATAAACGCAAGTGCAGGACTTTCCTCCACCACCACATTATACGCATACGCCATGTATCGTTTCTCTCCATAGGAGTCTCGAACTAGCTCCCAGCCTGGAGGCAGTGGCAGCGCTAGTGTGAGTCTGGCGAGCCAATAGAGCTTGAAAGCGTGCTGGATGCCCAGTTTCTTGGCTGTGTCGCGGACTTGCACAGGGTCGGCCTGTTGGTACAGGGCTGAGGACTCGATGAAGGGGGGGATGTTGGGCGCTTCGTAGGAAAGGAAGGAGGAGTAGAACTCTTCGGAGTCTTTCAGGGCGGATTGAAGCAGGGGAGAAGGCGGAGTTTGCAGTGAAATCAGTGAAGTGAACTGCAGCTGTTCATACGCCGAAGGCTCTTTTTCCGAGTCTTCCGGCTCCGCCACTAAGCCCGGGTCACTGCGCCTGCCTAGCTATACCTGAGGAGCTTGAGAAAGGCAGTACGGTAGCGAAACAAGAGGGGGTGTGTCTCAGTAGTCACTGCAGAGGTCTGGCTGAAGTAGCAGACCTGGCCCCAGGGACAGCTTTCCCGTTTCCACCCCTTCGGGAGGAGAGTCAGTAAGGCTTGCTTCAGAAACCATAGAAACGGAGTGTCCAAGTCCAGGTCAAAGCCGATTAGCTCCGCTATGGCCTGCACCTCTTGTCGCGGGAATTCCCTATATACGGTTTCTCCTTGCTCCAGGGCTGCTATTCGGAAGACGTCTTTTCGCTTTGAAGCCGCTTCTTTTCTCATCCTATATAGTAACCAGCAACATGTCTTCTTCGGAAGAAGATATTCAGGAAGCGGAGGAGTATAGTGACAATTTCGACTCTTCTCCTCAGCCCGTGCGACAGGGCGACCCCTCCTCCAGCTCCGGCTCTGACATGTACCAACTGAGCTCCAGCTCCACCCTTCTCTCCGTGTCCAAAAGCGACAAATCCGCGCCCAGTCAGGTCCGGGGCCTCAAAGAAGACGAAGATTTGAGTGGAATGCTGCCCGGAGCCCGGTACTCCGATAGCAGTGGCAGTGGGTCGCTGGATGCTATGAAGTTGTCAGGGGGGAGTTACGACTCGGTGGATAACCCCAACCTCAAAAGTCCGGAAGTATCTGGCAAACGGGCAGGGAACCAGACTATTGAGGAGCAGCCGAATGAGGAAAACGAGGCTAATTCGGAAGGCTCACATCCTACTCCTGAAGACCCGGGTAAGGTTCAGGCTCAGCGACTTGAAAATGCGCAGAAAGCCTTGGCAGGGCTGGGTCCTGGCTCTAAGGGAAGCGGCGCAGGCAAGAGGCCTGCAAGCAGCGCTGTGCCTCGGAATAAGAACTATCGGCTGGGAACTAATCAGTTTCCGCAAGTGGCGAAGGTAGGGAAGGGGACCGAGACGTTTAAAGGCAAAAGCTCCGTCCCAAAGCCTGCAAAGCGGGAAATAAAGGAGGAGGGAGAAAGAAGTGTGCAGACCCCTCCTCCCGACCAATTCCGCACCATCGCCGCAGACAAATCCAAGCTAAAAACCAAACAACTCAACGAATTCCAAGAGTACCAATCCCAACTCCTCCAACGAGAACGCCACTTCAAGTCCTCCCCTGACCCCGCCCCTCAGCCTGCAGCCAGGAAATCCCCTCCCAAGGTCCAGCCCCAGCCCCGCTCTCTAGGCGCAAACCTGTACAAACTGCACCAATTAGCTGAATCTGTTACTGGGAAAGGCAGCAGGATGACGCTGGACAGTCTGCCCGGCACTCTGCTTTCTGCAATTAAGCTGATGGGGCAGGTGATTGGTCCTGATTTCACTGACTCGGAGGTGAGTTCGGAACTGCAGCAGGCGAGGGCTTGTCTGCACCTCTTGCAGACGGGGGCGAAGGACTGTATGCGCACTGAGAAGGACTACTTTGAGGATACGAAGACTAGGACGGAGACTTACAAGGGACTGCTGGAGGAGCATGCACGCCTGCAAGGGGAAATCACTCAGCTGAAAGTGCAGGTGGAAGAGGGCAACAAGCGACTCAGCACCGTGGAATCCGGCAAGGCAGTAGTGAAGCTCAAAACCGGCACCTACGTGCGAGCAGGCCTGCTTCCCGACAGCGCCCTCAACATGCAGCTCCCCAACAGTTCCAACACCTCTACCGACCTAATGCGCGATGACCCTATTGACGCAGTGGTAAACAAGATAGAAAGGCAGGGCATGAGTCTGGAGCTGGTCTTTGCTCAGCTGGATGAGGACGAAGACAGGGTGCTGACTCTGGGGGAAATTCGGGCGCAGATTGGGAAGTTGGGGAAAGACGTGGATCTGACTGCGGACGAGGTTGATCTAATTATGAAGAAATTGGATGAAAATAGTGACGGAGTGGTGACGAAAGAGGAATTTTTGGCCTTGCTGGACCCGAAACTGGCAGTCCAGAAGGAATATCGCGCCCTAATCGGAGACCTGGAGGCCAACGACCCCATCGTAATCGAGGAAATGATCCTCGACATGAGGATGCGCGGGCACTTATACCAAGACGAACTGCCCAACTTACTAAACCAAGTCAAGTCCAACCTCCCCAGCGAACAACGCCTCGTAAATCGCATAAAACTCCTCGAACAAAAGATGAGTGCAAAGCATATTTCCCTCCACTCCTCCCCAGAGTCCACCCACACTCTCCACAACCAAGTGGCCGCTATGCGTTTTCAGCTGGATGAGACGAAGGGCACTATGGCGGCTTCCGTGCAGAACAGACAGCGGCAGGTGGAAAAGGTGCAGACTGAAGTGAATGAGAAGATGAAGAATGCAGCAGTACTAGGAGTGCAGGTGGCTAAAGCCAGGGCGGAGACAGCCTATGGAGTCAAGCAGTTGGAAGGACTGGAAGTCATGAGAGACGGGATAAAGGAGAAAAACAGGTTCATAGCCGCTATTATGATTCAGGCCATGATAAAGAGGTGGAGACAGAGGAGGAAGTTTAAGGTGGAACTGGTGACGAAGCGGCATGCTGCGAGAGTGATTCAGAGGCAGTACCGCAGTCATGTATTGAGTGAGAAGGAAAAAGCCGCGGTGAAGATTCAGTCTCAATTCCGGCGTATTCAGGCTGCAAAAACGCGTGACAGTCTCCAAAGACAAAAAGCAACTTCCAAGCCCGAGTCTCCCAAACTCCCCCCTGATCCCCCAGCTGTGCACAGTCCCCGGCCTACTGTCCACACACTCTCTCCCAGGTCTCCAGTGCTTGCAGCTGAGCAAAGCTTCCAACCCTCTCAAGGCGAATCCCAGATCTTCAGCTTCGTGGAGTCAGCAGGACAAGGAGAAAAAGAAGAAGCGATAGAGGACCCAATGGCCTTTGAATCGCAGGTGGAGGAGGAGAAGCAGGGAGAAGACGCAGAGGAGCAGGTCTGTATTGTGTGTTCGCTGCCTGCTGAGCGGTGGTGTCAGGACTGCTCGGACTGCTTTTGTCTGCTGTGCTTTGACAATAACCACTACAACATCAGGCCGCAACATGTATATGAGGACTTGGTGCAGCTTCCTTCGGACCTCTCCCCTGAGGAGTTCGACCTGCTGGCAGCGGCCAAGTCCGCTCTTTCCAGGGCTAAAATTGACCTAGCGACTCTCCTCTCCCGCATAGACAAGAGCAGCACAGGAGTCCTCACAAGTCTTCAGCTGCTGGAAGTACTGAAGAACCCGTCCATCGGCCTCTCCGACACTGACGCCGCAGACCTGATAGAGCTGGCTGTGAGTCGCTTCTACAGTGAAGAACTGCAAGGCTGCGAGTACCAAGGACTCTTGGCTCTCCTTAGCTACTGATCTAGGCGAGTTCCTATAGTTATTTGCAGGAATAGGCTGACAAGAGCTAGGCAAAGTCGACCCAGCAGTCTTCCGAGGAGGGCTTTTGGATGTAGTCTTTGTCTATTGATGTGAGAGGGTACAGTGGCTCTTTCTCCTCGTCTTCCTCTGGCTTTAGTCCTATCTCTGGCGGCTGAACTCCCTTATGTAGCAGTAAGTTCCAGTCGATATGTCGAAAAAAGGAGTGGGAGCGGAGGGCGGAAGCCGTTGGCCGCTG
>Ga0247837_1007217_pt1 | contig 14924 bp, 12 predicted proteins | sample LaCtaG_2_FD_187115 | JGI IMG/M metagenome (GOLD analysis project Ga0247837, IMG submission 187115) | Freshwater microbial communities from meromictic Lake La Cruz, Castile-La Mancha, Spain - LaCruzMarch2015_14.5m | ecosystem: Environmental > Aquatic > Freshwater > Lake | place: Spain: Castile-La...
TTGCGTTGAGGTATTAGATTTGCCAACCAAGGAACATCAACGCATCGTCCGATTTTTGTTCTTGTTGATCGAGTCCTTTGTCTCCGGCCGTGCGCTTGGTGAAGTGTTTTTCGCTCCGATCCCAGTTCGCTTGTGGGACCAGAAGTACCGCGAGCCTGACCTTGTTTTCATCCGGCAAGGACGTGAAAACGTCGGACGGTATCCCGACGGAGCCGATCTTGTTGTCGAAGTATTAAGTGAATCCCCCAGCGATCGGAAACGGGATTTGGAAACGAAAGTCGACGAATACGCACAAGCCGGAATCCAAGAATACTGGATCGTCGATCCGTCTATGTCTACCGTAATGATCTTGTCCCTTGTCGATTCCAAATATGCTGCCCAATCGTTTGCAGTAGGCGACATCGCGACATCCAAGGTTTTGAACGGTATTTCGTTGGATGTTAAGGCTTTGTTTGAATCCGCCCGAGGGTGAATTCAGCCGTAGACGATAGCCAAATGGCACTCACTTTGTAGTTTGCGCAAGCAAATTACTGAGCCGCGGGCGCTAGCCGCGTTACGGTTTCCCTGCCAAATACGGTTATCGCGGCTGGCGCCCGCGGCTCATTTCGAACAAAGTGAGTGCCATTGGGCGATAGCCGCCGTATTCGATGTTCATGATCCGCGGGTCTTTTCCAAGGAACCGTTCAAGTCCGCCTCATGAAAATGACCTGGGAGATTGATAAGCCGGGTTCTGTTCGCCGAAGCGCTGCAATCATTTATCTAGCACCGCAGTTGCCCGCGGCGTCAAGCGAACAACCCGAACGCACGAGGCTGCGAGCCGCTTCCCACTTGATGGGTAGCCAGGCTACTCATCAAGATGGCGTTCTGTTTGTTCTTGCTCCAGGTGGGGTTTACCTAGCAACGCAAGTCACCCTGCGTTCTGGTGGGCTCTTACCCCACCGTTTCACCCTTACTAAGCTGGTGCTTAGCGGTTTGCTTTCTGTTGCACTTTCCCTAGCCTTACGACCGGTCGACGTTATCGACCACCTTGCTCTATGGAGCCCGGACTTTCCTCTCGGCATTGCTGCCCAGCGATTGCATTAATCTCCCAGGTCAAGTGGACCAGTATAGTGTTGTTTTTGCAGCGTGTTAGCTGCAAGGCATCGCTTTAAAACGGAATCTTTCTTGGAAGCCGCGACCGGTAATGATGGAGTTTTCTTTTCCCATGCCTTGTCAGCCTAAGCCAACCTGGGAAAACAATTGGAAACAGACTCTTCCGAAAAACAACCGGATCGATGGTGAAGAGGGTGTTTGCTTGGAAGGACCTCAAGGCAACTGGTTAGGAACCGTCTTTCGATCACTTTCCTTTGGTGAACCAAAGCTTCTTGATCATCATCACTACGGCCAATACAACTGAACCGGCAGCGATCCCAACTGCCCCATCCAACGCCATCTTGGTTACTGTTTCTAAAACCCCACCAATAACAGGGACTTCGCCAGCCACGTGCTGGGCATGCTCAATCCAATGATGCAATGTTTCTGACTTATGAACAAGAATCCCGCCGCCGACGAAGAACATGGCCGCTGTACCCGCGACCGATAGGAATTTCATCAGGTAAGGAGCTGACCCCAGTAGAAACCGTCCGATTTGCTTGGCGGCTCCCGATTTTTTCACGAGGTGCTCCCCCAGGTCGTCGATCTTGACAATCGCTGCTACCAAACCGTAAACGCCGACCGTCATGAGAACCCCAACCCCAGTCAGCACGATAAATCGAGTTACCAAAGGTTCCTTTTCGACGATGTCTAATGCGATAACAACAATCTCGGCAGACAAGATAAAATCAGTTCGAATCGCGCCGGCGATTTTTGTTTTTTCGGCTTGCGCCACGTCCACTTCCGCGGTGGTTAACACTTCCAAGTGTTGTGCATGATGAGCCTCGTCGTCATGCTTGGAATGAAACAATTTATGTGCGATCTTTTCGCAACCTTCAAAACACAAAAACGACCCGCCCGCCACCATCAACGGCCCAATTGCCCAAGGAGTCGCCCAACTCAGCAGCAACGCACCGGGAATCAATAGGGCTTTGTTGAAAGCAGAGCCCTTTGCTACAGACCACACGATCGGTAGTTCGCGACTTGCAGTAACGCCAGAAACTTGCTGCGCGTTTAAGGCGAGATCATCTCCAAGCACACCCGCCGTCTTGGATACAGTCGTCTTGGTTAAGACCGCGACATCGTCCATGATCGACGCGATGTCGTCCAACAATAACAGCAAACCGGACGCCATAGACTGGGGCTTTCCTAAACGACCAAACGATGATGGGTAGATGCAAACGACTTAGGGTACTGGTGGAATTGTCTCGCCCCGAATCAGGTCTTCAAATGTTTCGCGCGCGCGGATGCAGTGCATGCCTCCGTTCTCAAGAAGGATTTCAGGAACGCGATAACGACCGTTGTAGTTGCTGGCCATAACGAACCCGTAGGCACCGGCCACTTCTAGAATAAGATAATCGCCGACGGAGGCAACGGGCAGTTCCCGCTTCGCCACAAAGCCACCTTCCTCCTGGGTGAAAATGTCCCCCGACTCGCATAACGGACCTCCCACTACGACATTTGCCGTTTGTTTGGAAATGCGTCCATCGCGATGGGCGATCGAAATGGGATGGTATGCGCCATAGAGAATCGGACGAGCTAGATCATTGAAGCCGGCATCAAGAAGGTAAAACATGTTCTCCCCCATCTTTTTGATCGCGCGAATTTCTGCGATCAAGAATCCGCTTTCGGCAACCAAGTAACGTCCAGGCTCGATCTCCAAACTCAAAGGATGCCCAAAGCTAGCTTCCAATCGTTTACGAGTAGCGTCCCACAGCGAATAGTACTGGTCGAGATCAACGTATGTTTGACCTTGCCGATAAGGGACGGGAAGCCCTCCGCCGGCACTGATGGTAGTAAGAGTTCTTCCGACCAGCAGTGCAATTTTCTCGAGCGATTCGCAGACCTGCGACAAATGCTCTAAATCGGTTCCCGATCCGATATGCATATGCAGTCCCGTGACGAGAACATTGTGCAGGTCCGCCATTCGCAAACACTCCACCACGTCTTCGTGCCAAATCCCGTGCTTGGATTGTGGGCCACCGGTATTCGTCTTTTGGCTGTGGCCGTGGCCGAACCCCGGATTGATACGAAGCGTTACGCTGGACCCTGGAATCGCCTTTCCAAGTTGTTGGATCATGTCCGGCGAACCACAGTTAACGTGCAATCCGTATTCTTGAACCACCGACAAGGCTTCGTGATCAAAAACATCGGCGGTGAACACAATGCAATGCGGATCGGCTTTAGGGTTGAAGCCCGCTGCGATCGCTCGCTTGACTTCGCCCGCGCTTACCGCATCCACAACCACGCCAAGCCTTCTCAGCCGATCCAAGATAGCGATGTTGGAACATGCTTTTTGCGCATACCTCACGACATCGAATGCGGATAAATCGCGAACGCGTTCTTCAATCTTTGCCATGTCGTAAACATAGGCAGGCGTCCCATGATTTTTAACAATGTCTACGATTTTGAAGCCCGAGATTTCGGACCTCTGAGTTTCAAATGTCTGTGCTGCTGTCGGCATCTTCAGTAAGGGCTCGTGCAAAAAGTGTTTAATCAAGCTTTTGTTTTGCGCGTACTTCGCGCGAATAACGTTCAAGGAATTTGCGTTCACGGGATGTCAATGCATCCTGGCCCTTCTCGTGAATCTTGGCCAGGATACGATCCGCTTCCTTCGAATCGCTTTGCTTGCTCTCTTGAAAATCGGAATGCACCTTTAACTTCGGACCGGTCAAGCGACGCCATGACCGTCGCCATGCACTACGCAAGTCGTCCAAAGAACGAAAACTCAATCCTAAAAAGAAGTAAGCCGCAGCCACCAGGATTCCGACCATGTGAACGTCGTATGCAATCCCCGTGGATGGGGTGGAAACAAAGTTGGTCAACACCAAAATGATCCCAAGAACCCAAGCGGGCACTGGAAAGACAAATAGAAATATTCGCTGGGTTGGAAAGTTGAAAACGAACAGCATTTCAATGCATAAAACGGCTCCGGAAGCACCCAGCATCCGATTGTCTTCCGCCCCCAAAGCGTATTGTTTGAGCAACCAAGATGCTCCGCAAACAAACAAAGCGAAAAAATAGATGCGCAAAAATTCATTGCGACCATATCTCTCTTCTACCGCTCGGCCGAGAAAATAAAGCCCGAGCATGTTGAAAAGCAAATGGAACGGAGAAACCGCGTCATGTGCGAACCCGTACGTGATGGTTCGCCACCAATAAAGTGGGGACAACCGATCTTCAGAAGATAGAAGTAGAAATTCGTTCACTACCCCCTGAAACCCGGGTGTGAATCGCTGAGCCTGACTCAGTACAATATTGGCGACCCAAACCACCACATTGACAATAATCAACGTGCTCACTGCCGATCGCTGATTCCAGCTGGGCGCGAGATTTAGGTCGGATTCTTCCCGGTAATAATTTCGATCGTAGATTCCCATCTACATCAACGTATACGATCTTCCTAGTTTTGAGAATCTGGATTTTCCAAAGTGGGAGGACGAGTGACCGCCTCCTGCACCTTTTCTTCCGTTTCGGACGCCTGCGACGGTGAAGCCTCTGGCGAAGACTTTGCTTGCTTCATGTCACCTTCCGAAGGAACCGAAGTCGCGACGACTGGTTCTTCAGCGGCCACCGGAGCTTCGGCAGCGGGTGCCTCAGGCGTTGGAGCGACGGCTGCTGGAACGTCCGATGCATTCGATGTTGGTTGCTCTTTGCCCTGCGAAGGAACATAAACAGGTGGAGTGTCCGGCAGCTCGCCAACCTTCCTCTGTATTTCCTCGATCAACCTTGTCGCTTCGGAACTAAATGCATCGCTGTTGTGAAACCGACGGATTTCCAAGAAGCGATTTAACGGGAAGCTTTCCGAGACCTCTTCATCCACCAACTTGCTATACCGAGCCAGCGCTCTCTGGACATCGTCTCCCATTTCTTCAGTCATCATGCTGGGGTATCGATTGAAAATCCAATCCCAGTAGACCCAAGCTTCGTCATACAAGTCGACAGCACCCTTCACATCCGCTTCGTCGATTAGCTTGTCGGCTTCGTAAACGAGACGCCTTGCTTTGATGGCTTCGTCCTTCTGTTCCAGGTTGGCTCGAAGCTCCCAATAGTCGTAATTGACCTGGCTGCGGTAAGACTTGACTTGCTTCAAGAACTCTTCCGATGTAGACATCTCGGTCGCAATCTTCACTAGTTTTGCCTGTTGCTCTGGTGGCAGCTTAGCCGCAATCTGTTGGAAAGTAGGAGTCAATCGATTCATGACCGAAGTGTACAGTGCGTAATTTTCCTGGGTTCGTTCCGATTCTGGCAAGTCGAAAACCTTTAAATCTTCAGGATCAATGTCCTTTCGAAGATCCGCAATCGCTGCAGGTCGAGCCTCTTTTGAAATCTCGTCAAACTGAGTCTTGCGTTCGGTAAGCTCGTTGTTGATTTCCTTGATTCCCAAAAGCGTCACGTCACGACCTTGGCCGAATTGATACAAAGACCTTGAGCCGAACTGTGCCCATTCTTCACCACCCAGCTTCCAGGCCAAACTCGCACTGGCATCCAACACTCCCTCGGATTCGATCGCCTCCGCATAGTACATCCGCCAAGCTGGTGAATAAGAAAACAGCAAATGAGGCACTTTCTTGATGAGAGCCCCCGACTGATACAAGTCTGTGGCTTGGTTCAGCCACAACTTTCCGGTCAGCCAGTTGTCTGGCTTCTGATCGAAACCACGAGCCGTTGTGTCGATCCCAACCAAACCTTGGTCCTTCAAATAGCTATGAAATTCATCATCGTTTCGATAAAGGTTTCGGTACTGAACTTTTTCATCAGCCTTGCCCATCTTGTGGCCGAAATATTGTTGTCCGAGATCGTACTGCAGAATGGGTTTTCGATCATTGAACTTGGTGCCTCGCACCATATAGTCGATTCCCTTCTTAACCCACTCGTACCGCTGGCGGTAATCCTCGAATTCAGGCGAAACGTTGTATCCCAGATTGTGTGCTTGGAATTGCCAAACGCTGACGAAGTGAGGTTGCAACAAACTGATTTGATTCAGCGTTGCCGAAAACCGATCAAAGTACTTTTCTTCTTTGTAGTAATCGGCTCGTCCCCAAAGAATGGTGGCTGCTACGCCTTTCATTCCCAATGTAGCAAGCCGCATGCTTTCGCTGGTTGGATCCAGCTTACCTAAATTGGCCTGCCCAATTCTATGCTTCGTGCGAAGCTGCCCGATGAGGCCCGTACCAGGTTTGCCCAACGCAAATAAGGGTAGCAATAGGAGAACGATAGCGACAATGTAAGCAATCTTGCGAAACAAACTTTTCTTGTTCATGCCGCCATCTCTCGTGTCTTGAGGAAGAAGTAGCTGATCAAACTGGTCATGAGAAAGTATCCGAAGCAGATGGTGAGATGTCTAGCCAACAAGCCCGATGACAAATCGACACCGTAGGCGACAAAGTCCGACGTTCCCAGCTGGTTGAAATTAGGAATGGCATCCTTGAGCGTCTTCACGCAGATCAGCAGTCCACGGTCCGAACTGCGAATCACGTTCTCCAAAACGGGACTTCCCAGATCGAGATCAATCGTCGAACTGGATCCAAGTGGAATCTTGATCAACGATTCAATGGGCCCGCCCCCTTCGATCTTCTTGGAAAGCACATTATCAACAAACGATCCAAAAAATCCGAGTACCAAAAAGGAAACGGTCGCGATCAAGGCAACTTGGCCCGAAAGGAAGCAGGAAAACATCACTCCAAAACAAATCACGATGACCATTTGCAGCCAAATACTGATGTAGCCCTTCACGAAGTTCTGTAAGAAAGACTTAGTGTCCCGACGCAGATAAACGTCCGCGGCAGCCATTCCAAGATATTGGTTTCGGTCCAAGCATCGAACCATGATTTCAAAGCTACCGTCTGGAGCAATATCCTTGAAGAAGTCCAGATCGGTGGGCTCGCCATTCTTAAATCCCTTTAGCTTGATCGGGATGGATCGCTGATCGATTTGGAATTCCTTGACCTTAAACGAAAACCGTTCACTTTCCACGGTACCGTCAGTGCTTCGAAAAACGACAACGCCGCCAACAGGCGTAACGATGTCACCCTTGTAGGTACGGAAAGCAGATAGGGTCAGGTCATAATTCAGGGCTGTTTGATCCGAAGAACTAGGGCGTACATCCTTGAACTTCCAGATCGCACTGGAGAGGGTATCTCCCTCAATGTACTTCTGATACTCGGACATGTAACCAACGTTGTAGCCCTCGTTTTCCTCACCATCGCGGCCCGTAAAGCGAAGTCTTCCGTAAACAGGAACACGTGCCGTCAGGTCGTCCACAGGCGGTCCTAGGACAATTTTGTCGCCCTGTTTCAGCACTTCGTGACGGTGTCCCTTCATCACATTGGTTGCACCGGCGCCGGATTCGTCCAACAAAAAGGAATGCTGGTGGAATCGCTCAGTCGATGTTGTCCCCGAATTGCCCCCAGCCACAAGTTCCTCGACCTCGTGCGTGTGGTTCAGCCCCCGAACAACAAACAAGTAGCTCATCGTGCCCAGCAAAAATAGGATCACAGTTCCTACGGCGACGAAACCAAAAACCCGACCGAAAAACAACTCGGTCGCCCGCACGGGTTTGGTCGCGATCGTGTAAATCGTTCGGCTTTTGATGTCGGCTGGCAAGCTGAAACAACTGACAAACAGACCAAGAATCAGCATTAGGATGTTAGTCCAAAACATCACGAACGAAATGTAAAGTTGTGCTGGGTTATCCGACTTCGGGTCTAGGTACCAACCTGCGAACATGATTGCGATAACGAACACGGCAACAACCACCAGAATCTTTTTTCGGATCGCCTCTTTCACAGCGAGGCTTGCGATTGCATAGACCCGTTGGATCGAAGTCTTGGGCAGGTCAACCGCAAACAATTCACGAATGATCTTGGCGACATGCAAAAACCCTTCCCCAGGGCCTCGCTTGATCATCGCCACTACGAAACCGACCAAAAATCCAATTACGGCCAAGACAATAACCAGGAGCAATCCCGTAAGGAGCCCCCAGTTATCAAAAAGCCACTCAGAGTAAGTCCAAAATTGTTCTGGAGTTAAACGCATCTCAGTTACCAACTACCCTTTCAACGATCGCGAGGTTTTGTAAATTCTTCAACTCAGGGCCTATTGCGAAGCCCCACCTCGTCGACCAGGTCTTTGTTCACTTTCGCGAACAATGTCCAAGAAGAGCTCTTCCATCGTTGTGGTTGGATTGTCCATCTGCAGCAACTCACCACTGGAACGAGCTATCAAATCCTTGATTTCTTGCTTTGTCTTTTCATCCAACCCTCTTGCGTGGATCTCCGTTACATCTTGAACCTTTAGCAAGTCTTGGACGCGTCCAAGCTCCTTCAGATCTCCTTGATGCAAAATCGCAACGCGATCGCACACGTCCTGAACGTCCGCAAGTTGGTGCGAGCACATCAGGATGGTCTTCCCTTGGTCTCGCAAACGAAGGATCAAATCCTTCATTTCGCGAGTCCCGATCGGATCCAATCCTGTGGTTGGTTCGTCCAAAACAAGAAATTCCGGTTCGTTAATGAGAGCCTGAGCCAAACCAATCCGACGGGTCATCCCTTTGGAATATTCCTTCAATTGTCGACGGCGTGCTCGCTGTAGCCCAACCATTTGGATCAATTGTTCAGTACGCTCGCGCCGAACTTCAGCAGGCATGTCGAAAAGTCGACCGTAAAAGTCCAGCGTTTCTTCTGCATTCAAAAATTTGTACAGGTAAGATTCTTCAGGCAAATACCCGATCCGCTCGTTCTTCGACACATCGGTTGCGTCTTTTCCGAAGACAAACGCCCGTCCTGAGGTTGGGAACAACAAACCCAGCATCAGCTTAATCGTGGTTGATTTTCCAGACCCGTTTGGCCCCAGCAATCCAAAAATCTCGCCGCGGCGTACTTCAATATCCAGCGACTTCAGAGCGTGTACTTTCTTTCGTCCCCAGAAATCGCGATAAATCTTCCCGAGATTTCGCGTTTCGACAATAACATTCGTGGGGTCGGTCGAGGTGCCTGTGGCGGAAAGGGTAACCGTTGATGTTGACATGAAATAACTTGGGAAAAGTAGGATCGGGCCGGAATGCCAGGGAAAAGTGCAAGTGTTTAAGTTAGTGCCATTTTTGGGCATCTGTCTTACGACTTCCGCCCAGTACGCGTTGGGTTGTAGCCCGGTTCAGCGATGCCACCTATCGAAAAGGTCCATGAATTGGAATTCCGACTCTGGACGTTTTTGTCTTGTTGCACCCCCCTCAGACTTGGGCAGCGAATCGCCGAGCAAGCACTATAAATCCCAAACATTCGGACGACAAGCGACTCCCCCCCTCACACAACTCACTTGAATCCAAATAAACTGTGAAGTCTCCGCGCAATCGAATCTTCCCCGAAAACCTCCGAATGGCCCCGATGGATCGGATCGACCCCAGATACACCGACGCAGTCCGTTACCTGTACGACCGGATCAACTACGAGAAATCGTCTGACCGCCCCTACAACCGGCAGACCTTCCGGCTTAGCCGGATGGAACATTTTCTTGGCGAACTCGGCTCACCTCATCTGCGAGCGCCCGTGATTCATATTGCAGGAACCAAGGGGAAAGGGTCTGTTTCCTGGCTCCTGGCGGAAGCGCTTCGGCGTTCGGGTATGCGTGTTGGACTTTACACCTCGCCCCATCTCATGCAACTTGAAGAGCGATTCGTGGTCGATGGCCTGCCTTGCAGCCCCCAGGAATTATTCGAACAAATCGAAGGACTTCAACTTGCAGACCATAAAACTAGCCAGTCTGAGCACGGCCAACCCACGTTTTTTGAAATGACTACCGCTCTGGCTTGGTCGCTTTTTGCCGCCCGAAAAACGGATGTCAACGTGATCGAAGTCGGGCTGGGAGGACGATTGGACAGCACCAACGTCTGCAACAGTTCGTTGGCGATTATCACCTCCATTAGCTTTGATCATCAGCAACAATTGGGAAACACGATCGCGTTGATCGCAAGCGAAAAGGCTGGGATCATTAAGGAAAATGTTCCCGTGATCAGTGGAGCTCGGCACCCCGACGCAGCTGAGGTGATCGAAGCAACCAGCCGTACCCATCGTTGCCAGCTTTGGCAGATTGGCCGAGACTTTGATTCGACGCGAAGCCCGAAGGGACCTGCGGATGCATTGAACTCGGAACCAGTCTGTTGCCAGCTGAGTTTTCAGGCCCTCAATCAGGAGCTCTCCCAAACAGGTTTTTCGGAGATATCCCTTCGAATGGCCGGCCAACACCAGGGTGAAAACGCAGCCATTGCCATCGCCGCTTGGCAACGACTCCAAAAGTTAGGCTGGAAGATCGACAACCAAGCAATCCTGGATTCTCTGGCCGAAACACAAATCAGTTGTCGAATCGAACAAGTTGCCAGTCATCCTACTGTTGTGATCGACACCGCTCACAACGTGGCATCGATCGAAGCGCTGATTAACGCTCTTAAAGAACACTACTCCCCTGCAAAACGAACCATCGTCTTCGCATGTTCCAAAGACAAAGAAGTTACCAAAATGATTTTGCAACTGATGCCAGCCTTCGACCGAATCATTTTGACTCAGTTTCAAAACAACCCTCGAGTTGTCCCGCTGGAAAACCTAGAAGCCATTGCCAAAGAACATCAATCGCATTTTCCAAAAGTTGAGATATTGTCGGCCCCTTCCAGCGACGTTGCATTACGCCACGCGATAGAATCAGCCGTGGAACAGGAATTGATCTGCGTTGCAGGCTCCTTCTTCCTCGCCGCAGAAATTCGCCCCCTGTTCTGAATGTAAAGCTTTGAGCTTTAAGCCATAAGGTGTAAGCCAGACTCCTCCCTTCAATCTTCGCACTTCAAACTTCAAACTTCACCAACATGCTTGTCTCTGATCGTCCGAATGTTTATCGCTTGAGCCGCGACGTATGGAGCCATATCGTGGTCGTCGATCAAGATGGACGCGAGTATCGCGACGTAACGGTGGTTCCGTTGTTCCCCATCTCGGCGACCAAGCAATGGATCTCCTTGGTCAGCAGCGACGGCGATGAGATCGTCTGCTTCAAGTCGCTTGAGGGACTGGAGGCCGAAACGATTCGATTGCTGGACGAGGAACTCGCCTTGCGAGAATTTGTACCGGTCATCGAAAAGGTGATCGAAGTCTCTGGGACTCAAGAGCCTTGTGAATGGATTGTCGACACCGATCATGGTCGGACAAATTTTGTCATCAATGCAGAAGAAGATGTTCGTCGCGTGTCTGCCAAGTCCGTTGTTTTCACCGACGCCAATGGTATACGCTTTCGAGTTGATGATCTGAGATTGCTCGATCGTCGTTCCCGCGCTTTCGTAGAATGGTATGTTTGATGCCCAATCGATTCCCATCGTCCATGCTTTCCCAGCCTTGGCCGCAAATCGTTTCACGATATCTCGTTCCGATTGAACCCAAGCGATGTGGGCACTTCTTTACCGATGTTTTAATCATCGGTGGTGGTTTAGCGGGGCTTCGAGCTGCCCACGAAATCGACCCTTCCCTTCAAACAATGATCTTGACGAAGGACAAGTTGGAGGAATCCAACAGCGTCTACGCTCAAGGTGGAATCGCAAGTGTCTGGGATCCTGAAGATCGTTTTGATAACCATGTTCAAGACACCTTGGTTGCCGGAGGCGACTTATGCGATCCGACGGTCGTCGACATGGTGGTCCGCGAAGCACCGGAACGAGTTGCCGAACTGATTCAATGGGGAACGCGATTCGATCAGAACGGAGACCAGTTGGCCCTGGGGCGCGAAGGAGGGCACTCGCACCAGCGCATTATCCACGCCCTAGGTGACGCGACTGGCAAGGAGATCATGCGAGCAATGATCGAGCACACCCGTCGACGTTCCAACATCGAAATCTCCGAAGAAACGTTCACGATCGATTTGCTGACTCACGAAGATCGTTGCCAAGGTGCCATCGCATCCATTCGTGGCGGCAAGCCTATCTTGATTTGGGCCAAAGAAACCATTCTCTGCACCGGAGGTTGCGGCCAAGTCTTCCGGGAATCCACTAACCCACGCGTTGCGACAGGGGACGGGCATGCAATCGCCTTTCGCGCAGGGGCCGTGATGCGGGATATGGAATTCATGCAGTTCCATCCAACGGTGTTGTATATCGCCGGCAGCTCCAGAACCCTTATTACCGAAGCTGTACGCGGTGACGGTGCTCATTTAGTGGATGCCTCAGGCTACCGATTCATGGGTGAATACGACCAAAGACTGGAACTGGCACCTCGCGATGTCGTGAGCAAAGCGATCGTCAATCAAATGGAAAAGACTCAGGCACCCTGTGTCTATCTTACCATGAAGCATTTGGATGCAACCAAAGTTCGAAATCGGTTCCCAGGAATAGCCAAAGTGTGCGAGGGGTTTGGACTGGATATCGCCGTCGACCCAATCCCGGTTCGCCCTGGAGCTCATTACATGATCGGCGGTTGCACCGTCGACGAAAATGCAGCCACCTCACTGCCAGGACTTTGGGCTGCCGGCGAAGTCACCAGTACCGGACTGCATGGCGCGAACCGACTGGCGTCGAACAGCCTGCTAGAGGGGTTGGTCTACGGAGCCATCGCAGGTCGCAACGTTTCTCAAGCGGCCCTGAATAGAAACAGTACCGAGCTTCGTGTCCTTCCTATCAACAGCCCTGCCAAGGGTGCCTCCAGCCAACCGATCGATTTGGCGGATATTCGCAACGCAGTTCGCGCGCTGATGTGGCGAAACGTGGGTGTTCAGCGCCGCGAAGATCGACTTCTGGAAGCGTTCCACGCCATCCAGCAATACTGTCGCTATGTCCTGGCTCAAGATCTCAATAGCACAGACGGATGGGAACTGCAGAACATCCTAACCGTAAGCCTTCAAATGGCATGCGCGGCAACGGCAAGAAGCGAATCCCGAGGGGTTCACTTCCGAACCGACTTTCCCAAAATGGATAACGTCCACTGGCGTAAACATCTCGAACTGCGAAGAGAAAATTAAAACTAAGGAATCACCCCGTGATCGCTGTGCCATTCAATACACCGCTGTGCTTCATTCTCGTTTTAGTCACGTTCGCAGCTGCTCCCGAAGCCAATGCACAAGGGAAATTGGGACTGGCCAAAGAGCTGGTCGAATCGCTAGGCCTTCGCTTTAGTAAAGAGGTCGCAGAAGAAGGCGCCGAGATTCTGACGCGAAAGGTAGAAACCTTTCTGGTGAAATATGGGGACGATGGTGCGGACGCGTTGCGCAAAGTGGGGCCGTACGCAATCCAATTGGTTGACGATGCCGCCGCCGATGGCGTTCAAGCCACACGATGGCTTGCCAAGTTTGGTGACGAGGCAACATCGGTCGTCCGCAACGAAACACGTCGCAATCTCGCAACCAAATTAGGGGACGAAGCGGCCGAAGCCATGATCAAGCATGGCGAAATTGCCGAGCCCATTTTGGAATTGGCCGGGAAGCCAGCCGCGAACGCTCTTCGTGCCGTTTCTGAACAAAATGCCAGACGTATCGGCATGATGGCTAAGTCCGGCGAACTCGATAAAATCGGCAGAACAACCGAGCTGATGGATACCATCGGCAAGTACGGCGATCGAGGAATGGACTTTGTCTGGAAGAACAAAGGCGCTTTGGCAGTCAGCGGAGCTCTCGTTGCATTCCTGGCAAACCCCGAGCCTTTTATCGACGGCACCCAAGAGCTTGCGAACGTGGTCGCTCAATCTGCTATCGAACCTATCGCCAAAGAAGTTGGTAACAAAACCAACTGGACTGTCACAATCATCACGCTGGCTCTTTGCGCCGTTGGATACCTTTCCTTCAAAACATGGATTCGTCAGCGGACAAAACGCGGAGCGCGATAGTCTCATGTCGAGTTCTCCCCATATCTCAACGCCCGCAACCTCGCATTGGCTCGAGTTTGCCAGGGATGCCATGGCTTGCCGCTTTGAGATTCTGCTTCATCCAGGTCAGCCGAGCCACGGGGGCGAAGCTGCTTGCGAAGCGTTGGAAACCATAACCTACCTGGAACAAGTATTGAGCGTTTATGTTCCGTCCAGTGACTTGAGCCGACTTAATGCGAGTGGCGTTGGCACTTGGTTGGATGTCTCCGAATCAACCTTCCAACTTCTCAAGCTTGGAAAAGAAATTCACGAATCGACCGATGGCGCATTTGACATGACAGCTGCAAAGCTATCAAAAATCTGGGGCTTCCATCAGCGCCAAGGGAAAATGCCAACCGAACTGGAAATCGCTTCGGCCTTAGAGAGTATCGGAACGGAGCATATCGAACTGGATGAGACAACGCGACGTGTTCGATTCCAACGGTCGATTGAAGTCAATCCAGGCGGAATCGGTAAAGGGTTTGCCATCGATTGCGCAGCCGGCGCTCTTCACAAACGTGGGGTGCAGCATTTTGCTTTCCATGGCGGAAAAAGCAGTGTGCTATGTCATGGAGGTCAGTCCTGGGACGCACCCGACCAAGGCTGGAAAATCGCAGTTCGCCATCCTGAGCAATCGGAAAGAATTTTAGGCACGCTTACTTTACTGAATCAGGCGCTTGGTACGAGCGGACCCGCAAACCAATTCTTTTACTTTCGTGGGAAACGCTACGGGCACATCATCGATCCTCGAACCGGTTGGCCATCCGAAGGACTTCTCAGCGTCACCGTGCTGCATCCATCCGCCGGCTGGGCGGATGCTCTTGCGACGGGGCTGTTTGTCATGGGCCTCGAACGCGCCATCGAGTATTGCGAACGCAATCCTGATGTTTGCATGTTAGCGTTAGCGGCTACCGATCGAGCGGGAACTTG
>Ga0247837_1007218_pt1 | contig 14921 bp, 4 predicted proteins | sample LaCtaG_2_FD_187115 | JGI IMG/M metagenome (GOLD analysis project Ga0247837, IMG submission 187115) | Freshwater microbial communities from meromictic Lake La Cruz, Castile-La Mancha, Spain - LaCruzMarch2015_14.5m | ecosystem: Environmental > Aquatic > Freshwater > Lake | place: Spain: Castile-La...
AACTCCCCGATTTTCCTGCATTGTTGGCTGTACATCCTCAGTACCACGTCGTTGATGGCGCTGCCGCAGTGGCAAGTTGCGGCTACTTCGGATACTGTGGCGTTGGAAAGTCGGACTAGGAGGCAGTCTTCGCAGTAGACGTGTCCGCAGCTCCAGGTCTGAGGCACTTCCTTGCGGTTGCAGCCACTGCAGGGCTGCTTTTCTCGCATTTCGTAGAGGACGCTAAGGATGTCCTCGGCTAAAGGACGCCGGCTTGGGTCGAGAGAAAGAATGCTACTGAGGGTGCGGATTAGCTCAGAGGAGTAGCGACTTTCCAGTAATTTGGCAATATAGGCGTGCAGGTCCTCCTGCGACCTACTAAAGTAGTCCGCAATGCTGACATTGCAGTCCAAAGTGGCCATATCCAGCATCACTCTGCCCAGTCCCCAGATATCATCCTTGATGGAAATCTCATACGTAGTCTGCTGTCCAGACCGAAAAGCCTCATAGGACTGCGGCGTCAAGTACTGCTGCGTCCCTCTAATAGTCTGATTTCTCTGCGAAACGCCAATCGGCACATGTTTCGAATCGTCGAAATGTCCCAAAAGCAAGCTTTTCCCCCTTACGAAGACTGTATCCGGACTGATGTTGCGGTGCACTACTCGCATAGCGTGCAGTTTGAACAGGACTTCTGCAAGGTGGAACATATGAGTGCAGAGCTCGGCTTCAGTCCAGTACTCCCGTCTCCGCTTCCTTTTGGCGATATCTTGCGCTAGCATGCAGTCGAACCAGTCGAGGAAGATGTTCAACTGTCCCTGTGCTATCCTGTGGTGCAGCGGCTTCACCACAGCCAAAGACTCTCCGAACTCCTTGAAGGCTGATAGCATACTCAGGTCCCTCATAGCCTCTTCCCGGTTTACCTTGAACACCTTGAGCCAGGCTCGATTGGGGACTGTGCCTTCGGAGGTGGGGAAGGTGCATTTGTACATGTCGTAGGAGTCGGATTGCTGGATTAGCTCGCGGCGGAAGCTGCGGTAAATGTCTGTCTCCATAATTTTCCTACATTCTGAGTAGAAGAGGGATGGGACTGAGGAGGATGAGGAGAGCTGGAGATGGTGGGAGGCTTTGAATAGTGGGGATTGAGGGAAAGACGGGTATGTGTAGGAGATAGAAGACGGATGAAGCCTGCGTAGTGAGGAACTTAGAGACATATTGAGGGGTGTGAGTCCTGTTGGAAGCTATAGAGTCAATCAATCTGCTATGGAAAGCACAAATCAGCCATATTCTGAGACTTTCGCTTTCTTTTGGGTATTTGCCGCTAGAACTGCTTTCCAATGCCTATTTCGCCCCAAATCTTCCCTTCCTGCCTACATTTCCCTCTGCAGTCAAACCATCAACTCAGAATTTCCCCAATTTCCCACTTCCAACCCATTATCCGACAGGGACTTAGCGAACTCCCCAGAAGTTTCTGTATGAACAAGGCAGTTAATTAGGCTAAAAAGTGTCTTCCACAGGCTGGCGCAGCTGTTTGCCCAGCATCAGCACGCCTCCGACCTCTCTGTACTGGTCCATGCCCTCGGGACATATCAGCTCCTTTGTTTGTCTCTTCATCATCAGACTTGAAAAGTGCTTTTCCGTATTTTCGTCCAATTTCACCCTTACAGACCCTGCGGGTAGAGACTGAACTCGACTGGTGTCATAGATAGAAGCGGAAACTGACTGAGCACTTGGGTCGTTAGGGTACTCCGCCTTGAGAGAGCGCTGGGGAACGGAGGAAATGTGCGTAGAGCTATTGATAACACTCGTGCGGGGCTGGACAGAGGCAGCTTTGGACGGAGAACGCTTGCAATGCAGGCATTGGAGGAACTTGCGCAGACATACTAGCATTATTACTACAACTGCACAGAAAAGGGAGACTGCTAATAGGCGAAAATAATGGAGAGACTACCTCTTGGATGTGTGTTTGAGGGGGAAAACGGCAATTGCCTCGAAAAGTATGCAAAATTGCACTTTTTGGCATAAATTGCTGATTTCCCCACTTCCACCGGATGCATCAAATAGCCATTCCCACCGAAACTCTAATAAGTCCGCAAATCTGCCTCAGTCCCTTCGACTCCAGACACATAGCGACCATATCCCATTAAAAGGAAAATAGTGCACTCGGCGATGCAGCGGTTTCCCTTACTGTAGGAGTTACGGAAAAATAGGCACTGTAAGGGCTGGGGCTTAGAGTACCTTTCGCTACAATAAACAGCAGTCCTCTCTGAAACTTCGAAAACTTCGGCTGATACTTAAAACCGGACAAAATATGGAACCTTTGAACCAAAGGCTACAGTTTGGTCGGAAAGGCTGATAGGGTGTTAGGCAGGACAGGGAATTTAGTACGCTTTATGCAAATTTGTACTCTTTTTCTATCTAAAGCGGAGAGCCAATTCAGACCAATGCGGGTTTTTGGGCTTTTCTGATTTTTATAGAAAAATTGAGGAAGGGGAAAATGAAGACAGGCTTAGCTAATTGTGCAAAAGGCAGACTTTGGAAGGATATACTGCAGGTCTAGGGGTGACTTTTAGCTTGTTGCTCTATTACAATGTCCATATTAACATAGGAGGTCCCTAAATGCACAATTCTGCATTAATACAATAGACTCAACGGTAAATTGGAAGGGAAAAGAGAAGTATTGACTCCGCAGTTTGTGAAAGGCTCGATTGAAAGGACCTTTATGGGAAGTAACCAGTTGTGTACTAATCCAATGGGTTTTACGGATTTCAAATTCCTCACAAGGGGAGTGTGATAGCTTCGAAGCATTAGCGAATAGCGGGAAATGGAGGAAAGGAGAGTTTTGACTGGAAAAGAACAGCTAGCGTCCAGGCTAACTACCTATTTCCTATACTATTCCTCCGTTTCTACCCTTTCACTACTGCGCCAGTCTTCTTGTCAAAGCGGACAATGGCCCCACCTTGAATCATGTACACACAACCCTGATAAACCACTGGCTGAGAACTCTGATACACACTCATGCTCTCAGCCCGTGTGGTTAGAGGCTCGCCCAGTGGTCCTTCCTGTCCTGCAGCTAGCTTCATCATATAGGTTTTTGAGCGCACCACTAGCAGACCCTCATCCTCGTATAAACAGCAGTTAGTTTTTTCAGGGAAGCAAATGGGGACAGGCAGGAATGTGTCTGTCTTTGGAGAGAAGACTTGAATAGTGGCGGAGTAGCCACACAGGTAGATAAAGGCTTTGAACAGGCAGGGATTGAAGTACCTTCTAGTTTCATTCATATCTGGCAAGTCCTTCCAAGTACGTTTGTCGAGGCGGAACTTTTCGCATGAAGAGACTGCTAGATAGCTGGTACGATCTGCTGCTAAATAAAGCATACCATAACCTGCTATGTAGTGGGTACTGCCTGCGTAGTTGGTACGACCTGCTGGTTTGTCTGTTACTATCTACTGATTGAAGCTTACATCCTCCGAATACATAAATTTTGCGTTGATAGGCGAGTACTCCGTGCAAATATCGAGCAACCTTCATATCAGCCTGTGGCTCCACACTGCCATCAAGACTGATAATATAGGCTTCTTTGAACGTACCTGCTGCTGGTTATATGATACTACCTGTTCCGTACTTTCTACTTGAACCATACCCTGCATAGAAATCACCACCTCCACAGCAGAAAATGCTCCCATCCTCCAGAAACACCCACCTACTATAGTTGTTAGCCTGTATTTCAGATTTCAAAGCCAGTGATTCCCAAGCATTTCCTTGGATATTAAAGCAGCGCAGGGTAGTGCTGGTGACATGTACCAATCCACCAATTGTCGTATGCTGTTGAAACAGTAGTTTTAAGGCCTCAATTTCGATTCTCCCTTCCCCTTTGAGCAATTGCACAAGTTTGTCTTTGACTTGGTCGAAGTTTGTTTTGATCTGAGTGGCTATTTCCGCCCCCTCTGCCTGTCTCGAAGCCACAATAAGCAGTTGGCCCAGTTCCTTCACTCTGTTAAATCTGTCAGGTGTCACTGTTTCTAGCAAGTATACTGCCATTTCCGGTATGAAAACCAATAAGTCCGCATCATCTCTCCCTCCCAACTCAGCCACTACCTTAACGCAAAGGCCCGTCATGCGGTTCACAGGGTTTCGAGCCAGAGGTAGACACGCCCGAACAACACGTGAGAGATCCGCAGTTCTGAACTGCAGTAAAGTGCCTATATCCGGGCAATCACGTGGGTCTATTTCCAAGCAATATAGCAGCTCGCTAAGTTCTGTGCAGGCCGCTAGAGTTTCCCTGCTTTGGTTTTGGCGGACAGCGTCAAGCAGCGCAGCAACTACAGGGATAGCCAACATCACCAATTTGTGAATGAGTTGGACGCCTTCTTGTTGATCTAGGAGTGTTCCGAGTGTCCTGCCGAGTTCCGGTACAGACTTGGTCTCGCAGAGGAGCAGTACAGCCTCCACAAAGCCAGTGACTCCTCTTTCTGACATTTGAGGGAAGTTGTCGAGTCTGTGGAACAGCGCTGCCAGTGGGTCTGCAGACTTGATGTTGAGAAGCGTCCTCAACCAAGTGCTCAGTAGATTGGCGGGTAGAGCGTACTTGGCGTACATTTCCGCTAGTGTGAGGACTGTGGCGTAGCTGACATTCTCCTGCGCAAGCACTCTTTCCATGATAGCTAACAAGTCCAGTACTGCTTCTTGTGTTAGTTGGTTCAGCACACAGACACAGAAAGACGCCAAGTGAGAGTCTCCGGGGAGTCTTTGCCTTCCTTGCAGCCATAAGTTTGGCACTCTAAGTACCAAATCTGGGTTGCCTGCATCAAGGAGGTCAGTAAGGCTCTGCAGGAACTGTAGGAGGCTTGCATCTTGGCTGAGGCTCAGTAGAGTCATTGCTTCACAGATCAGCTGAACTGCGGTTTGGCTATTTCTCTTCGTCAGGGCAATAAAGCAGCCCAGACATTTGGTTGGGGACTCAGTTCTGAGGTTCTGCAGAAACACACTCAGTCTTGCAGACACACTGGTATTCCGAGAGAGTTCCACCAGCGCCTGTCCCAACTCCTCCACTTGGACAGACACTACTTCTTTCTCCAGCAAATACAAGGCGGCGGCTGGAAGGCAGACCAGTAGTTCCGCACTAGGTCTGGTTTGCAGCTCAGTCAGCAGTGCTCTGCTAAACCCTGTCATATGGTAGGCAGGCTTTTCCGCAAGAGGTAAACAGGCTTGAGCCAGCCTTGCAATATCCTCAGCTTTTTGGTTGAGAGTCGTGAGGTCCGGAGGCAGCACGTTGTCCCTTTCGAAACAGGCTAAAAGCTTAGCGAGTTCCGTGCAAGCCGCAATGACAGAGGGACTGTTCAGTAGCCGAGCAGTGTCCAGTAGAGTGCCCGCTAAAGGCACAGTGAGCAGAGCCAAGCTGCTGATCAGTTGGAAGGTGTCTGGTTTCGTCAGTAGGTCTAGGAGAGTTGCGGAGAGCTCCGCGGCAGGTTTTGTAGTGCACAGGAAAAGCACTGCCTCTACGAAGCTGGCCACTGTCTTGGTTGAGACTTGATAGAGGTTCAGTCTGTCGAAGAGTGGGGCGAGGGAGTCAGCGTTTCTGAGGTTTAGCAGACTTTCGAGCCAGCTGCTCAGGGAAGGCGCTGGGAAGGAGTACTTGGCGTACATTTCCGCTAGTGTGAGGACTGTGGCGTAGCTGACATTCTCCTGCGCAAGCACTCTTTCCATGATAGCTAACAAGTCCAGTACTGCTTCTTGTGTTAGTTGGTTCAGCACACAGACACAGAAAGACGCCAAGTGAGAGTCTCCGGGGAGTCTTTGCCTTCCTTGCAGCCATAAGTTTGGCACTCTAAGTACCAAATCTGGGTTGCCTGCATCAAGGAGGTCAGTAAGGCTCTGCAGGAACTGTAGGAGGCTTGCATCTTGGCTGAGGCTCAGTAGAGTCATTGCTTCACAGATCAGCTGAACTGCGGTTTGGCTATTTCTCTTCGTCAGGGCAATAAAGCAGCCCAGACATTTGGTTGGGGACTCAGTTCTGAGGTTCTGCAGAAACACACTCAGTCTTGCAGACACACTGGTATTCCGAGAGAGTTCCACCAGCGCCTGTCCCAACTCCTCCACTTGGACAGACACTACTTCTTTCTCCAGCAAATACAAGGCGGCGGCTGGAAGGCAGACCAGTAGTTCCGCACTAGGTCTGGTTTGCAGCTCAGTCAGCAGTGCTCTGCTAAACCCTGTCATATGGTAGGCAGGCTTTTCCGCAAGAGGTAAACAGGCTTGAGCCAGCCTTGCAATATCCTCAGCTTTTTGGTTGAGAGTCGTGAGGTCCGGAGGCAGCACGTTGTCCCTTTCGAAACAGGCTAAAAGCTTAGCGAGTTCCGTGCAAGCCGCAATGACAGAGGGACTGTTCAGTAGCCGAGCAGTGTCCAGTAGAGTGCCCGCTAAAGGCACAGTGAGCAGAGCCAAGCTGCTGATCAGTTGGAAGGTGTCTGGTTTCGTCAGTAGGTCTAGGAGAGTTGCGGAGAGCTCCGCGGCAGGTTTTGTAGTGCACAGGAAAAGCACTGCCTCTACGAAGCTGGCCACTGTCTTGGTTGAGACTTGATAGAGGTTCAGTCTGTCGAAGAGTGGGGCGAGGGAGTCAGCGTTTCTGAGGTTTAGCAGACTTTCGAGCCAGCTGCTCAGGGAAGTCGCTGGGAAGGAGTATTTGGCGGACATTTCCGTCCATTTCAGGGCAGTAGTGCAACTCGCTTCCTCCTGAACAAATACCCGCTCCATCGAAACCAACAAATTGGGTAGTCCATCCAGTTGCTGTTGCCTCAACACGCCAATACAAAAAGCAGCCATGCGCGGGTCTCCTGGGAGTCTTTGTCTGCCCTTTAACCACAAGTCTGGAATGCGCAGAATCAAGTCATTGGGTTGGCTCTCAGCGTGCAGTGCGCCAAGGAGGTCTTGAAGGAGTTGGAGGAGGACTGCCTCTTCATTTGGATTCGGAGCCAGTGCCTCTCTTGTGAACTTCTCCGCGTCCCTGCTTCTACCTGTCAGAGCGGAAAAGCACTCGAGGCATTTGCCAGCGAACTCAGTTTGTCCGTTTTTCAGGAGCTCGCAGATTCGGTCTGACACTTCCTCGGGAGCGGCCGTTTCCTTTAGGATGCCTTCGCAAGAGTTGAGGAAAGCGGTGAGTCGGGTCCCGAAGGCTTGGGCGTTCCTTGTAATGAGGAGAGCCAGACTCAGTTGTTTGACTGGCGGAAGTCTGCTGAGTACTGCAGGGAGAGACTTTTCGATTTCCCTCCCATTGAATTTCGCGAGTTCTGCAAGCAGCGCTCCTGTCTGTACGGCCAGGTCTTCCGACCCACAAGTCCGGGGTAACAGCCATTCTGCGAAGGTAGTGGCTTCTCTCGACTGTAGCCACTCCAGAAAGTTATTCACCAGATCGGTCAGCTTTTGTTCGTCTCTGAAATGGGCAAAGCCATCGACCAGCGCACCAGCAGCGTTGTACAGGGTTTGTTCGGGCTGCAGTAGGGACAGTATTTTGGTTACCCGGGCTATTGCTTCCGAGTCGGAAGAAGTCTTCACCATCCGAAGGGTCGAAAACACACGCTCTAACATCTTGATACCCCTGGCTTCCTTTACCCGCTTCGATACTTCCGTGAACAGGAGGGCGGACTCGCTGAGCAGTGGAAGTGTGCGGATTACGAAGGACAGGAGGACAGCGGGATTGACTGATTGGCATTTTTGAAGGAGTTGGACCAGTTTGAGAGCAGCGGGGTCAAAGCCACGGTCAGCCACTGTCTGTAGGATTGCTTGCATTTCCCCTGCGTACTTCTTCACCCAGTCCATGGGGAACCCCAGCAGTGCTTCCCGCCACTCGCCACTCTCAGTACTCAACACCTTCATCAATCCGTCTCCAAACTGAGTCCGAATGCGCTGGTCCTTCAAGCCTTGTAAGCGTTGGAGAAGGGTGAGGACATCATCCAAAAGGTCGGAATCAGCAAAGCGAAGGAGGCTTTGGAGTGAGTGTTTGGCGGTGGGTTGGTCTCGTAGGCTGATGTACACCTCTTCCACTTGGTTCACCAGTCTCAGGCCCACTTCAGGGTTGGCCTTCAGCCGACGGTGAACTTGGTCTGCGAAGGCCGCTATGTCTGGACAGGGACCAGCGGCTCTGGCTACTTGCACACACACTCTCGCGACCTGCCGCATACATGCAGGGTCGAGATCTTCGTTAATCCCCAAACTAGCTAGGCCGAAGAAGCTCTCAACAGCCTTGGCATCCAGCCAGTCTCGGTCGAGTCTTGATACCAGCGGTATTACCTCCGACACCTTCTTGGCCGCTTCCCTCGATACTTCATGCAGGCGGTCTTGTAGTTCCTTCATGCTGGCCTTCACCTGCTCAGCCGCTTGGTCTAGAACTGTGTGTTGCAGTTCTGCCTTCAGTTGGGCGATTTGCGAAGTGAGTTCTTGGATCTGCTGTTGGAGGTTGGTCTGGTCTATGAGTTTGGTATTGAGTTCTTCGACCTGGGTCTTCAAGGACTGCACTAGGGCTTCATTGGCTGGAGCCTGGGCTTGAGGTCTGGTTTGGAGATGGTGGATTTCTTCGCGCGCTTGAGCCAGTTGGGCCTGGCAGATCCGCAGTTCTGATTCTTGACTGAGAGCCCTGAAGAAAGCCTCCTCCAGTCCGTTCATGTTCTCCACAGCTTGAGCGATACTGCTGCGGAAGTCGTTTCTCTTTCTGAAGAACAGGTCTTGGAGACTTCCTGCCTGGGGAGCCTCAGCCCTCACTTTGGCCGCTGCCTCGACATTCGCCCTTTCGTCTTGAGGGATAGCTCCGGCAAATAACTCGAGAGGGAAATCCAGCACCCCAGCTTCCAGGTTGGCGCACTGCTCACAGGTGCACTTGCGGTACTCCGCCCCACACATACTGCATTGGTGCAGCTCCATGTCATCTAAGGGAGAGAAGTGGTGCTGGCCTGGGGCCCGCAGGTGTTGGGTCACACAGGGGTGACAGACGTGGACAGAGGGCTGGGTGCAGCTGCACTTCCACCCTGTCCGGTGCTCTGGGAGAGGTTCACGGGGAATCGCTGCCATAGCTATTATAAGCCTTCCCCATCCACCCAAATGCCATCTATGGCGTCGCCCAGCAGGCCGCTAGTCCAGCTGACCCTCGCTGCTCTCCACTCGTTCAGCTAAGATGGAGTATAGGGACTTTGACTCCTCGCCAAAAGTCCCAGGCTTTAAATAGGGAGAGATAGCTTCGCAGCCCAATATCACATATATAGGTCTATGATGACCAGCAGCGCTGTCCCGAGCTGTGAGAAAAGCTAGGGCGAAGGGCACATAGAAGCAGTTCCACACTGCTAACGCCATGATGAACAGGTCCCAGCGGAGACGGTGGGGACTCGTGACGCTAAGGAGACAGGGGAGGCGCTGGGAGTGTCGGAGAACTGAGGTGTTCAGGGACTGCTGGACAGTTTTTATCAGTGCTGCTGAGAAAAAGGCTGGACTCAGCGAAGTCGAGACCCGGCTTCATTACGTCGAGAAGCTTTAAAGCTCCATTAACTGCTCGAAAGCTAGGAGTAGTGTCTACTGCTCTATCAGTCCTTCCTATGAGGGATATGGGTAGTTGAAGCGACTCTAGTAGTGTGTGCATAGCTGCGTCCTTGCTACAAGTCTTGTCTCTCTGGCTGTCCTCTGCAGGCTTGTCAAGGACAGTAGTGGTATTCGAGCACTCTGTTGAAACTCAAGATGGAGCTCCGCTCAAAAGCCTTCATCGACTTCCAAGACACGAACGACCACTGGCAAACAGCCTACATCCTCGAAGTCTCCGAGAAGGAAGTCTACCTCCAACTAGAAGGCCAAGAGCGCGCTCTCTGGCTCCCCCTCAAATCCCCCCGACTTGCTCCTTTCCGCAGGTACTCCACTGCCGCTACCGCCTCTTCCTTCACTGCGCTGTGGTCGATGTCGCTGAGCAGTCTGCAGGACTTCGCAGGGAAGTTCAACTCCGTGCGGAGTCTGAGTGCAGGCGCAGTGACGCAGTTCATACGAGGAGAGCTGGTGTATCGCCTGGTGGCCGCGATACAGCAGGGCGCGGACTGTGAGGACTCTGAGGCGCAGTTCCTCTACAGAGGAGTGCTAGCGCCTGCAATGCACCTGGCTTTGGACTGGCTGCAGCGACTGTCCTCGACGTACCCAGACTACTACACAGCCCAGACCAACCCAGAGGCGTGCTTGGCCGACCCAGCAGTGGCTATGGCAGCAGCCTACCGAGAGCTGAGTCTGTGTCTGCGAGTACTGCTCGGAGAGGAGTCCGCTACAGCTGCGGCCCTGCAGCGCTTCGACGAAGCCCACTGTTCCCGCTCCTTCGCCTTTTGGAGCCGCAGTAGTCTCGACTGTGTGTCTGAAATGCTTCGGGACTACGGGCCACTTTCCCTCCTGTCCACCCTGCAAGACCCTTCGTAACCTCCACTTAGCATTCCGCTGGAAATCCTCGCCTACCTGCCAATCGGTCCACTGTGCAAGTACCTGCTTGCTAGCGACATAGCGGAACTGCCACGCTACTTCCAAGCCGTACTAGCACGCATATCCACGCTTAGTGAGAGGGACATCAAGGACTACGAGCAGCAGGTGAAGAAGGCAGTGGTCGTCCATCTCTCAGACTTGCAGAAACTGATGCGGCTGGAAGACTACAAAGTCCTCAGAAAGGTGGAGTTGGACGTCAGTTTGAAGCTGCTCAAATCCAGCTTCTTAGAAAAGCGCATCCGCGGCTTGAACGAAATCAAGGAAAGCATCGAAGACTGCAGCAAGGCCAAAGGCGGGTACTTCTGGACCTCCAAAAGCACCTCCCTCGACACAGCAGACCTAGTCGACTGGCTCAGCCAAAGCAACGTCCTCACGATCCTCAGTGAATGCGCACATGCAGAACTGCTCAAACGCTCACATGAAATCTTCGAGTTAATGGTGACCAAGCATAGGCTGACCCTGGAACAGTTGACAGCGTTGTGGCACAGTCTGGAGCGTAAGCATGAGTCGTATGTGAGGGTGGTGTATGAACTAGTCGCGAAGATGCCGGCTTGGATGAGTGCTCAGGAAACCAGAAGTTTGTATGAGTTGATAACTGCGCCGGGACAGGAAAAGGACGAAAAGTACTTAAACCTTATAAAGGACTTTTCAGTGGCTGCGCTAAATGCGAGGAATCGGGACCAAACGGACTACGGCGCGGAGCTACTATTCGGCCTCACGATAAACGAGCAAAACGAACAAGCGCTAAAAAGCCTAATTGCGCTGTTGAGCGAATGCCAAGCGCCCAATCGGCGGCAGTTCTACTTAGACAAGGCTCTAAAGTGCTTCATGGAAGACCTGGCCGTCCCTCAATGTCTCCAACTCGCCTTAGCCCTTCTCGATAAATTCCCAGTCTACGACCAAATCACCCTCCTAACCCAGCATAACCGCAAACAGCTACTAGTGACCTGCCTCACTTCGTCCATTAATGGCTACATCGAAATCACGAGAGACAGACATATAGTGGAGGATACGATTACAGCGGATAAAACGCTGCATTCCAAGCATATAAGACTCAGGTTTACCCTCCTTGCACAGTTAATCAGGAGGGGAGGAGTTATCGAGACTGCGAATTTGGATGTGATTTGGAAAGCCGCAGTAGTGAATCCGGTCCTGAAAAGCGACTCAAAGGTGGTGTTTAGCTGGATTTTGTGGGTAACTGACGCGTCCAAGGGACTAGGTGTGGAGGAGTGTCTGCATGTGCTTGGCTACTTCGCGAGCGGGAAATTATTCGATATGGCCACAGCCACGAGTGAGAGCTTCGAAGCGTTTTTCAAGCTTTTCCTGATAGTGAATCAAGGCAGAAGTCTGGAAGTCCGCGGGAACACAATCCTAAAGCGGCTGGATTTGCGAGTAACAGGCTTCGAAACGGCTCTGAGCTTCGCTTTAAACAGTGAATCAGAGGACGTCAGTGCCTCTGCTATGGCAGTAGTCTTGGAATGCTGTGTCCTACTGTCCTCCAGAGTCTCTAAGCCGGACCTGTGGACTCAACTAGCCTCTGACATCTTGGTAGTGCTGTCGGAGCCGCACTCCAGTAGGACCAACAGAGCGCTGAAACTGTGTCTTTTCCTGATTGACCTGCAAGTGCCAGTGCCGGCCTTCGACTCCAAAGCCACCAAAATGACCCTGTACCTGTCTCTCCCGGCCAGTCGGTCTGAACGACTGGTAGTGCCGAGTGACATTTCACTGGGGCAACTCCGCAGGAAAGTCGCGGAAATCGTCCACACCCACCCTACCAAGATCCGTCTCCGCTGGGCGCGCATCTACACAGACGAAGAAGACGAACTGCCCCTACACAAAGTCCTCGCCTACAACACATCCCTCGCAGTGGAAGTAGTGCGCAACCTAGTGGACGAAGTGCGACCTCAGGACTTCCTAGCCACCGAAGGCCTGTACGACTGCTTGTTCCGCCTGGCCACACACCCCGCCTCCGCTCACTTCGCTTGGGAACTACTGCTGAAGCTGCCCTACAACCGCTTACTTAAACGTGCTCTGGAGAAGATGGACAGCTCCGCCTTCCTGCCGCCCACACCCCAAACCTTCCACAAGTGTCTCTACTCCCTGATGGGAATTGCAGAGTTCTGCCAAACCCCAGACTACGCAGACCGCTTTCTATCCAACGAAGCCTGCCAACACCTCATCAAGTCCGTGTTCGAAATGGACGTCTCGACCCTGGGCTGCAGTGGCTTGATGCTGGTGAAGTTCATCGAAGTGGTGGTCACACATATACGTAAGTTGCTGCAGCGCCATTCTGCTCTGCTGGATACGGCAACAGTGCTTACGCAGGCACTTCATTTGCTCTATTTCGTGTCCAAAAACCTGGAGAAGGGCAGTGAAAAGGCAGTGGAGGAAATCAGAGGTTTGTTCGTGGATAGCTATGTAGAGGGACAAAGCGGCCTATTTGAGTCAGTTATAACTGCTCATCCAAAGCTGAAAGAAACCCTCTTATCCGCAATTCTCCAATGCGAAATATCAGAAATCCGCTTATCCACCGCCAACCTAGTCCTCCACTTGAGCAGGTCTCCCTTCCACTTGAGTAGCGTTTTCCTCAAAATCCTGCTGGAACTGCTGCTGTTTGCGCAGCAGGAAAGCCACTCTTTGTGCTACTTCCAAGTCATGAGTAAACTTGTGAAGGCTGCGGGGAGCCAGTTTCGGGATGTGTTGGAAGAGTCGAGTAAGCATTTGTTTGATATGGTGCAGGGGAAGGAAGAAACCAGTGCCGACTCCAAGGACGAAGGACTGATTGGGTCCTTAAAGCTACTGCACAGCATAGGCAAGACCTTGCACCTCTCCAGCGCTCCCAACGACCTGGAGACCTTCCTGCAACGGTGCCTTTTGGACATTTCGCCCATATGCAAGCACCAAGACACCCGCAAAATGGCCTACAAGGTCCTTTTAGGCATGACTCTAAGGACTCCAGGGGGCATCGACCTGCTTTTACCGCATTTTACTCAATTATATGAAGACCCGAGCTGGAGAACTGGCCGGATTTCAGCCTGGGAAGTGAGTCCAAAGCACGGAGAACGCAGTACTTGCGGCTTTGTGGGGATTCGCAACTCTGGCTGCCTGTGCTACATGATTTCCGCCCTACAACAGCTCTACTTAGTGCGTAGTTTCCGCTCTTCCATCCTCAGCCTCGACTTCCCCTCCTCTGAAAGTCCGGAAAGCAGCCTATTGTGGGGGTGTCAACGTGTATTTGCAGGGCTGCAGTACAGCACAAAGCAGTGTATCAGCATCAAGCGACTCTGCAGAGTGCTGGAAGGGTCGAGTGTGGTGAACGTCAATGAGCAAATGGACGTGGAGGAGTTCCTCAATGCCTTCATGGACCAGTTGGAGAGGCAGTTGGGTCCCAATAAGGCGCTCATTGGCAATCACTTTGGAGGGCAGTTGGCGACGGAAATCATAGGGAAGGGGAGTTGTGTGCATACGAGTGAGCGAATTGAGGCCTTTTTGACCCTGCCGCTAGAGGTCAAAAACAAGAAAAGTCTCCTGGACAGCTTGGAAAGTCTGGTCAAGGGGGAAACGCTGGAGGGCGACAATGCCTACCAGTGTGACCTGTGCAATGCCAAAGTCACGGCCCAGAGACGTCTCGGCCTGCGCCACCTCCCCAACATCCTCATAGTCGCCTTACGCAGATTTGACTATAACCTGGACACTATGCGGCGTATGAAGCTGAATAACTACTACGAATTCCCATGGGAAATCGACCTGGAGCCATACACCATAGAAGGATTACATAAGCAAGATAGTGACCTGCCGCACTCCCACCCTGGCTTCCCTGCCGATTACTACCAATTCAGACTCAGGGGAGTGGTCATTCACACTGGCAGTGCTGAGGGCGGCCACTACTACAGCTTCATCCAGGACCGAAGCACTGCCAAATGGTTCGAATTCAATGACATAATTGTGAGAGAAGTGGACCCTTTTGATATCCCTGCTGAGGCTTTCGGCGGGGAGGAGAAATTCAGAACTTCCTCTTATGCAGGGGAAAAGGTAGAAATCCAGGAAAAGGTCACAAATGCGTATTTATTGATATACGAAAGGATGGGAATCTTTTCTCCTAGAGAGCAGGCGGAAAAGGAACTTCGAGAGTTGGTGCTGCCCGCTGAAATGCCGGAAGCCCAGTCCACCACTGCTATAGTGGGGAAAATCACACAGAAAAACAAGACCAATTGGCTACGGAAAAACGCCTTTGCAGACAATTTCGTCCACTTCGTGATAAACCTCGCCCAGGAACAAATCTCCAATTTACCCGTCTTCAAACTCGCACTTTCCGTGTTTCTCACAGTAGTCTGCCGCACGAAGGAAAACACCGCAATTCAAGTGATCTTCCCAGAGCTGCAAAGAGCTGTAGGGTCCAGTCCAGACGCTGCCAAATGGCTTTCAGAGGTGTTTTCCTACCCAGAAGTCACTGA
>Ga0247837_1007236_pt1 | contig 14890 bp, 12 predicted proteins | sample LaCtaG_2_FD_187115 | JGI IMG/M metagenome (GOLD analysis project Ga0247837, IMG submission 187115) | Freshwater microbial communities from meromictic Lake La Cruz, Castile-La Mancha, Spain - LaCruzMarch2015_14.5m | ecosystem: Environmental > Aquatic > Freshwater > Lake | place: Spain: Castile-La...
GAGAGTTGCCGGGCTGCCACCACTACCGCACTCTATCTGCCGTCGGACTGCGGCCCGATTGAAGTGAGGGTGCCCTTGCTAGACCGCACGATTCAATTGCGTCACACTGACGTTGTGAAAATCCTTCCGGTCGATTCGCCCGTCTCGGGCGTGCTCGCGGGCCAGGACGGACCGACCCGGCGGGCCATCGTGCGGTTGCTTCTGGAGTCAGGTTCGATCACCGCTGTCGACATCGGCCGCCGACTCGACCTGTCCGCCGCGGGAGTGCGTAGGCACCTCGATGCGCTGGTGGAGGGCGGCGACGCGGAAGCCAACCCCGCGGCGGCATGGCAGCACGCGGGCCGCGGACGTCCCGCCAAGCGCTACCGGCTCACCGGTGCGGGTCGCGCCAAGCTTGAGCACAGCTACGACGACCTTGCGTCGGCAGCAATGCGGCAACTTCGCGAAATCGGCGGTGAAGAGGCGGTCCGAACTTTCGCGCGCCGCCGCATCGACACCATTCTGGCCGGGGTTGCCCCCGCAGGGTCCGACGATCATGGCGCAATCGAGGCGGCGGCGGAAGACGTCGCTGACGCGTTGACCCAGGCAGGCTACGCCACCACGACGACCCGGGTCGGCGGACCGATCCAGGGCATCCAGATCTGTCAACATCACTGCCCGGTATCCCATGTGGCGCAGGAGTTCCCGGAACTCTGCGAGGCAGAGCAGGCAGCTATTTCCGACGTGCTTGGAACCCACGTACAGCGGTTGTCGTCGATCGTCAACGGCGACTGCGCCTGCACGACCCATGTACCGCTGAACCTGATTCCGTTTTCACATTCGACCCCACCGGTCCGCGATGAGCAAGGAGCGTCACGATGACGACCACCCCCGATGTTGCAACCCCCGAGGTTGCAACCCCCGAGGTTGCAACCCCCGAGGTTGCAACACTGAGCCAGGAAGAGACGATCGCGTCGCTGGGTCATTACGGCTACGGATGGTCGGACTCCGACGTCGCCGGCGCCAGCGCTCGGCGCGGCATCTCCGAAGCCGTCGTGCGCGACATCTCGGCGAAGAAGAGCGAACCGGAGTGGATGCTCGACGTCCGACTCAAGGCGCTACGGACGTTCTACAAGAAGCCGATGCCGAACTGGGGTTCGGACCTCGAGGGCATCGACTTCGACAACATCAAGTACTTCGTTCGGTCCAGCGAGAAGCAGGCGGCTACCTGGGACGACCTTCCCGAGGACATCAAGAACACCTATGACCGCCTGGGCATCCCGGAAGCCGAGAAGCAGCGACTGGTGTCAGGTGTAGCGGCTCAGTACGAATCCGAAGTTGTCTACCACTCGATCCGTGAAGACCTCGAAGCCCAAGGCGTTATCTTCCTCGACACCGACACCGCACTCAAGGAGCATCCGGAGATCTTCAAGCAGTACTTCGGCACGGTGATCCCGGCCGGGGACAACAAGTTCTCCGCACTCAACACCGCAGTGTGGTCAGGTGGGTCGTTCATCTACGTGCCGCCCGGTGTGCACGTCGACATTCCGCTGCAGGCCTACTTCCGGATCAACACCGAGAACATGGGCCAGTTCGAGCGCACCCTGATCATCGCCGACGAGGGTTCCTACATCCACTATGTGGAGGGCTGCACGGCGCCGATCTACAAGAGCGATTCGCTGCACTCGGCGGTGGTGGAGATCATCGTCAAACCCCATGCGCGGGTTCGGTACACGACCATCCAGAACTGGTCGAACAACGTCTACAACCTGGTCACCAAGCGAGCCCGGGCCGAAGCGGGCGCCACCATGGAATGGGTTGACGGCAACATCGGTTCCAAGGTCACCATGAAGTACCCGGCGGTGTGGATGACCGGTGAGCACGCCAAGGGCGAAGTCCTCTCGGTGGCGTTCGCCGGCGAAGGTCAGCACCAGGACACCGGAGCCAAGATGCTGCATCTGGCACCGAACACGTCGAGCAACATCGTCTCCAAGTCGGTCGCCCGCGGCGGTGGCCGCGCGTCATACCGTGGCCTGGTTCAGATCAACAAGGGTGCGCACGGATCGCGCTCGAGCGTCAAATGCGATGCGCTGCTGGTCGACACCATCAGCCGCAGCGACACTTACCCGTACGTGGACATCCGTGAGGACGACGTCACGATGGGCCACGAGGCCACCGTGTCGAAGGTCAGCGAGGACCAGCTGTTCTATCTGATGAGCCGGGGCATGACCGAAGACGAGGCGATGGCGATGGTCGTGCGCGGGTTCGTCGAGCCGATCGCGCGGGAACTGCCGATGGAGTATGCGCTGGAGCTCAACCGGCTCATCGAGCTGCAGATGGAGGGCTCGGTCGGCTGATGGCCACTATCGCTCAAGCCGCCGACGCCATCGGTGCCAACAAAGGTGAGCAGTTCAGTTCGTTCGACGTCGATGCCTTCGAGGTTCCCGGCGGGCGGGACGAACTCTGGCGGTTCACCCCGCTGCGCCGGCTGCGCGGACTGCACGACGGTTCGGCGCAGCCTGACGGTCAGGCGCAGATCAGCGTCACCGAGCAGCCCGGCGTAACGGTCGATACCGTCGCCCGCGCTGACTCCCGGCTCGGTGCGGGCGGGGTTCCTGCTGATCGTGTTGCCGCCCAGGCGTTCTCGTCGTTCACCGAGGCGACGGTCATCACCGTCGCCCGCGGAGTCCGCATCGAAACACCCATCGAGATCGCAGTCACCGGGCCCGGTGTCGGGAAGACCGCGTACGGCCACCTGCAGGTCCGCGGCGAAGAACTCTCTGAGGCTGTCATCGTCATCGACCAGCGTGGTAGCGGAACCTACGCCGACAACATCGAATTCGTCATCGGGGACGCCGCCCGGCTCACGGTGGTCTGGATCGCCGATTGGGCCGACGACATGGTGCACGTGTGCGCGCAACACGCGCGCTTGGGTAAGGACGCCGTGTTGCGTCACGTGGCCGTCACCCTCGGGGGTGAATTGGTGAGGATGGCCGCCACCGTGCGTTACGGAGCGCCAGGTGGTGACGCCGAACTGCTCGGGCTGTACTTCGCCGACGACGGCCAGCATCTGGAGTCGCGGCTGCTGGTCGACCACTCCCAGCCCAACTGCACCTCGAATGTGCTCTACAAGGGCGCACTGCAGGGCGACCCGGATTCGGGCAAGCCCGATGCGCACACCGTCTGGGTGGGTGACGTGCTGATCCGGGCCGAGGCCACCGGCACCGATACCTTCGAGGTGAACCGCAACCTGGTGCTCACCGACGGGGCCCGCGCCGATTCGGTGCCGAACCTGGAGATCGAGACCGGCGAGATCGCCGGCGCCGGCCATGCCAGCGCGACCGGACGTTTCGACGACGAGCAACTGTTCTACCTGCAGGCCCGCGGCATCCCCGAAGACCAGGCCCGCCGTCTGGTGGTTCGCGGCTTCTTCGGCGAGATCATCGCCAAGATTGGCGTACCAGAGATCCGCGAGCGTTTGACCGACGCCATCGAACACGAACTAGCCACCACCGAATCGAGAGCTGCATCATGAGCACCCAGAACAAATCAACACTGGAAATCAAGGATCTGCACGTTGCCATCACCACCCCGGACGGTACGGAGAAGGAGATCCTCAAGGGCGTCGACCTGACGGTGAAATCCGGCGAGACCCATGCGGTCATGGGCCCCAACGGATCCGGGAAGTCCACGCTGTCCTACGCCATCGCCGGACACCCCAAGTACACCGTCACCTCGGGATCGATCACCCTGGACGGCCAGGACGTCCTTGAGATGAGCGTGGACGAGCGCGCCCGCGCCGGACTGTTTCTCGCCATGCAGTACCCGGTCGAGGTTCCCGGGGTCTCCATGTCGAACTTTCTGCGCACCGCGGTGACGGCGGTACGGGGCGAGGCGCCCAAGTTGCGACTGTGGGTCAAAGAGGTCAAGGCGGCCCTGGCCGACCTGGATATCGACCCGCAGTTCAGCGAGCGCAGCGTCAATGAAGGTTTCTCCGGTGGCGAGAAGAAGCGCCACGAGATCCTGCAGTTGGGGCTTCTCAAGCCGAAGATCGCCATCCTCGACGAGACCGACTCCGGCCTGGACGTCGACGCGCTGCGGGTGGTGAGTGAGGGCGTCAACCGCTATGCCGAGGCCGAGCATGCCGGCGTGCTGCTGATCACGCACTACACCCGCATCCTGCGCTACATCCATCCCCAGTTCGTGCACGTCTTCGTCGACGGCCGCATCGTCGCCTCCGGCGGGCCCGAGCTGGCCGACGAACTCGAAGAGAACGGTTACGTGCGCTTCGCCGAGCGTACGACCGCCGCGTCCTAGGCGAATGACCGCCTCGATCGAGCTCGAGAGCACCGATCTGGATCGGGTTCGCACGGATTTCCCGATTGTGAATCGGGTGATGCGCGGCGGGAAGCAATTGGCCTATCTCGATTCCGGGGCGACATCGCAGAAACCGTTGCAGGTGCTCGACGCCGAGCGGCAGTTCCTGATCACGTCTAACGGCGCGGTGCATCGCGGCGCCCACCAGTTGATGGAGGAGGCCACCGACGCCTTCGAGGCGGGCCGGGCCGATATCGCGGGGTTTGTCGGGGCCGCGCCAGACCAAGTGATCTTCACCAAGAACGCCACCGAGGCACTCAACCTCGTGTCCTACGCCCTCGGCGACGATCGGTCTGCGCACGTCATCGGCCCGGGCGATGTGATCGTCACGACCGAACTGGAACACCATGCCAACCTGATTCCCTGGCAGGAGCTGGCCCGGCGGACCGGCGCGACGCTGCGCTGGTACGGCGTGACCGACGACGGACACCTCGATCTCGATTCCTTGGAACTCGACGAGCGGGTGAAAGTCGTTTCGTTCACCCATCACTCCAACGTCACCGGAACCGGTGCCCCGGTCGCGGAGTTGGTGGCCCGCGCCAAGGCTGTGGGTGCGTTGACGGTCCTGGACGCCTGCCAGTCGGTGCCGCATCAGCCCGTCGACCTACCGTCACTGGATGTGGACTTCGCCGCGTTCTCCGGACACAAGATGCTCGGGCCGACCGGAATCGGCGCGCTCTACGGCCGTCCCGAACTGCTCGCGGCGCTGCCGCCGTTCCTCACCGGTGGTTCCATGATCGAGACGGTGACCATGGAATCGGCGACCTACGCGCCACCGCCGCAACGCTTCGAGGCCGGCACCCAGATGATCTCTCAGGTCGTCGGACTCGCTGCTGCCGCAAGGTATCTCACCGACATCGGTATGTCTGCCGTCGAAGCGCACGAACATCGTCTGGTCGCCGCGACACTCGAAGGTCTTGCGGAGATTCCGCAGGTGCGGATCATCGGACCGTCGGACCCGGCGTACCGCGGTTCCCCGGTGGCGTTCGTGGTCGATGGTGTGCACGCCCACGATGTTGGTCAGGTGCTCGACGATGACGGAGTCGCCGTCCGGGTGGGTCACCACTGCGCCGCGCCCCTGCACCGGCGCTTCGGGGTGGCCGCCACCGTGCGCGCCTCCTTCGCCGTCTACAACAACGCCGATGACGTGGACCGGCTGATCGCCGGTGTGCGGCGGGCTATCGCGTTCTTCGACCGGGGCCCGAGCACATGAGACTTGAGCAGATGTACCAGGACGTGATTCTGGACCACTACAAGCACCCGCATCACCGCGGCCTACGCGAACCGTTCGACGCCGAGGTGCACCACGTCAACCCGACCTGTGGTGATGAGGTGACGTTGCGCGTTTCGCTGTCCGAGGACGGGGAGTGGGTGACCGATGTCTCCTACGACGGGCAGGGCTGCTCGATTAGTCAGGCCGCGACCTCGGTGCTGTGCGATCTGGTGATCGGTCAGACCGTCGGGGACGCGTTGAAGACGGTGCAGGCGTTCAGTGAGATGGTGTCTTCGCGGGGAGCCGATCCCGGCGATGACAACGTGCTGGGCGACGGCGTCGCCTTCGCCGGGGTGTCGAAGTACCCGGCACGGGTGAAGTGTGCGCTGCTCGGCTGGCTGGCGTTCAAAACCGCGGCCGCCGAGGCGACCGCATCCCTGCGTGAGGAGAAGCGATGACAGATGTGACCGCCGATGAGCAACTCGCCGATCTCGAAGAGGCCATGCGTGACGTGGTTGATCCCGAACTCGGCATCAATGTCGTCGACCTCGGCTTGGTTTATGGGATCGCCGTGGAGAAGGGCGAGGCCGGCACGGCGGCCCTTATCGATATGACGCTGACATCGGCAGCCTGCCCGCTGACCGACGTCATCGAGGATCAGATGCTCAATGCCCTCGTCGGAACGGGGCTTGTCAACGAGATCAAGATCAATTGGGTCTGGAACCCGCCGTGGGGCCCGGACAAGATCACCGACGACGGACGCGAGCAACTGCGCGCACTGGGCTTCACGGTCTAGATACCGGCTTCACGGTCGAGCCGCGCCCGGGAATATCGGGACCCGCCCCGGACGTTGGCACCGACATGGCTACCCGTGACCTCACCGAGCAGGACTTCAACGACACCATCTCCGGCAACGACATTGTGCTGGTCGACTTCTGGGCGTCCTGGTGCGGTCCGTGCCGCGCATTCGCGCCGACGTTCACTGCTTCCGCCGAGAAGCATCCCGATATCGTTTTCGCCAAGGTCGACACCGAGGCGCAGGAGCAGCTCGCCGCCGCCGCCGAAATACGCGCAATTCCCACGCTGATGGCGTTCAAGAAGGGCCATCTGGTGTTCAACAAGGCCGGGGCGCTGCCCCCGGCAGCCCTGGAAGACCTCATCACGCAGCTCCGTGAATTCGACCTCGACGCGGCGGCCGCCGACGCGTCGTCGGTCACCGATCTCTGACCCCGGATCGCGCACGCGATAGCGTGCACTGATGAATCGCGACTCGGGCTTCGTGCTCGTCGACCGCCCCCGGCCCCATACCGCCCTGATCACGTTGAACCGCCCGGAGCGGATGAACTCCATGGCATTCGACATCATGGTGCCGCTCGCCGAGGTGCTCGCCCAGCTGCACCACGACAACGACGTCCGCGTGGTCGTGCTGACCGGCGCGGGCCGGGGATTCTCCTCCGGCGCGGATCACAAATCGGCCGGGTCGGTGCCGCATGTTCAGGGCCTGACCCGGCCCACCTACGCACTGCGCTCGATGGAGATCCTCGACGAGGTGATCCTGGCGATGCGCCGGCTGCACCAACCGATCATCGCCGCCGTCAACGGCGCGGCGATCGGGGGCGGGCTGTGCCTGGCGCTAGCCGCCGACATCCGGGTGGCCGCCTCCGGCGCCTACTTCCGCGCCGCCGGCATCAACAACGGCCTGACCGCCAGCGAGTTGGGCTTGAGCTACCTGCTGCCGCGGGCCATCGGCAGCTCACGGGCCTTCGAGATCATGCTCACCGGCCGCGATGTCGACGCCGCCGAGGCCGAACGGATCGGGCTGGTCTCCCGGCAGGTGCCGGCTGAGGACCTGCTGGCCACCTGCTACGAGATGGCCGAGCGGATCGCGGGTTTCTCCCAACCGGGCACCGAACTGACCAAGCGGACGCTGTGGACCGGATTGGACGCCGGTACTCTGGAGGGACACATGCAGGCCGAGGGCCTTGGGCAGCTTTATGTGCGCCTGCTTACCGCGAATTTCGAAGAGGCGGTTGCTGCGCGCGCCGAGAACCGCGCTCCGGTCTTCACCGATGAGAAATAGACACCCAGCAGGAGAGTGCGCAGTTGATCACCGCAACGGACCTCGAAGTCCGCGCCGGCGCGCGCACCCTGCTGCTCGCTGACGGTCCGGCGCTACGGATCCAGCCCGGCGATCGCATCGGTCTGGTCGGCCGCAACGGTGCGGGCAAGACCACCACCCTGCGCATCCTGGCGGGGGAGAGTCAGCCCTATGCCGGCACCGTGGTGCGCAACGGTGAGGTCGGCTACCTGCCGCAGGATCCCCGAGAGGGCGACCTCGACGTGCTGGCCCGCGACCGGGTGCTGTCTGCGCGAGGCCTGGACACCCTGCTGGCCGACCTGGAGAAGCAGCAGGTCCTGATGTCCGAGGTGGTCGACGCGGCCGAGCAGGACAAGGCCATCCGCCGCTACGGCAACCTCGAGGAACGCTTCGCCGCCCTCGGCGGTTACGCGGCTGAAAGCGAGGCGGGTCGGATCTGTGCCAGCCTGGGTCTGGCCGAACGAGTATTGACCCAGCCGTTGCGGACGCTGTCCGGCGGCCAGCGTCGTCGGGTCGAATTGGCCCGAATTCTGTTTGCGGCCAGCGACACCGGCTCGGGTTCGGACACCACTCTGCTGCTCGACGAACCGACCAACCACCTCGACGCCGACTCCATCGGCTGGCTCCGGGACTTCCTCAAGGCGCACACCGGGGGACTGGTGATCATCAGCCACAACGTCGAACTCCTCGCCGACGTGGTGAATCGGGTGTGGTTCCTCGACGCCGTCCGCGGCGAGGCCGACGTGTACAACATGGGCTGGCAGAAGTACCTCGACGCCCGAGCCACCGACGAACAACGTCGCCGCAGGGAACGCGCCAACGCCGAGAAGAAGGCTTCGGCACTGCGCACGCAGGCCGCGAAGATGGGGGCAAAAGCCACCAAAGCCGTTGCCGCCCAGAACATGTTGCGTCGAGCGGAGCGGATGATGTCGGCGCTGGACACCGAGCGGGTGGCTGACAAGGTGGCCAAGATCCGATTCCCGAGCCCCGCACCGTGCGGTCGCACGCCGTTGGTCGCCAAGGGACTGACCAGAAACTACGGATCTCTCGAGGTCTTCACCGGGGTGGATCTGGCCATCGACCGAGGCTCCCGGGTGGTGGTGTTGGGCCTCAACGGTGCCGGCAAGACGACGCTGCTCCGCCTACTGGCCGGGGTCGAGTCGATGGACGCCGGTGAGATCGAACCCGGCCACGGACTCAAGATCGGCTACTTCGCCCAGGAACACGACACGCTGGACAACAGCGCCACGGTGTGGGAGAACATCCGCCACGCCGCCCCCGACACCGGCGAGCAGGAGTTACGCAGCCTGCTGGGTGCCTTCATGTTCACCGGACCTCAGCTCGACCAGGCCGCCGGCACGCTGTCCGGCGGCGAGAAGACCCGCCTGGCGCTGGCCGGACTGGTGGCCTCGACGGCCAACGTGCTGCTGCTCGACGAACCCACCAACAACCTTGATCCGGCATCCCGGGAGCAGGTGCTCGACGCGTTGCGCAGCTATCAGGGCGCGGTGGTGCTGGTGACCCACGACCCCGGTGCGGCCGAGGCGCTCGACCCGCAGCGGGTGGTGCTGCTGCCCGATGGCACCGAGGATCACTGGTCCGAGGAGTACTCCAGCCTGATCGAACTTGCCTAGGTTTCGCCGGCCCAGGTTGCGCTGGACTAGGTTGCGCTGGACTGGGTTGCGCTGGACTGGGTTGCGCTGGACTGGGTTGCGCTGGACTGGGTTGCGCTGGACTGGGTTGCGCTGGACTAGGTTGCGCTGGACTAGGTTGCGCTGGCCTTGAGCATGTTGCGCAGCACGTACTGCAGGATGCCGCCGTTGCGGTAATAGTCCGCCTCGCCGGGGGTGTCGATGCGCACGACCGCGTCGAACTCGACGGTGGAACCGTCGGCCTTGGTCGCCGTGACGTGCACCGTTTTCGGGGTCTTGCCCGAATTGAGCGCGTCGATGCCGGTGATGTCGAAGACCTCGGTGCCGTCCAGCTTGAGCGAGGCCGCCGACTCGCCGGCCGGGAACTGCAGCGGGATGACGCCCATCCCGATCAGGTTGGACCGGTGGATCCGCTCGAAGGACTCGGTGATGACCGCCCGCACTCCCAGCAGGCTGGTGCCCTTGGCGGCCCAGTCCCGCGACGAGCCGGAGCCGTACTCCTTGCCGCCGAGCACCACCAGCGGGATGCCCTGGGCGGCATAGTTCTGCGCGGCGTCGTAGATGAAGGCCTGTGGGCCGCCGGGTTGGGTGAAGTCGCGGGTGTAGCCACCGGAGACGCCGCCCTCGACAACCGCGTCGAGCAACTGGTTGCGCAGCCGGATGTTGGCGAAGGTGCCGCGGATCATCACCTCGTGGTTGCCGCGCCGGGAGCCCAGCGAGTTGAAGTCGGCCGGTTGCACACCATTGGCCTCGAGGTACTGCGCCGCCGGAGTGCCCTTCTTGATGGCCCCGGCCGGTGAGATGTGATCGGTGGTCACCGAGTCACCCAGCAGGGCAAGGACTCTGGCCCCGGTGATGTTCTTCACGGGCTCCGGGGAGGCCGGCATCCCGTCGAAGTACGGGGGCTTGCGCACATAGGTGGATTTCGGATCCCACTCGAAGGTCTTGCCCGCCGGGGTGGGCAGGCTGCGCCAACGCTCGTCGCCCTTGAACACATCGGCGTAGCTGTCGACGAACATCTGCCGGTTGATCGAGGAGGCGATGGTGTCGTCGATCTCTTTCTGGGTGGGCCAGATGTCCTTGAGGAAGACGTCGTTGCCGTTGGTGTCGGTGCCCAGCGGATCGGACTCGAAGTCGAAGTCCATCGTTCCGGCGATGCCGTAGGCGATCACCAGTGGCGGCGAAGCCAGGTAATTCATCTTGACGTCGGGGGAGATGCGGCCCTCGAAGTTGCGGTTACCCGATAGCACCGCGGTGACCGCGAGGTCGTTGTCGTTGACGGCTCTCGAGATCTCCGGGGCCAGTGGCCCGGTGTTGCCGATGCAGGTGGTGCATCCGTAGCCGCCCAGGTAGTAGCCGAGTTTCTCCAGGTACGGCCACAAGCCGGCCCTGTCGTAGTAGTCGGTGACCACCTGCGAGCCGGGGGCCATATTGGTCTTGACCCACGGTTTCGTGGTTAACCCCTTCTCGACGGCCTTCTTGGCCAGCAGGGCAGCGCCCAGCATCACCGACGGGTTGGAGGTGTTGGTGCAGGAGGTGATACCCGCGACCACCACGGCGCCGTGATCGAGGATGAACTCACCGCGATCGTCCGAACGTACGACTACCGGGTTGCTCGGCCGACCGTCTGACCCGCTGGAGGCCGAGGGCCGCATATCGACCGCGCCGTTGTCGGCGAAGGACAGTGCCGCCGGATCGCTGGCCGGAAAGGACTCCTCGTCGGCCTCGTCGAGTTTGGTGTGCGGTGTCGGGTGGTTCTCCACGACATAGTTGTGGATGTCCTTGCGAAACGCGTTCTTCGCGTCGGTGAGTTCGATGCGGTCCTGCGGACGCTTGGGCCCGGCGATCGAGGGCACCACCGTCGAGAGGTCCAGTTCGAGGTACTCGGAGAATGTCGGTTCACGGTCCGGGTCGTGCCACATGCCCTGGGTTTTGGCGTAGGCCTCCACCAGTGCCACCTGCTCGTCGCTGCGCCCGGTCAACCGCAGATAGTCGATGGTGACCTCATCGACGGGGAACATCGCTGCGGTGGAACCGAATTCGGGACTCATATTGCCCAGGGTGGCGCGGTTGGCCAGCGGCACCTCGGCCACGCCCCTGCCGTAGAACTCGACGAACTTGCCGACCACGCCGTGCTTGCGGAGCATGTCGGTGACGGTCAGCACCACGTCGGTGGCGGTGACGCCGGGCTTGATCTCCCCGGTCAGCTTGAAGCCGACGACGCGGGGGATCAGCATGGACACCGGCTGGCCGAGCATGGCGGCCTCGGCCTCGATGCCGCCCACACCCCAGCCCAGCACGCCGAGGCCGTTGACCATGGTGGTGTGGCTGTCGGTGCCCACGCAGGTATCCGGATAAGCGACCCCGTCACGCACCATCGTGACCCGGGCCAGGTACTCGATGTTGACCTGGTGGACGATGCCGGTTCCCGGCGGGACGGCCTTGAAGTCGTCGAAGGCGCCCTGGCCCCAGCGTAGGAACTGGTAGCGCTCGCCGTTGCGTTCGTATTCGAGTTCGACATTGCGCTCGAAGGCGTTCGCGTTGCCGAAGAAGTCCAGGATCACCGAGTGGTCGATAACCAGTTCGGCAGGGGCCAGCGGGTTGACCTTCTCCGGATCGCCACCGAGTGCGGTGACGGCTTCGCGCATGGTCGCCAGGTCGACGATGCACGGCACGCCGGTGAAGTCCTGCATGATCACCCGCGCCGGGGTGAACTGGATCTCGATGCTGGGCTGGGCAGCCGGATCCCAGTTGGCGATGGCGTTGATGTGGTCGGCGGTGATGTTGGCGCCGTCCTCGGTGCGCAGCAGATTCTCGGCAAGCACCTTCAGGCTGTAGGGGAGCTTCTCCGTCCCGGGCACGGCATCCAGGCGGTAGATCTCGTAAGTGTTGTCCCCGACGGCCAGGGTGTCGCGGGCTCCAAACGAGTTCAAGGACGGATTCGGCGAAACGCTGCTCACATCAACTCCTGGATTTGACACTCCCGCACCGGTGTTCGCGCAGTCGCTGGCGGGCTGAGGACAGGGACAAATCCTATCGCCCCGAGTGACCGGCCGGCGGCCGACCCCGCTGGGACGGCGGCGATGATCGATACCCGGGTCAGCCTTCGTCGGCGCGTGCACTTAACCACCGGCGGTGCGGGCGGTACCGTCGGAACCGTGACCGACCTGCATGCGCCGATTTATATCCCCATTGAGGTGTGTAGTGCTGTCGGGCTTGCGTTCTCGACGCCGGTCGATGAGTGCATGGGCGCGGTGTTGGCGGATGTGGCGGCCGACGGTGTCGCCGCCCCGCCCGCCGATGCGGCCGGATTGCAGAAGGTCGTGGCCAACGCGAGGGACCGTGGCGTCGACCTCAAGGTCGTCGTCATGGAGGAGAGTCCGTTACTCGACACTCCCTTGCGGGATATCGCCACCCAGGTGGGCAAGGCCCACCCCGGTTCGACCGTGTTGGTGATCAGTCCGGGTTGGGCGGGCACCTACAGCACGACCTACGACAGGGTGCTTCTTGAAGCCGGCCAGGACGTGGTGAAAACCGCGCCCGATCCGGTGCAGGGTGCGCAGAATTTCGTCGACCAGTTGAACACCCCGGATTTCCACTGGAGTGAATTCACGATCGCCGTCGTAATAGCGGTGTCGATGGCCGCCGTGGCGACCCGAGTTCTGCAATCCTGGGCAAACCGCGGCGCGGCGCCCAAAACCTAGTCCTTGCTGGATAAATAGCCTTTTGTGGCAATTCCGTAAGATTACTTTCCGGTCACATCATTTAAATGACAAACTTGTAATTCTTGCCTCCCGTTTCTCCTGCGACAATTGTGACGTACGGTGCAACTGTCACCATTGTTATTGAAGTGACTCATGTGGCGTGAGTGACTCGCGTGACAAGTCGGAGCGATTGAGGAGTCGGAGTCGAATGAGACCAACCATTCGGGGTTCTCGTGATCGGGCTACCCGGGTCGTCTGCCCCCTGACCCTGACGGTGGCGATGACCTTGACCGTGCCGGGACTGGCGCAGGCCGATCCCGGTTCGGCTCCCAACAGCGTGGCGGCCTTGGTCGCCGATGTCGCTGCGGCCAACCAACGGCTCCAGGACATTGGCGCCGCCGTGCAGGCGGAGCAGGAAGGCGTCAACAAGGCGATCGTGGCGGTGCAGGATGCCCGTGACGCGGCTGCCGTCGCTCAGCAGGCCGTGGATGCCAGCGCGCAGGCGGTCATCGACGCCAACGCGGCCATCGTGGCCGCCCAGAAGCGGTTTGACACGTTTGCGGCGGCCAGTTACGTCAATGGCCCGTCGGCATCGCTGGTGATGGCCCGCACCCCCGACGACATCATCGCCACCGCGACCGCCGGGCGGACGCTTGCGCTCAGTTCCGAACGGGTGATGGTCGCTCTGCGTCGTGCGCGCACCGAGGTGGTCACCAGAGACGCCGCGGAGCGGGCGGCGAAAACCAAAGCCGACCAGGCCGTCAAGGATGCCCAGAGCAGCCAGGACGCCGCGGTGGCGGCACTGACCGCGGCGCAGGAGACGTTCCGTGAGCAGCAGGCCGAGATCGACCGGCTCGCGGCGGAGCGGACGATCGCCCAGCAGAAGCTCGATGCCGCCCGCGCCTGGTCAGAACCGGCGTCGGTGCCGGCCGCCGCGCTGGAGCAGGCCGCCGTCGGTGCCATGGTCCCGATGGTCGGCGCCGCTTCCGGGCCGTCGTCCGGGGACCGCTGGGATCCGGCCGCGGCCGCATCCGGAACGGCACCGGGTGGCGTCGTGCCGCCCTACGGCAAGCTCTCCGAATGGGACTTGACTCTGCCGATGGTGCCGTCGGCGTTCCTGTCCGGGGACCCGATCCAGATCATCAACGCGGTGCTGCAGATCGCGCAGAACTCCTACCAGACGACCCAGCAACTGGGTAAAAAATTCCTTCAGCAAATGGGCATCCTCAAGCCCACCGACACCGGCATCACCAATGGTGCGATCCCCGTCGTGGCTGGTAGCAGGGCCGTCGAACATGTCATCGCCCGCGCCATGTCGCAGCGTGGTGTGCCGTATTCGTGGGGCGGTGGTAACGCCGCGGGTCCGAGTCGGGGAATCGACTCGGGCGCCGGCACGGTGGGCTTCGACTGCTCCGGCCTGGTGCTCTACGCGTTCGCCGGAGTGGGCATCAAGTTGCCGCACTACTCAGGCTCGCAGTACAACATGGGCCGCAAGATTCCGACCGCCCAGATGCGCCGCGGCGACGTGGTCTTCTACGGCCCCAACGGAAGCCAGCACGTCGCCATCTTCCTCGGCAACGGCCAGATGATCGAGGCGCCGTACACCGGATCGGTGGTCAAGATCTCGCCGTTGCGTACCGGTGGCATGACGCCGTTCGCGATCCGCTATGTCGAGTTCTGATGGGTGAAAACTGATGTCTGCCAGACGTTTTCGGTTACTGCGGGGATTCGGCGCGGTGATTGCGGTGCTGGGACTGGGCCTTGGTCTGGCTCCGGCCGCCGCCGCGGAGGAGGGCTGGGACCCGACGCTGCCCAAGTTGCTCAGTGCTGGAGCACCCGGTGATCCGGTCGCGGTGGCCCAGGCCTC
>Ga0247837_1007241_pt1 | contig 14876 bp, 12 predicted proteins | sample LaCtaG_2_FD_187115 | JGI IMG/M metagenome (GOLD analysis project Ga0247837, IMG submission 187115) | Freshwater microbial communities from meromictic Lake La Cruz, Castile-La Mancha, Spain - LaCruzMarch2015_14.5m | ecosystem: Environmental > Aquatic > Freshwater > Lake | place: Spain: Castile-La...
ATTATTAGCCACAATCATGGCAACACACTAAGTCTAAAGCCAGTCGACAGAGAGTAAAACTTAGAGGTCTTCCCTATTGCATGTGTCTCCCTTGCCACATACAGTGTCACTTCTCGAGTGGGTGCTTTGTTTCAGCATTGGAGCCCTAGATTGTGCGTGCAGAGTTATGCAGCTTCGGGAGAAGTGGGGCAGCTAGTGCAGCGGCTCACTCAAAGACTACCATCTAAAGTAGCCGAACTGCTTTTTAGTCACTTTTCTCATCAACTCCGCGAGTTACCCTGGCTCTTCTCCAGAATCAAGCACAGAGTGTGACTACGTTCCCCCTATTATATCTACCTAGCGCTTACAACTGCTGCAGCATTTCCAATCGATTCCGCACGGTTATCAGCACTTCAAAGTCCATTACAACATATGGACAAAGTGGCGCTTACTCTGCTCTTCGCTACAGTCCTAAAGCTGCTCCTAGTCCCACTGTAGTATGAGTTCCTTAGCTGCAGCACAGACTTCGAAGTGCACCGCAACTGGCTCGCCCTCACCCACTCACTCCCCTTGCAGCAGTGGTACTACGACTCTACCTCCGAGTGGACCCTCGACTACCCCCCTCTCTTCGCCTACTTCGAATGGCTACTGAGTCAAGTTGCAGCGAAAATCGACCCAGCCCTCGTGCAACTCTCAGCCGTCCCAATAAAGACTGAAGGCGTTATTGCCTTCCAGCGAGTTTCTGTGATTTGCTCAGAGGCAGTGCTGTGGCTTGCCTGGGCCTGGCACTATGGCGGGAAAGGCGCATTGGGAAGCGGCAATTTAGCACTTGTGGTCTTTTGTCCGGCGTTGATTGTAGTCGATTGTGAGTCCTAAGCAGACATTCATTTCCAGTATAATGGCCTGCTTCTAGGCCTTCTCTGCCTGTCTTTGTCTTTGATGGCGAGTGGACACTATAGAAGCAGCTGTTTCCTGTTCGTAGTGCTACTGGGCTTCAAGCATATTTTTCTCTACATGGTCCCCGGCTACTTCTCCTACCTGCTAGTCCGCCACATCCTTCCCAACGGCCATCTCCGCCTTCTCCCAGTCCTGCAGCTTTCTCTAATCGGCCTCGCAACCCTCACCGCCATCTTTTGGCCCTTCCGCTGTAACACCCACCCAGCAGACCTACCCCAGCTCATGCACCGGCTGTTCCCCTTCGGCCGAGGACTCACACATGCTTACTGGGCTCCGAATGTATGGGCGATATACAATCTAGTGGATGCAGGGCTGAGCTACTGTGAGCAATAAGCAGGGTTGAATGGTCGGTTTAGTACTGAATATATGAGAGGTTTGGTTCAGGTGAACAGTCATAGTGTGCTGCCGGATGTGAGTCCGGGGGTGGCTTTGGCCTGCACACTGGTGTGTGCGGCTGTGAGTTTGGGAGTGGTGAGGAAATCTTCCATTTGGCACCAGGTGTCGGTCAGCTGTATGAGTTTCTTCCTGTTTGGCTGGCATGTGCATGAAAAGGCGATTTTGATGGTGCTGCTCCCCCTCCAGTACTATCTAATTAAGGCTTTTTTCGCCTCCTTCCCACAAGTTACCTTACCTTCTAAGTTACATTTCCAGTCTGTCCCTACTGCCGCTAATCCCTACATGGCCGGAACAGCTCTTCATAATTCCCTACACAGCGCTGATCCTTAGTATCCACAGCCGCTATATTGCGGGTAAATTCAGCACTGTGGAAAGGACGTATATGGCTGGAGGGACAGCTGTAGCAGGCCTATACTTCTACCTAGTCTGGACCCGTCCAGGCCTCTACCTGCCTCTCGCGCTGGTCTCTGTAAGTCCCAAACAGACCTATTCAGCTTTAGGCGTAATCGGCATTTGGGCGCAGCTCCTAAAAGGAAATCAATAGCTAACGCTGAGCTGAGTCCTAGGAAGTATCTAGTCTAGGCCTTGAGTGCGGCCTTCGGCACATTCTCCGCCTTCTCAGTGCAGATGATTTCCACGTGGCAGTTGGAACTGAGGTAGGGGCCGATGCGGCCGTGGGCTCTGTACGTCCTTCTGCGGCCTTTGGCGGCTCTGTTCACTTGCACGTGCCACAGGTAGAGGTTGTCGATTTCCAGGCCCTTGGCTTCCGCGTTGGCTTCGAGGTTCTTCAGCAGACCTTGGAGGATGCGCACAGACTTCTCGGGCCAGCGGCCTTGGGTGACGCCGAACTCTTTGGCCTGCGTGGCCCTGCCCACGTGGCCTGTGTACCTGCGGAAGGGCACACAACGCTTGTGATCCAGGACGTCTTGCAGATAGCTCTGGGCAGCCTTGAGGCCCAGCCCTCTGATGGCAGCCCCAGCCTCAAAGGTGTTTTTGTAGTGCACACGCAGGTCGTCCCCGCACGCGAAGCAGGACTTGGCCGGAACTGCGGGCTGCCGAGAGTAGTTCTTCACCATTTATTCCTATCCCATGGCTTCACCCTATCCCACCCTTTGTCTTCCCAGACCCAAGTAGTGCCTTTTCAGCTGAGGGAGATGAGCTAGTTTTAAATGGACGTTGACATTGTGGGGGCGATAAAGGTCAAAGACGGGCTTTTCATTGGAGACAAGTACGCAGGGCAGGACCTGGAGTTTGTGGTTGCGAACAAGGTCACGCATGTTATCAACTGCGCTGCAGGGCAGGTGCCGAATCACTGGGAACCCATAGGCGTGCATTACCTTTGTTTCACTTGGGACGACACAGAAAGTCAGGTGTTATTCGAAGAACCAGCATTCCAAACTGCATGTGAATTTACGGAAACTGCGACTCTCCAAGGCGAAAGCGTCCTAATGCTGAGTCTCAAAGGCATAGGCCGATGCTGTGCCTTGGCTGTCGCCTACCTGATGCGTCGCTTCCGCTGGTCCTGCGCCAAGTCCCTCGACTTCATGCGAAGTCGCCAGCCCTCCATGCGTCTGAACTCAGGCTTCCTGCGGCAACTCCAAGGCCTGGAGACGCGCATGAGCAGGAGCGGTCTCGGTCCCCGAAGCAGGGGGTGGGAGGAAAGTGCACAGGACGAAGAGGAGCGACTAGTGACCAATACTTTCCGCAACGCACAGGCTTTGGGCTTTGCAGACTATGTTAGTCCGGTGCCAGGGTGCAAGTCACAAGTGCTCAAATGGGGGGATGGCAATGCGGGCGACCCGAGGCTGCTTGAGGATATCGCTCACCCTTCCGCCAAAAACCCTGTGGAGCTGGGATGCGCAGTACTGACATCCTGCTTCAAAGGAAGTGAGAGGAGGGAAGTGCGTATCCCGCTGCAGATGCTGACGATCCGAAGTCAGAAAATCCTGGCTCAAAGCGACTACTCCAATAAGACGTCCACTGCCACTTTGCAAGCTGCAGCTTTCGAGTATGGGAAAATGGACGCTGAGGTCGGGCCGAGGGTTGTGAAGAAGCTGCCGCCCAGACCAAGCAGTGCTTCGAAGCGGGAAAACTCGCCTTTGGTGTCTGCGAGGGAGGCGCCTGCTAGGGCGAGCAGCGCTAAGAGAGAGTCTCCGCGAAAGGTGCTGCCGGTGCCGGAGAGAAGGAAGCCTCCAGTCCGAGACTCACCTCGACTGGGCCTCGACACCTCCCTCTCCAAGCCTCCCCTGCCCACCAGTCTCAAGCCCTCTCGCCCGCCCTCAACCCCTCAGCGTCAGCGGGCCGACCTGCCCTCCAAAGGCCCAGTGAAGGTCCAGTCTGCCAGTCAACTGAAAAAGGCAGTGTGGAAATAGCGTTAGGCTGAAACTAAAGGCAGCTGATTCGCACGCTGTAGATTGCGGTAGTTCTTGCGCAATTTGACCAGTTCATATCGGAACTCTTTGGAAAGGTTGAGTAGAGTCTGGACTATGAGGACCACTAGGAGACAGGTCGCGGCGCTCAGGAGGAAGGTCAGGATCATCTTTAGAGCGTCGTGGAAGCCCTGGTTGTCCTTACCGCTGTGGTCGTTGCTCAGCTGCACAAACCCTGTCTGCTTCTCACCTGTTTGTCCTACCACTTCCGCAGATCTCTCTATCGACTCAGAGGCCATCAAGCTGACATGTCCCACTGCCGCCCCTAGGACTAGGAGCCTGAAAATATGCATTGTGGTTAGAGTTATAAACGACTAAGTATGCCAAGTGCTCCCAGCCAAGTGCTTTGTAAGTCTAGACTGTAAGTATAGGGAGGAATTAAAAACTTGGTATAAAGCATGGGTCTGAGACTCTATTTTTCGGCTGTTTTGGCTATTTTTGCCTATATTCGGAAGTTAGTCATTATTTCTACTTCCCGGCTTCCGTCCCCTGGACGTCTGTATCTAGTGGTGCAGTAGCAGCAGTAACAGTAGTTTCATTCCTAGCAAAAGACCTACCAGCGGACTTCCTAACATGCAGAGACTCTATTAATCGCCCAAATTCCTGAAAATCAATGAGCCGGTTATTGTCCAAATCCCACTCGGATAGCATTTTTTCAACGTCTTCCAGACTGGAGGAGTCGCCTATAGTCTCGAAGGACCTTTTCAAGTCGCGTGCATTGATGTAGCCGTCAGAGTCCTTGTCGAAATACTGAAAAGTCAGGAAAACCAGTTCAGAGTCTATTAGCTTCTTTTTGTCCAAAGTAGCAATAAGGAAATCGGAGTATTTGAGTTTTCCGCGACTTTCGCTATCCACAGACTTGGCGATATCTATGTAGAAAGTACTTGTCACAGCTCTAAGCGGGAATTCCAGTCCTGCAGCGGCCAGCGCATTTTCCAAATCCGCAATGGACACAAAGCCAGTCTTCGCACTATCCACCATCAGAAAGCTTCGCTTCAAGTCCTCAATTTCCTCCGTTGACATGAACTTCAGCATCACCCGCATCACTTCCTTCTGCAGTTTCTTCGGCGCTTTAAAGCGTCTAATGGAGTGGAGGACTGATAGAGGAAGCTGCAGGGCCTGAGACTCCTCTAATAGCCAGGGATGGACTAGTGCTTCTTGGAGGGATATACGGTCATATGGACTGGGCTTGAGCATCAGTCTGACCAAGTCTTTGGCCTGGTCACTCACCTGACTCCAGGAATCGCTGGAAAACGCGTATTTCCCTATCACTATTTTCTTCAGGATTTCCTGCTTACTGCTGCCATCGAAGGGCTGCTCCCCGCTAAGGAGTAAAAACATCACTACTCCTAGAGACCAGATGTCGCACTGAGGACTGTAGTTGCCGGTTATTACCTCGGGGGCGAGGTAGGAGGGAGTGCCTACGAAGGAGGTCAGTGGTACTAGGAGGTTCGATTTGATGGACTCGCCGAAGTCGATTATTTTGATTTCAGAGTTGGGAGACTGGCTGGAGAAGAGGAAATTGTCAGGCTTCAAGTCTCTATGCGTGATATTGACCTCATGCAAATACACCACCGCTCTAATCAACTTCCTCATAATCGCACACACTTCCCTCTCCCCAATCGACCCCATGGCCATAATCGTCTCCAGCAAGTCTCCCCCAGTGCACAGCTCCATCACAATGTGGATGTACCTTTCGTCTTCATAGGCTTCGTAGTATTTTATTAGGTTGGGGTGGTCTAAGGTACGCATGATGTCGAGTTCCCGCTTGAGGAGGGAGAGTCGGCCTTTGACTTTGTCCTTGCTGATGGATTTTATGGCGACTGAGAGATTGTGGCCGATAAGCAAGGCTTCCCGCACAGTTCCGAATTGCCCATATCCCAACACTCGCTTGAACTGGTAGTGCAGCTGTATGTCTAATCACCAATTACTGCTCGTCAACACACAGCCATCAATAGCCAAGTGGTGGGGGATTAATGCGGCAGACCTGGGCAGCAGCTTAATATCGCGAGACACACAAAGTCCCATTTATCCAGGCAAAGTAGAAACCGCAAGAAGGGGGAAATTATGGAGTATTTTTCACAGTGGAAATAACCAAGTGCATGAAAAACACTAAAAGTATATACGTGATTACTGCTGTTTCCTACTTGTGCACTATGGAAAAGCAGACCAGGTCTATGCCTTTCAGTGTATTCTACAGTTCGTACTGGTAGGTGCATCCGTCCTCCCTGGTGACTTCCACCCCGCCCTCCTTGCTCCACCTCAGTCGCAGCGTTTCCACTACGTCTCTCTTCCGCAGGGGACTGACAGCACTCAAGTCCACCATGCTGATTGGCTTTACAGAGCCATTTCCCAGACCCAGAAATCCAGTGTCGATTTTCCAGCATTTCAATGATAATTCAAATGCACAGTATGAGGCTAACAAAGTGCCGTTAGTATTGAAGCACAAAGCACTCAAAGGACCTCGATGAGCTCTGAACTTTTTCCACACTCCGGCCTGTTTCAGGTCGTAGAGCCAGATTTCATGCGTAGTAGTGCCAACCGCCAGTCTCTGTTTGCGGGGCTCAAAAGCCACCATCGGCAGTTTCTTGACCAGCAGTTCCAACACGTCAGTGGCCTTTTCCAGGCAAAAGCGACGCAGAGAGGGCACTTTCGGGTTGAGGGAGCACATAACCACTGCGACAGCGTCAGTGAGCAGGAAGGAAGTCCGCACGTAGTACTTATGCAGAAACGCCTCCATGATGCCTAGCACCAAGTTGGGGTGGTCCTTGCCCTTGTCCAGCTTCACCACTTCCTCTTTCAGAGTCAGGAAGAAGGTCAATAAGCAGTACTTCCCCACTGCTAACAGTGTGTTCCTCGCTAAGTGCTTCAACTTGGGTTCTCTCTGCAGTCTGAGCAGGACTTTGATGAGGGATTGGATGAGGTCGGGGGAGAGACGTTGGTGCCAGGTCTTGATTTCGTCGGAGATGATGAGGACTGCAGCGCTTTGCAGGCCGGGGTCGGAACTGCGGAGCATGCACTTCACGGTCCAAATGGCACGTGCGATTTCGTCAGAGCTGAGGGAGTCCTCGGAAGAGTCGTTTAGGACGGTTAGGTTGAGGACGCAGAGCACATCAATAGTTCCCACTCCTATACTTTCCTCCCCATCCTCACTCTGTCCCATAGCTGCTTTCAGCACTAACCTCCATCCCTCCCTCAGCTCCCTCCTCTTCTCCTCCGGCACCGTCTTCGCCACTGTCCTAAACAGCGCATATGCAGTCTGATCCCCCGTGAGCACCTCATAACTCAACACCACCAGTCCCGGCTTCTCCAACGCCTCCACTTTCCTCATCAACTCCGCCACATGTCCCTCCGTCACTTCCCTCATCGCCACTTTGAGACTGGGCTTGAACTGGCTGCACGCGTCCAAGACTCCCAGCAGCGACATGGACAGCAAAGCACTGAGGTAGCCGGAGACTTGCCAAGGACTTGCGACTGAGGGGAGGAGGAAGCTGATGGCGTCTTCCACTCCAAAGGTGCCGGGACTGGCGCGGATGCTAGGAGCCCGCAGCTCTAGGAGGGAAGACACGGAGTCGGGGAGGAGGTTTTCGTGTGCGCTGCTCCAGCTGTTGAGGAGGGAAATTAGGAATTCGGCTTGGTCAGGGAAGGAGACCATGCCGCTGTACGCTTTTTTGATGTTGGCAATGTGCAGACAAAGCACTGGAAGCTGCACTCCTGCCAAGCGAGGGTATTCCGCCCAGGTTAGACTGCTATCAGTTTGGGTCACGTAGGAAGAAAGATGGAAATCAAGCATTTGGTGGGATAGGCTGCCCCTCGCCCGCTCTTCCTTAGGCTCTATCGCTTGCGCTCGGCTAAAGGCGTGGTAGGTAATTTCCGAGGCTGGACCTATCCGCTCTAACTGCTGGGTCGATAGACTGATAGTATAACAAGTCCCTTCAGTCCCCAGGACTATCATATAGTCCATACAGAGGTGGATAAAGACCTCTGACACGTTCTCTATGCCGCCATAGAGAGTCCAAAGCACACTTTCAGCTTCGAGAGACACGAGAGAGATAGAGTTGTCCTGGCACTGCAGAAGTGCGCGGTGTTGCCAGGGACGCCAGTCTTCAGAGCGACGGAGAGTCTGGGAATCACAGGAAAGGTCCGGCAAATCCGTCAAACAACACACTTTGGATATACATCGCAAATGAGTATCAAAGAGGTGATAAGGACTCGTCACCTGATGCAGCTTATTCGTGTGTTTCTGGACATGTCCTGTCACTTTGTCGAACAGTTCAAGTTTCCAAGTCTGCAGCCAGCCGTCCTCTGCAGCAGCCACAACTTCCTCGTTGCCCACCACTATGAGGGAAGTGATGGCTGCCTTTCTGCCGGATTCGAAGCTGATTACCTTTGTAGTGTAGGATAAGGACACTGCGAATATTCGTCCGAGGGAGGTGCCAATTAGGTAAACCGGCCAGGCATATCCTAAAGCCAAGTGAGAGTAGGTGAGTGCTTCTGAGGGGTATAGGAAAGGCACGAGTTCAGGCTCAGCCGAGAGTGAGGATTGGGAGTGGAAGGAGACTGTGGACTGGGTAGGACTGGCGGAGGGTGAGAAGATGGAGGAGGGATGCAGGGAAAGCACGGTGTTAGTCTGAAACTTGTAAATCGCCCTTTCCCCCAGCAGAAAAGGTCCACTAAAAGCCGGATTTCCAAGCCGAATCCAAGACACATCCTTCATTATTTCCCCCTCCCCAACTCGCGTGCAGTCCAATACCCGCCTCAACTCCAACAAGGAAACAAGCGCTATCGACCCAGTTTCCAGGAACAGCCAAATCTCATTTCCCCCTGCCTGAATAGCAGTAATCGGAGAAGCCAACAGGACACAGAGCGGAAGCAGCACCTGTCCCTGCGTCCCCCCTACCCACTGCGCCCGTAGGACCTGCAGCTTTTCCCGGCTCCATAGGAGCACTAGTTCCCCCACTACCTGCACATGCTCCAGTGTGTCTGGAGTGCATACTTGTCCAGAGGCTACTGGTACGCAGTCTTTCCCCATCTGCATATGAGCCGGGTCGATTAGAAACCCTGCTAAATCCTCAAATGTCCAAATAGTAAGGCAATTGCCCCCTGCCAAAGCAGCCAACAGTCCTCGCTCCTCCTTCGTATCCCCTGCCATACCAAGTATCTCCGCAGGACAAATAAAGGTACTCAGCTTGGTCATACTCCACGAGTCTACCAAGTGCACTGCCCAGTCCTTGCCTGCGACTGCCACTAGTCTCCTTTGCAGTACTTCTATGCAGAGGAGTTTGTAGTTGGGAGGGAACATGGTGCGGGGACTGATAGAGACGCAGCGGCCGTCTTGCGGGTCCCAAATGCGCAGGCGACTATCAGAGTGCAGCGAAAGGACCCAGACGAATGTCTGCAGTGCAGAGTGGAAAGGAGGCCTGAGGATGCAGAGGTCTGTGCAGGACAGGCCTGCTGCAGGACTGGAGATGACCCTTGGGTGCAGGGAGAGGCAGTCAGAGGTCCAGAAGACTAGTTCCCCGGTAGAGGAGCCGGTAGCGAGACCTGTCGGCCACTCGACTGCGACTGTGATATCGTGGCGGAGGTCTTCCTGGGCCTTTGGCCAGAACACGAAGGGCACACTGAGCACACTGCTCTGAGCCATTTTTGCAACACCTGGGCAGCTGACTGTACCCAGCTCCTCTCCCTGCCCTGGATAAAGAAGCGCTTTGCGGCGGATATTAGCACTAACGGACTTTGCTGGCTCTTCAGCTGCGTTGTAGCCTTGGTAGGAGTCAGAAAAGTGCCTAGAGCTGTGGAGCAACTGTCTATATCTAGGTAGGATTCGAGGAAAGTGGCCAAACCGTTACTTCCTTCGACTACTTTAGAGGGAACACGGTGTATCCCCAAAATCTCACTTTAGTCTAAAATCAACAAGAAACCGCCTCCCACTGGAGCGATTTTCCTCTAATCCTTCCAATAAATGGACTTCCCAGCTTTTCCCTAGTCCTCAAGGCCTTCCAAACCGCAAAGCCGAGCTCCCTATGTGAACTTCTAGCCTAACTACCAGATATCGGCAGGGACAGTTCCTCCTCTTCCTCCGCCCTAGCGGCCTCGCAGTGGTGCAAGAACAGGGCCGATTGGAGCAGGGAAGGCCCCTGCATACTGAGTTGTGGCTGGGAAAGGGGCTGAGAACAGGTGAGGCGGAGAGGGGGGAGACAGGGGAAGTTCCTTTGGAGTAGGCGAGGGGCGGCAGCGATGCGGACAGTCAGTCTGAGGTAGTGGTGTAGACCCATATTAGTCCTTCCAGACTGTAGCTTCTGCACTAGGGGATTTAATAGTCTGGCAGATGCAGCGCTTTTAGTCCTAAATCACCAGTGCTGATAATGAAAACATAGTCAGATGCCCCTAAAAGCCGATATTATGTCTAGGGTCGTCCTTCTTTTTGGGCTCCGAACGCAAATCATCAAGGTTGACTAGCATGGAAGCCACGTCTGCAGGCTTGCTCTGCTCCCCCGGAGCTGCATGAAACTCCATAAAGTCTTCCTTCAAACTAGGTGTAGCCTTTAGTTCGCCAAGAGTGGGTCCAGAGTAGGCGTCCATGTTGTGGTGGATGCGGAAGCGAGGGTCGGGCTGGGGAGTAGACTTGGGGTAGGCTTGGCTATGGGACTGGGGAGAGACGAGAGAAGGCGGCACAGAGGGGGAGTAGGCAGGCTTGGCAGGGACTGTGTACTGCGGGAGTACTGTGGGAGGAGGACTTACAGGTTGGAAGTTGACTGGTAAAGGAGGGGTAAAGACGGCGGGAGGCGGGCTGAAGACAGGAGCGGGAGAGGCGAATATCACTGGAGCCGTAGAAAATCCCTGTGGAGAGCTGAAGGCAGGGCCAGGAGTCGCAAAGATCTGCTGTGGGGGACTAGTAAAGACCTGTGGGGGACTAGCAAAGGCCGGAGCAGGCGTTGTGAAAGCAGGCATTGCTGCAGCTAGCGGCTGCTGAGGAGCAGGTGCAAGGAAAACTTCACTTGGTGGTGCGAACTTGGCCTGTGCTGTAGTCTGTTTAGTCACTGTGGGCGGGGCGAATATATCCGTAGGGGCAGTGCTCCTCATTGCCTGTGGAGAGGCTTTTGGAGGCTCGAATAAGTTGGGCGGCGCAAGCGGCTTTGCAGTCCTCGGAGGGTCAGTTAGCACTACTCTCTGCGGCTCTGGGGCAGTCCTAGTCTGTTCAAAAAAGCCCAGTTGGATTTTAGGCGCAGTCTCCCTGGATTCGAATTTCGGGTCACTGTCGTAGCCCCGGGAGTAGCTGGGACGGGGGTCGGACTGCCCTTGACTGCTGAAGTTGGGGTTGCCGAAGCCAGGCATGTTGGATGAACTGTGGGAAGAAGGTGCAGAGGAGCCGCTGTGTCCACCTCTGGAGTAGTCATCCGACGAAATCCCCACATACCTACTCATTTGCTTGCGCGCACTTTCCCTCTCCTGCTCCAACAGCCTGTGGTCCTGCACCAACCCCATCACCGCCTTCGCCTTGTCCCGAACTGCCTAGAAAGTACTGCCCGTGCCCCTCTCCACCCCTTCCTCATTGAAGCTGAAATCCAGCAGTTCCCTTACCTTGTACGCCCCGTCCTTGATGTCTTGCACACAGCCCGTAGATCCAAATCGAAGCAAGTGCTCAGCCAAGTGCAGCACCTTGTACAGACGTCTCCACTCCCGAGCCGAAGTCTTGAGTGCCTCCCAAAGGTAGCGCAGCACTACTGCTTGGTCTTCATAGCCTGCAAAGGTCCTTTCGGAGATTTGATGGAGGAGAGTAGTGGGAGCGCCCCAGTTGTCGTTGGTCGTGGCTTCGCTTAGAAGACGCTCGAGGGGAGACTTGGTGAACTTGTCTTTGCTGCTTGGAGGGTACAGGCTCATCGCCGCCTTCTTCAGACTGTCCATACTACTATTAGAAGTCGGTCCCTGGGATTTGCTGCATTTGAAGTAGGACTGTTCTGGGGCAATCAGCGCTTTCTGGTTAGAGATTTGGCCTTTCTAGGTCTATAGAGTGCGACTTCTGCTACTAATTACATCTACTCAACCCATCAATATACATTCAGTCCAGTCAATCCCTGTAGACAAGCCTACAGTACTCATTATCCAGCTTCAGTCCTATATTCCTAATATACGGTCTATGACAAATCTAGCAGAGTCCACTCCGCGCCCACATAGAAGACGTACAGAAGCAGAAGACAGCCGCCCAGCTTGGAATGCAGGCGTTGGCCCGAGGAAGCAATGGCCAGGAAGGAAAGTGCCACTATCAGCACAGCGAAATACAGGGAGTATTCGGTCGATTTGTCACTCACTGTCATGGACCCGAATAGAATTGTGGACAAAGCCCACGGAAATCCCAGCGAAAATACCAAATTGAGTATCTGCGTAGCCAACAACGAACTAATAGACAGCAGCGCATCCCCTCTCTTCACAGCCACCGCCGCATTCATCAAATCCCCTATATTATTCCCCCAAGCAATGATCGTCAACCCCACCAGCGACTCCGGAACATGTGTATGACACATCATTCTTTCAAGGAAAAACACTGTCAATCGCGTTATTCCGAAGCCCAAAGTTACGATGTAGGTGAAGGATAGGACGATTTGCCAGGTCTGGCCGGAGTAGGTGGGGATGCACAGACCGAGTGTACGCTTGAGGCAGTACTTTAGAGGGTTGTTGGTGCGCACGGGGGCCGGGGAGTCGAGTTCGCTGAGGCGATTTGAGGATTGGAGGGAGTTTTTAGGCGTGCGGAAGCTGAAAAGGACATAAAAGGGGGTAATTGCGCATAGCAAAATAGCTTCAATTGGCTTAATTTCCCCATCTGCCACAATTGTAATCACCAGCACTAACAGTGACAAATACGTCAAATAGTCCTTGAACACTTCCATCAATGGGAAAGTGAGTTTCCCGTGCATCATTCCCGCTACGAAGCAGGACACTGCCATACACAGGGTGAAGTCTGCCTTTATCCTTACCAAAGCAGCCGGATCCGATGATCGTGGAAAGGCCCAGTATGCTGTGCTGCTTGGAAACCAGAAGGGACGAGATAGTGTTCACTGTGAACTCTGGGACGATGCTACCGAAGGCGATCTGGGTGGGAAGTACGAGACAGGCGCCAGCAGTGGTGGAAAGGTGAAATTTGTGAATTGAAATGTCAATATACTCTATGTGCCAAGTACCCATTAAATACTCATCGGTGAGCACCATCATGACATAGAACAAGTAGGCGAGAAGCACGGCTTCCACCACCAGTCCTCCCGCACTCTCATACTTGAACAAAGTCGACTCCATGCACTCCTCCGCACCCATATTAGTCCTACTCCATGCCTGTATACAAGTATGTATTCCAACACATTGATACGTGTCTCTATGTGATAGGGAGATGCTAAACTAGTACACTAGTGGAAGTCCGCCACTATGCGTGCCTGGCTAGGAAGTACCTGGAACAGGGTCTGTCCTGCCTTGAACACCATGTTGTTGAACACTTCGAACATGTCGTCCACAAACAGCCAAGTTCCGTTCGTCGACCCCTTCTTGCCGTCTCCGTCTGAGACCATCCAGCCTTTGCCTGGGATGTGGGATAGAGAGCATTGGACGCGACTCAGACTGTTGTCTTCGAATCGGATGTCGCACTCGGCCATTCGTCCGATTGTTATGGTCTTTTCCCCGGGCTGATAGGTGAACATTTGGTCAACTTTGGGTCCGTCAAGGAACTTGAGAGTGATATTGTCCCTGAGTAGAAGGTACGAAGAGGGGCTCTGGTCAAACTGAGTCACCATGTGACTTTCCCCAAAAGAGACAATATACCCCTGCTTTACGGGTATCGGAATGTCGATTTTCACGAAGGTGCCACTGCCTTCGCCCAGGTCCTTGAGCAGGTATTTCCTCGTGGAAGGGTTATATCTGATCATTAGGTGTCTGCGGCCGAGGGAAGTGCTGTCTTCAGGAATCACGAAGTCGTTGAGTACTTGACTGCCTTCGTGCAGGACTGAGCCGATATAGGTGATTCCGTCGTGCTTCTTCCTCAGGGAGCCTTCCAGTCCCAAAGCGTTGATTTTCATTAGGACAGGGTTGGTGACGGAGTTGCCCTCAGCAGTAGTGATTAGAAGCTTCGGAGCCGCTTCTACTTCCTTTTCCTGCAGGTTAATAGCCGATAAGTTGAGGGAAGTGTCATCCAAACTGACACTGCCCTGCATAAGATTGGACCCCAGGACACTCTTGGATTCTACAGGGCCGAGAGACACTGGCTGGGCTGAACTCCGCTGTGCAACCTCTTCATCGCCCTCTTTCCGTCCTCCGCAGCACCACAGCACTAGCGCTGTCAGTCGTACCATTTAACTGTGCTTAGTTGCTCTAACGCCAAGTACTACTTCCTTAAGTCGAACTGGGAATTAGCACGAATCCATCCAGGACTCCCAAAGTCCAGTTTTAATACAAGGGGAGTAAGGGAATAATGGCAAAGAGCCTGGAAGTGGAAGAGCAGGCCTATGTCCCCAGATCAAAAGTGCCTTTCCGCTGCTGTGGCCGTCTGGGTAACTGCTTCTGCGCCTTCATCACAAGCGGAGGAGAGCCGTGGGTGTGCATCGGGCCTGACTGGCCCTTCTCTATCTGTCTCCTCAGCATCCTTGTAGGGATGTCACTGTGCTATTTGCTGCTCATGGCGCCCATGGTCCAGCCTGCAGTGCAGCTCCTAGGCGCACTCATAATCACTTCAACCTTAGCCTGCTACCTGACCACAGTCCTAAAGAACCCAGGGATAGAGCTAGTCCGCGGCCTGGAATTGGACTCTTTCACCCCTGCAAGTCCGTCCCAAACCCTGCACAAGCCCTGTCCTCACTGCGGCGCTCGTCGCAAGGAAGGCACCCATCACTGCGAGGACTGTAACCTCTGCATTCGCCAGTACGACCACCACTGTCCACTCACAGGGAAGTGCATAGGCGAGGGGAATATCCTCTTCTTCTGTGGCTTTCTAGTGTCGTTGTTGCTCTTTATTCTCTACTTGGTGCTGTGGACTGTGTGCACTGCTCGGATAAGTAGGGAAGACTAAGGATTGCTGGGAGGTAGTTCTGCAGGGGGATTGATTAGAAGTAGGATTTCGGCGGATTATGGCTGAGTATG
>Ga0247837_1007242_pt1 | contig 14876 bp, 17 predicted proteins | sample LaCtaG_2_FD_187115 | JGI IMG/M metagenome (GOLD analysis project Ga0247837, IMG submission 187115) | Freshwater microbial communities from meromictic Lake La Cruz, Castile-La Mancha, Spain - LaCruzMarch2015_14.5m | ecosystem: Environmental > Aquatic > Freshwater > Lake | place: Spain: Castile-La...
AGGAAACGTCCTCCAGTCTGCCGCGCACCATTCGCTCCATGTGCGATTTCCGCACTGAGACGCGACGCTGCATGTAGTCCAGAGCGATGGAAACTGGCTCAGGGTTCGGCTGGTTTAGTCGGGCTTTCTCGATGTTATCCAGCCACCAGGCCATCCTAGAGGCCCGGAGAGTGGAGTGGCGGGCCAGTTCTCCAGCTTTGAAGAGCTCAATTTTGAGAGCGTGGATGGCGTGGAAGTGAGGCTGCAGCTGAGCGGGCAGGAAGTGGCAGTGCATGTAGGCAGACAGGTCATGGGAGCGCAGCAGGCCTTGACAGTACTCCAGTGCGCGCAATCGGTCGTTGAGGGTCTGGTTCATTCGAAGCAGAACTCAAATGGCAATACAACCAAGCCAAGTCTATTACATTTCCTCCAACGGAGGCAGCAGTCTGCGGCAGCTCGGACACTCCATCTTGATGCTCATCCACTGCAGCAAGCAGTCTTCGTGGAAGCAGTGGCAGCAGGGAGTGTGCATCGTGCGAGCGTGGTTCTCCACAGCGGCGGAGTCTTTGCCCTGCAGGTTGAGTGGAGTCATGCATATGCTGCAGTCCGTCTACGTAGTCAGTACCTCTTCCATTGCTTGTTCTTCTTCCAGTCGCCGGTAGTAGGAGTAAATTCCCTTGCGCAGCAGCTTCGGCACGAAGAACTTCGGCCCGAGTTGGCTGTTCTGAGCTGCCAAAATTGCCATTTGCAGGACGATGAAGAGGGATAAGCCTGCGGCAAGCGCGTAGGACGGCTCTCGCTTCAGGAAGTTCGCAGGACACCCGAAAATATAGAGAAGAAAGGCAATACGCGACAGGCCCAACGGCACAAAGACCACAGGCTTGAGGGCTTGTCGGTAGCCATACACAGCACTCACGATGATTTGCGGTACAAAGAGCCAACTGAGAGCCGCCACTCCCCAGTAGTTCAGCGAGTCCCAGGCGAACAGCGCTGCCAGACTGAGCACCACTGCTGCGCACAGCTTGGAGTAGAAGAGGGAGTACTGGTGCCGGACTGCCTCGAAGCCCTGTCTAGCTGGTACCGTCTCAGGTCCCGAGTAGTGCGCTCGCCAGGTGATTGCTAGCACTCGACTCTGCAGCAGTACGAAGGAAGCAAAGTGCCAGAAAGCCGCTAGCACCAGGTAGTCAAACGTGTCCAGCTCCTCGAAGGCCAGACCCAGACTCCACACACTCAGTGTGGCATCCATCACGACATTGACGAAGAGGAACAGCTTGGAGGTCTTCTTGGCTTCTTGTTCGCTGTTGAGTGCGGATTGAGAGTGCTTGACGAAGGCGAAGATTTGCACAGTGCAGAGGAGGGAGGTGAGGAAGCTGTATTGGATGCGGGGCTGTTTGCGCTGTTCTGTGGTGAGCACTTGCAGGTCGAAGAAGAGCAAGGGAACGGTAGCCTGTTGCAGATCTCCGCGCAGAACTGAGTCATGAGCTCGTAGAAAGGCAGAGAGGCCGGGCAGATCCAGCAGTTTCCCTGAGCGAGAGAACACCGTGGCTGAGAAAGGACTGCCTGCGTCCAATGTGGAGTTCTCCAGTTTCAGTGTGTACATTTCATCACTTTCCCAAAGTCCGTCGTACAGCAGCGCAGCTTCTTCTTTCTCCTCTTTCCCTGCCTGGCTTTTGGTCTGCAGGTACATCAGTCCCGTGCTTTTCCGCAGTCGTCCAAAGAGGGGCGTAGTATTGAGAGCAGTCCATGTGCCTTGGTAGACCACGAGTGCAGGGGTCTGAGTGACATTGTGGGCTGCAGCTGCAGTGCCGGTCTTGGAAGGAGCAGACAGGGAAGTCGACACCACATAGGCACTGATGAAGAGTGCAGCGATGAGCAAGACCTTCTGACGAATGTGATCGACCATCGAGACTATAGGACTTGGGTTAGGGGGACTGTGTGGTTAGAAAATGGCCGAGCAGGTGACCTTGCCGGAGGGGCACTTCTACTTCACCTCTGAAAGTGTGAGCGAAGGGCACCCTGACAAGCTCTGTGACCAGATCTCAGACGCGGTTCTGGACGCCTGCCTGGCCGTGGACTCGAATGCACATGTCGCTTGTGAGTCTTGCTGCAAGAATGACAAGATCCTGGTCTTCGGAGAAATCACACTCAATGGGACAGTGGACTACGAGCAGGTGGCTCGCAATGCCATCAAGACAGTGGGGTATGACGACATTGCGAAGGGACTGGACTACAAGACTTGCCGTGTGGAAGTGCTGATAGACCAGCAGGCCCAGGAAATCGCCAACGCAGTGCACGTGCAGAAGACCACAGAAGAGATAGGCGCTGGAGACCAGGGCCACATGTTCGGCTACGCCACCAGTGAGACTCCGGAGTGCATGCCACTCACTCACTTCCTGGCCACTCGTCTCTGTGCCCGCCTCGCACAGGTCCGCAAGGAAGGCATTTGTCCATGGGTGCGGCCTGACAACAAGACCCAGGTCACAGTGGAGTACCGCAAGGAAGGAGGCCGCGTCATTCCGCTACGTGTGCACACCGTCGTCATTTCCACCCAACACAGTCCCGAAGTCACCCACGACTTCATCTCTGCCCAGCTCCAAGAGTTCGTCATCACACCCGTCATTCCAGCCAACTTGCTGGACGACCGCACTATCTACCATCTCAACCCTTCGGGCTCGTTTGTCACTGGAGGACCTTGCGGAGATGCAGGACTGACAGGGCGCAAGATCATCATTGACTCCTATGGAGGCTGGGGCGCGCACGGGGGCGGCGCCTTCTCTGGCAAGGACCCTTCCAAGGTAGATCGCTCTGCTGCATACGCAGCTCGGTGGATTGCGAAGAGTCTAGTGGCGGGAGACCTGGCTGAGCGTGTCTTGGTGCAGGTTTCCTATGCGATTGGGGTGGCTCGTCCACTCTCAGTCTACGTGGACAGCTACGGCACAGGCAAGCACGGCAAGTCTGACCGCGACCTGCTCCACATCGTGCTTCGCAACTTCGACTTAAGGCCTGGCTGCATCATCCGAGACCTCAACCTCCTCAGACCCATCTACCAGAAGACTGCGGCTTACGGCCACTTCGGCCGAAACGACGCTGACTTCACCTGGGAGACGCCCAAGGACTTGCGGCACGAACTTTAATAGGTAGGCAGTAATACAGCGTGGAGAGCTGGTGTGTGCCAAGTCAACTAACTCTGCCAGTAGCGCAGTTCCTTTACACTAAACTTGACGAGTGCTAGGGTGACTCACAGCCATAGGGTTTAGCCAGAGGCAGTTTTCACTTCAAGCAGAAGTGAAGGATGAGGCTGCAATGACAGCCTTGGCTACACTAGTATTTGGGAGCAGTGCTACGTCAGATAGGGTGAGAGTAACAGACCTTGTAGTAATGGGCGACAGAGAGAGTTTGATAGACGAGAAAAAGGTGGCGTTCATCAACCAAGCCGGCAGTGACTACGCTGATATAGACTGCAGCTTACAAAACGCAGAGAGCAAGAAGTGCTTCCAAATCCGCAACTCCCTTCACCACTTTGTCCTTTCGATGAAAGAAATCCGGGAACGTATGAATAAGTGTGAAGACATGGGCAAAGAAGGCCTCTACAGTAGCCCTGGCAATTCCGCCTTTATGTCCTGTCTCACTGAGATAGACACCGCCGTCGTGAAAGTGGTCGACAAGCACTATACAGAGCTCAACGAACTTGGCTACTCTCCTAGCCAAACTAGCTAAATAGAGCCTCCACTGGCTCTTCCAGACGCAGAGGCCTGCTCACCAATGCCAAAGCCGCCTCCAATGACAGTCCATAGAAAGCGTCACACAATGGGTCCTCGAAGTTGGGGTTGTGCATCAAGAAGAGCACTCCCACGACGTAGTCCTCCAGCCTCATTTCAGGCCTCCAGTCCTCCTCCAGGGAACTGAGACACACTGCACTGCCGAATATGTTGGGGTGTCGCACATTACTCAAGCAGCGCACCTCACACGCCACCCAGGGATACTCACAAGGCACCTCCACCTCAAACACCAGTCTACGGCCCTTCCACAGACCTTCGCTAGGCTGCACTGCGAAGCGCACTCGGCCGTTGGAGGTGTACTTCACTTTCTTCACTTGCTCTTGGGACAGCGTCGCAATACGGGTGTTGAGGTGCTTCACTTCTCGCTGTAGCGCTATACCGTTAGACATGGCTTCGTTAATGGACGATTATCGGAGAAAGGATAAAGATGCAGGAGCGCAGGGGATTGTCGAGGTCTGCGTCAGTGAAGCCCACACCAATGAAACCTCAGCAAGCCAACTCCTTCAACATGTCGTTCTCAGGCTCGTCTCATCTGCTGAGGAAGCAGAGGAAAAAGCCCACGAAGGCACAAAGTCTCTCGGCTTTCAGTATATCAGAACTCACACCTACGCTCAGACCAGATGGCAAGCCCGCAGTTTCCGCGCTCGCCTGGGGCATTTGTGACGGCAACACTGCTGAACTCCTGTGCGGCTGCAACGAAGACGTCCGCTGCGAAATGGCGAGTTTGACGAAGGTGATGACCTGCTACCTGTCCCTCCGCCTCGTCCAGACTTCCGCGGGCCTGAGCTTCGGCCAGCGAGTCCGAGTGCCCCGAGTAGCTGCCACTATGCCAGGCACCAGGGCAGGACTGCGGGAAGGGGACGAAGTGACAGTGTGGGACTTGCTGCACGGCCTCATGCTGCCTTCAGGCAACGACGCAGCCTGGTGCCTTGCTGAGCACTTCGGCAAGTACATCCAGACTGTGGTGGCTGAACACACTGTCTGTCGGGATTACGTGGGCTTTTTTCTCATGGAAATGAACGTCATGGCTGAAGACATGGGACTCCCCCGCACTGTGTTCGACACTCCTCATGGACTTCCCAACGCCAAGAACCGCTCCTGTGTGCGAGACTTAGGCAAGCTAGTCTGCATTTGCATGAAAAACTCTATTTTCCGCGAAATCGTGGGAGCGCGCGCCTACACCTGCCACATGCAGAGCCACGACCAGTACTGGCTGAACACCAACAAGTTGCTAGGACTGGGGTGGAGCGGAGTGAAGACAGGAGTCACCAGTGCTGCAGGCCCCTGCCTTTCCGCCACTTTCCAACTGCAAGACCAACTATACGTCGTCACTCTCCTCAAGTGTCCGAGCCTGGAAGCACGCTGGAAGGACGCTATAACGCTAGAAGGCTGGCTGCGAACTAAGTAAATGGCCTCTGCAGGCTTGATGAAGGAAATCGAGGAAAAGAAGAAGGAGGTGGAGAGCGAGTTGCGGAAGTTGGAGGATCACATCTTCAAGTTGGAAACTGCCTATCTCACCGGCTCTCAGAGTGTGGGCAACCTTGTGAAGGGCTTTGACTCCTTGCTCACTCAGAAGTCTGGCCAGCACCTCTACCTGCCCAGCAGTCGCAAGGCGCTCGGACAGAAGCCTTTCAAGGAGAGTGAGCGCGTCTTTACTCTGTCCTCAGCCACCAATAGACAGCAGATCAGAGTGGAGGAGGAAGAGGAGGAGGCGCGGCCCTCGCACACCATCACATCCTTCGAAGGCTCCAAACGCAAGGGCAAGCTGAGTCGTGCTGAGCCCAGGCCGAAGAAGCGCGCCAAGGCCAAAAAGAGTGACGAAGACACTGACTTCAGCGAGCGTATGAACTAGCCTAGTAATATGAGCAACTTCGGCTCCTGGCCAAACTACCGGGTTCGCATTGTGCGGTCTGTCGGGGAGTTCCTGTGGGCTGCAGCTCGTCTGTCTTGGCGTGTGGACAGATTGGGTGTGCCCATCCTAATGCCTGCAGGCTTGTTCCTGTACTTGGTGGAAAGTGAGTGCTAGACAGACTCGGGTTTCCTGAAGCCGAAGAACGTGGGCAACCCCTACATTGAAGCTGTGCTCAAGCGCAAGGCTGAAGGCGTCTACGACGGCTCCTACATCGGCATCCGTCCTCACCACTACGTCTAAGTAGTTCTCGCGGCAAGTCTGGGTACTCTTACCATGGCCAATGCTGTCTTCACTTCCCCAGAAGTGCTAACCTTCGCGAAAAGGACTCTGGAGCTGTTCGCCCCTGCGCCTGTGCCAGAGCAGGCCCCAGCCAAGCCCCAGGAGCCAGCCAAGCCCAGGATGGTGGGGGAAATCAACTACGCGAAGTGGGATGACCTGGACGTGGAGGAGGAAAAGAAGAAGGAGGAGGAGCGCAAGTTCGCGGGGATGTGTTCGCAGGACCACCGCAAGGAGCGGGAACTCTACGAGCGCCCGACTTCGGAGAAGCTCGAGGCTTGTGAACTCTTCAAGACGCAGGGGAACACGGCTATCCAGGAGAAGAGCTACTCACTGGCGGCACTGCACTACCGGAAGGCACTGCTGCAGCTGGACTACACTTTCCCTGACACCAAGGAAGAAGAAGCCACCTTCGCAGCTCTCACTGTGGCCTGCCATCTCAACATGGCGCTGGCCAAGATCCACCTGGACGAACTGGACGAGGCACTGACACACCTGTACCAAGTCCAGCGACACGACGCCAACAACGTGAAGGCGTTCCTGAGACGCACACACATCTTCCTACTCAGAGACAAGCTGGAAGAAGCCGCTGCAGAGCTCCGCAAGGTAGCTGCTCTCCATGTGGACTCCGCTGACTACCGCCGTTTGACTGAGGAGCTGCGCAAGAAGCAGAGCGACTACGAGCGGAAAAGCAAAGACGTGTGCAAGGTGATGCTGAGTTAGTTATTAGACACTACTCCTCGAAGGCCGAGCGCACTCGCTGGCTGTCCACAGCTTGGCGAAACTTGGCGTACTCAGGACTGCTCCTCAAAGTCGCCAGGCACTTCCGGGTGTATTGCTGCTTCTGCGAGTCGAATTCTTCAGGCTCTATTCGCTTGGTGCAGACTCTTTCCTGTCCTCTGAATGTAGGCCAGTTGACCGTTAGCAGGCCCAGGCCCAGCGCTGGCAGCGAAAAGACTACCACCAGTCTCACAGGCGCTGAGAGCTGGTACCAGCCCAGTTGCTCCAAACCCCACTCGCCCCAGGTCAACATGCCAACCAACACTCCCAGTGCGCCTACAAGCGCCCACAGCATCTATTACAGGAAATATGGCTTGGACCGCGAAGTTTCTAACGGTCTGCTTCACACTTCGCGCGCTGGCGGGAATGAAGGGCGACACACTGGGGGAAGCCTTTTCAGGCTTGGGAACAGACAGAGACACAGTGTCTGTGACGTACGCCATGGCTGCTATTACGGGGTATGAGTTGGAACATGCGGAGGGCTGGATCTCTCCACAGCTGTTGGAGGACTTGGGAGAGGTGCACAGCTACCCGACAGCTGGGCCAGTGGAGCAGGCAGACGAAATTCCCACTGAGAAGCAGTACTACGACGGCCACTCCAACTTGGTGCACTGCGCACTCTACACAACCCAGGCCTCCTGCTCGCAACAGCCTATCTGCATTTGGTGTGTGCCTTCGGAGACCTGCCACGAGGAGAAGGAGTGCTCTCAAACCGGCAGCTTCCTGCAGAAGTCTTAAATGTTGTCGCTTAACATCAGTGAGAAATTAGACGCTCTTGCGCCCGCTTCGCCAGCAATTTGCGTATTTCCCGCTCAGAGAGTTTCAGTCGAGAGTTGGAGTCGATGCAGTCGACGACTTCCTGCCAGGCAGGCTGCGGGCCGTTGGGCTTGAGGTGGTAGGGACTGGCGAAGTGCTGTGTAAAGAGAGCAGAGGGGCGGGGTGCAGGCGCAGGGATGTGCAGCGGCTTGCCGGCTTCGAAGTAACGGACTTGGCCTGTGGGAGAGGTGCGGCGAGGCAGCGGAGAAACAGCCAGTTTCGAGTTCACTTGGTCCGTTAGCAAGGCAGGGAGCTCTGCACAGAAAGTGAGGTGGCGTTTCCTCGCTACTCGCTGTAGGGGCGAAGCGCAGAGCACAGGACTCTTGGTGAGTTTGGGCAGTTCCCTGCGGTACCTGGACGTGATGATGTTTTCCGTGACGACCTGCTGCTGCCAAAACTCATGTGCTTCGTTGGGAGTGACAGTGGAGTGGCGCGCAGACATATTAGCTAGTCCCGGGACTCTCTCAGCTTCCTTCGCTTCTTCAGCTGCAGCTTGCCCAGGTCCTCCGGGTTGGTGTAGATGCGGCCGAGACGCTCGCCCATGGAGCCTTTGCCTACGTTCTTCTGGAGAGGCTTGGGACGAGGACGCTTGAGGGAGGTCTGGAAGCGGTGTTCGTCTGCTGGCTTCTGGCGTCTGAGCGCGAGAGTGATGCGAGGGCCTGTTTCCCTAAGTTGCCCCTGTTCCTGCTCCAGGGCATAGCAGCGGATGTGGATCTGTTTGTCCGCAGTAGCATTGAAGGCCATCACATGTTCCAATCCTGTCACATCCACACTCTTCATCGACCTGCCGCCAAATAGGTCCACACACAAACTCTTGATTCGCTCGAATTCCGAGTCCGTTTCGAACAGGTCGCCGTTGAAAAGGAGCAGAGGCCGTTGAGCGGCTGCTGGAGCGAGGCCGGGGAAGCTGGTGATCGGCTTGAAGCTGCGCACGTGGAACTCAGCCAAGTCCAGGATTTCGCCAGCGAAGAGACGGACGAGGATGAGATTGTCCGGACGCTTTTTGCTGCTGGAACCAACAACCATGAGAGGGGCGTCCCACTTGGTGCAGAGATGAGTGATGCCCTCGGCATTGTCAAAGGGGTAGAGGTCTTGGTGGCGGCGGCTTTGAAGCATGGAGTGGGTGGCGGTGAGACGGTGCAAGTCGCAGAGCAGCTGGGAAATGGTCTCGGAAGCTTTGTTCCCCTTCAGCACCAGCGCCAGTTTGGGGCCGCTCTCCACCAGCTGGGGCTCGCGGCTCTCCAGCACGCGTTTGCCCTGCTTGGTGGTGGCCATTTACACTAACTAAGGCTGTCAGTCGCAGGATAGCCCGAGAGTGCAATGAAAAGAAATACAGTTTTCTGCCCTATGATTAGCTAAAATCGGCGAGGCACCTCAACCACAGAGGTAAGGCAGGTGCAGAAACTGAGGCACTTCTGTACGAGCTGCAAGTTGGTAAGGCGCGAGCAGGAGTCAACGCACGGTGCACAGCTTTGGAAGAAGACGCTCTCAGACACTTGAGGAACGATTTCGTAGGCTCTTCCGTCCTGAGTGATGAAAGGGATGCGCACGGAGTTCTGAGTTGCAGGTGCAGGCTGGGGAGCTGGAGCATAGGCAGTGGGTGCAGGCTGGGGAGCTGGAGCATAGGCAGTGGGTGCAGGCTGGGGAGCTGGAGCATAGGCAGTGGGTGCAGGCTGGGGAGTTGGAGCGTAGGGAGTGGGTGCGGACTGGGGAGCTGGAGCGTAGGGAATGGGTGAGGGTTGGGGAGGTGGAGTGTAGGGAGTGGGTGCAAACACCTCAGTGACGAGGGCGCCACAGCCGCAGTGTCCAAACACGCAGTTCAGCTGCGCATACCCCGAAGTGTAGCGGAAGCATATTTCCGCACACTCCACTTTGCAGCCCAGGTACTCATCATTGAACCCAGGACCCTGCGGAGGCACGGGGGCCACTGCGAACCTACGACCATCCTCAGTCACAATCTGGGCAGGGAACGCGGTAGCGCCCTTGCACCCACACTGCTCGAAGCACCGTGACTCGCTGTGGAAAGGCAGACACAGGTCGAGACAAGGCTTGTTGCATACTGCTGCTGTCGCTGCTCCTAGGACCAAGAAAAAGCCTGTACGCATTTTTTTACTTGTGGCTAAGATGTCTGATTGGCTTTAATCCTCAGACTAGTGTCTCAGCAGGCTGAACGACTCAGAGGCTTGGGTACTTAGATGTCTAAAGTCTAGGAAAGAGATGCAGGTACATTCATTCCAGCGAGTGCTGGCTAGATATCACTCTCAGTACTTTTAATACTCTATCAGTCTAACAGCAGAAACAACTCAATGCACTGCAAGCCTCTTAGCTGCCGCCCAACAATTTGGATGTTCTTCTTTTCAGCAGTCTGAGGTCGAGACGAAACTGACTCGGTAAAAAGAGAGCAGTGAAGGGCTGAATAAGTAGCACAGCAGAGTGCTTAGTGATATCTGCAATCGAGTAATTCAAATATGAAGAACGAAGAGTCTCTTGAAAATCTGCCCAAGGCCTTACGAGAGTTGAAGGAGTGTTTGGAGCAAAGCAACCACAATGTGAGTGAGCTGAAGGAAAGTCTCAGGTACGTGTTGGAGCGAGAAGCGGCCCTGCGCACAGAGCACCAGACTCTGCAAAGCCGCCATGAGTGTCTGCACCGCCTTTGGGAAGCGAAGGAGCAAGCCTTACTCACTGCTCATGCACGCAGACTGAGTGTGGTGCCGGGGCTGGAGGAGCGAATAGCCCGCCAGGACCAGCAAGTGCGAGCTGAGCGAGAGAAGGTGCAACAGCTCAGCACAGAGTTGGAGGAGCTGCACAGCAGAGTGCAGACTGATCGAGCCGCCGGGGCCCGCCTCAAGGACGACTGTGGCAAGTACCAAAGCACAGTGGAGCGCTTGCACCAGGCTATGAAGCAGCTGAATGAAGAAGCCATCGTCTGGAAGTCCAAAGTCCTGAAGCAGGATGAAGAGCTGCAGCTCAGTGCGGACCAGGAGTTCACGCTGAGGACGCAACTGGACAACGAAGTCCGCAAAAACGAGCGACTTGAAGCCAAGGTGCAAAGTCGAGACAAGGATGTTGCTGAACTGCGCAAGCAACTGAAGACGCAGGAGACTCAGTTGGCAGCTCTCAAGACTGAAGGGCAGCGCGTGGGCTCAAAAAACACAGAGCTTCTGAGCGCTTTGGACCAAGTAGGGAGAGACGTAGAAGCAGTGCGGCAGCAGAACGTGGCTGCCTCCGAAGAGGGCAAGCGCTTGCGCGGAGAGCTCGACCGAGTGCAGCAAGACAAGGAAACCGCAGTGGCTCAGCTGAGTGCGCAGTTGGCAGAGCTGGAGCACGACCTGGGCGCCAAAGTACTGCAGCTCCACGCAGAGCGTGATGAAATGGCCAAGCGCCAGCGAGCCCAAGACGCCTCCACCTTTTCCCAAGTGCAGGAACTCGAAACCGCCTGCAACGAAATGAGTCTGAAGTACAAGGAAGTGCTGGCTCAGCTGCAGAGCGCACAAGCAGAACTGGCTTCTGCAAGGACTAGTCTAGTGAAGGAAGAGCGCAGACAGGCAGAGTCCAGTTACTCTGTGGCAGAGGTGACTCGAATGCGAGGGGAAGTGGAGTTATGGAAGGGTGCGCTGCTGCAGTTCCTCTCTGCGCAGAGGCCTCGTCTGGAGGACGTGCTCAGGTCTCTTCTCGGGGTCGCGCCAGAGCGCTCGCGACTGCCACAGGACCCGAAGACAGCAGAGAGAGTGGGCAAGATCACCGCCAAAATCGAAGAACTCATGGAAACCCCAGGTGCAGACCCAAGCACTCGACTGGTAGAAGAAATCACAGTCCGCTACCGCAAAGAAGTGGCAGAGCGCAAGCGACTTTTGCGCCTTCTGCAAGACCTTCGTGGGAACATCAGAGTGATGTGTCGCATTCGGCCACTTCTGAAGAACGAGAAGGAGGACTGTGTGCAAGTGCTGGACATGTGTCAGGTCAAAGTGCTGGCGGAGCGGAGGGAAACTTGGTTCGAGTTCGACAGGGCGTTCCTACCTCTGGACTCGCAGGAAGTGGTGTTCTTCGAAGTTTCGGACATAGTGGAGGGTGTGTTGGACGGAATAAGTGCGTGCATTCTGGCCTACGGACAAACAGGGTCAGGGAAGACTTTCACGATGGAGGGAACACTGAGTGACTTGGGAGTCAACTACCGGGCTTTGAAGATGCTCTTTGACTTGGTGGAAGACCGTAGTGACACACACTCCTTCGCTCTGTCAATGACGATGCTGGAAGTGTACAATGAGCAAATCCGCAACCTGTTGGAGCGCTCACCTGCGCGCCTGGACATTCGAGAGGACGGTGCGGGCGTAGTGAGACTGCCCGGCTTGACTTCCCTGTCGATTTCCAGCTACGCAGACGTAGTGGAGGCAATGGAACTGGGGAAATCCAACCGAAGTGTGGGCGCTACTAACGTGAACGAGTACAGTTCTCGCTCCCACTGCATTGTCACTATTGCCGTGGACTGCCAAACCGAAGACCGGACCTTCAGCAGCAAACTGAACCTCATCGACCTCGCAGGCAGTGAGCGAGTGTGGAAGTCGGAGGCGGAGGGCCAGCGCATGGTGGAGGCCTGCAACATCAACCAGAGTCTCGCTGCGTTGGGTAAAGTCCTATCTGCACTCGCAACCAAGCAGAGTCACGTGCCCTACCGAGACTCCAAACTCACACATCTGCTCAAGGACTCGCTGGCTGGAGACGCAAAGACTATGGTTATCGTCACTGTCAGTCCTTCTCTCAACGACTCCGCGGAAACACTCAGCTCGCTCGCATTCGGCACTCGAGTGGCCAGCGTAGAGAAGGGCAAGGCGAGGCCTGGCAGGAGTGACTCTGGGCGCAAACGCTCGACCAGCAGGTCTCGCAGAAGCGGCTCTCCTGGACTGCGACTTGACACCACGCCTAATCAGTACACGCAGGCTGGCAATGGTGTCCTCATCCCCAAGCTTTCCCTCAAGTAGTGTAGTCAATACTAAAACAGTTGAACACTGGTCTTTGAAGTTCGCTTTTTCACGGTTAATTATACGATAATTTCTACTTACTGTGGCTGTCTATCACTAAAAGCTGCAGCCGCTTTTCCCTCCATATTTCCTAATGAGTGCTGCCATGAGGACCGGAGCCAGAGGCCACAGCGCCAATCCGCTCACAATAGTCCCCTTCTTATCATATGTCTTCACTGCAATTCCTACCAGAATGCAGGGCCACACTGCCCATAACAGCAGGCTAAGCAGAAATATCGCTAACACACATATAGCAGTCGAGCAGCAATGTGAACAGGATCGTAGACATTTGGACTCAGCGCGAGTACCGGGTCCTGTAGAGAGCAGTTGCACCCTAGCATTGCTGCAGACAAACTAGGCAGGTGACATTGTCACACCCCGGTTCTTTGGACTGCAAGCGAGAGCAGTAGGGACAAGCCTTGAGGTCCTTGTGGTCCAGTAGCTCCCATGGACAGAGCTGTTCTCAGGAGACCCAGGAGTGCCAACGCTCGCCGCAGTGGCTGCAGAGGTTAATAAAACACTCTGTACATTTCACTCGGGAGGTTGTCGCAGTAAACCTGAACAATTGATAGTGGGACAGTTGCGATAGGAAGGACTTCTCTCCAGTTTCTTTTTTCCCAGTCCTTAGCCAGTTCTTCCCCTGCAAAGGTCCTTATTTCCTCATCAGTCAGTACAGCCGAACAGCTGAAAAAGGGACAGCGAATCTCTTTCCCTTCATTTAGGTTTGCTTCTACTTACAAAATGACGCACTTCTTGCAGAAATAGTGCACTTAGTAGTCTTCGGGATGCCACCACTCTTGCACAGTTCTTATACATATACCGCAAAGGGAAGGATGAGGCATAGCTGCGGGTTTATGTGGGAAATATGATTGAGATATCCAAGCCTTTTGCGCACTCCACACGGACATATGAAAATCAGACTGTTCACTGCAAGTGAGGCAACCCGGGTCTTGACCGTCTTTCAGCTAGGTGAGACTTACGGATAAAGGGATGTGCCCAAGTATGTGCAGTAACAAGGAAATGCACAGCTCGGTCCAAACTCACAGCTTTGGTTTCTTGGATGCTTGTCTGAGCTGCTCCGGGACAAAAGCCAATTTGGATAAGGTTGATTACCCATTGTTGGGTACAGTTCCCTGAGAAGTCTGGGTTGCTCTCAGTGGCTGGGAAGACTTGCAGGAGGTGGGAGTCAATGTCGGTATGTGCAGCCATTTCTTAGTTTTCAGAGGAGATGTACGCAAGTAAGTCTGCCAAGATGACAATGAATGAAGGGTGTGTATTCTCTTTCTACAGTACTTGTTCCTAATTCTCAAGAGTTTCCTCAATGCTTCCTAGACAGAGGATTGCTTCGACCTGCAGTTAGAGTGAAAAAACAGGGAATCCTAGGAAATGTGACTTTGCAGCCGCGCCATTTTGCTGAAAGAGGAAATATTCGCTAGGACGCATGAAAATGCCGAAACGCACTGAAAGGCTTACAATCACAGTAGAGTGGATAATTGCAGCAAGGCACTTCGTGCTGTTGATCTAGTCTCGTCCTCCAAAGCCCAAATAGAGCCTATGCGCTGCAAAACAGAAGGCACTGATCCGTGCAGGCAAGCTGAAATCAGTGGGCAGTCAGCAGACATACCTTCCGGATTTTGGCAAATATGCATTGGAGTAACCAATCAACATACTCAATACCAGCATTAGGTCTCTTTGTGAAAGACTCGGATTAGTGAAAAGGAACAGTATCATTGGAGCGATTGAAACCTCACCTCGGTATAAAGGCTTTATTGTCGGCCGAGAAGTCTTTTCTTCACCATTCGAATTCAAGCTTTCATGGCGGACCGTAACGTTCTCTGCAGCGAGTCAAACTGTGGCCTACTCACCGCAGCACTTGGCTTTACTCGCACCGGCTTCAAAATATATGTCCGCGCACTGAACACTTATAAATTAAAGCCTCTTTCCTTGTGAAAATAGTAATAACATAGTTAGGCAGGTGCTACGTCTGCAGAAGCCACGTCACTACACTTCTTGACAAACGTGTCTCGATCTTCGACATTGAATTAGAGCCCATTGTCCAGTCTGTAGCAGACTGTCCTGAATACGAGCGGAGGCGTGGGCTGAAGGAGCAGGGCTTGGGAGTACTGGAAGCCTTGGAAATCAGGTGTGACAGGGACTTAGCGGATGCAGAGGACAGTCGATGAAAGCAGAGGAAAGGCTAATGCTAGTTTTACAAGAAAGTTTGAGAGATGTGAAGGTCAAGCTTCAGCTAAGACATCAAGAGAGCATTGATCCAGTCCAAAAGGAACTTCGAGAGACTTACCCAGGATAGAAGTTTCG
>Ga0247837_1007243_pt1 | contig 14874 bp, 10 predicted proteins | sample LaCtaG_2_FD_187115 | JGI IMG/M metagenome (GOLD analysis project Ga0247837, IMG submission 187115) | Freshwater microbial communities from meromictic Lake La Cruz, Castile-La Mancha, Spain - LaCruzMarch2015_14.5m | ecosystem: Environmental > Aquatic > Freshwater > Lake | place: Spain: Castile-La...
AAAGTCTCTGCCAGCAAGCCAACACAGGTCTACTGACTGCTCCTCAGCAGGAAGTGCTAATGCACGTCTTTACACTGTTTAGAAATGAGCTGTGCAGGAAGTTCCCCAATGAAATCTTAGAGATGATACCCCAATCACTTGTGGACACCATACTACACCCAACTATTTTCCTCTACAGCCTCTCATCCCTTTGGTCAAAGTCCTCATTGATTTCGAACTGTTAGATTGTCCCTTCATCAAAGCTGTGAAGATAAGAGTGGACAATGAGCGCAGCTTCTCATTGGAAAGGCTGCAATAGCTTCCCGGGATAAGACTTACAGATTCGCAGTGAACAGAGTCATGAAGGACTATCGTGAAAACCACCCTAAAGGCCATATGCACTTAATGGCGTGCATGGAAGCGCTGTCTGTGTTCGGTTTTACTCTAAGAGAAGAAACAAGGGCTGAGATAGATGAAGGCATGAAAAGAAGCTTAATGCCTTTTAGACTTGAAGAAGGAATCGAAGTGTCGGGTCCTTATACGTCCTTTCGCGATTTCCTAAGGCAAGTGGGAGAATTACTTGCGAAGGGAGAGGTAATAGTGCAGGAAGTCGACACTCTGCCGAAGCCGATTCAGCTCTCCCACGACCTCAGCAACAGCTCTGAATACGCCATATCTCTGCTCAAGTACGCATGGTATACTAGAGGTGTCAGCAATTATAACTCACTTGTGGAGAATAGGCCCAGCCTGATACCTCTCTACTCGCATATATTTGCTCAACTTCAAACCTGCAGGTTAATAAAGTGTTTAGACGTGCACAACGTGATTCCTCTATGTGTAGGCTCAGTTCTACTACGTACCTTCCAACTCAACTTCCCAGCACTTGCAATAGACCCCTCCGTGTCCCTACACCGACAAGCAGCAAATTTGATCAGGTCATTTGCTGAGGAAGTTGACCGTCTAAAGGAAAATGGCCTTTTCCTTCTGAGCCGGGAAATCTTAGAATGGCTCACTCCTATCCTGAACTCTCAGTTTGTGAGGTACATATACCAAAAACTAATAATAACTCATCGCAACTGGATGGGAAAGTGTTTTTTGCGTATACTGGCGACCACGGAATCTCTATCTTCGGAGGAATTATCTTGATCAACCTCAATTATTGCGCATATACACTTGAAGCGAAATGCGGGGTCGTAATCACAATATACCGGGAATTCGCTCACTACTGCAGAAGAATGCAGGAAGGAGGAGTATTCCACATCAACCAAATTTTGCCTACCGAAAGCCTGAAAAATAGTGAAATCGGTCATATAAAGTCTACTGAGGATCGATCCATTCACTCGTCTATACCATTACCGGGCGAGGAGAAGCACAGGGAGGGCAGCTACCAGGCGGAAGAAGAGCTCTATGGAGTGGCAATCGACTTGGTCAATGGACATCAGGCCCGGTTCCTTACGACAGGGGAAAATTGGGGCCTGTTTCATGATGAATTCAGGGCGCCTTGTACGAGTTGAAGTCGGATGAGCTTTTCTCATATCGGTCTGGGGATCAGAACATCTACTTCCACAGGCAAGACCACTCTCAATTCTAGGGATAGACTAGCTGCTAGGACTGATCGCTGCTTTCCCAACATATACAGAGGCATGCAGCGCATAGGAAAAGAGTAGTTTCAGTTTAGAAGCAATGCCTCTACCCACATCGCAAATATGGAAGATGTGTGGTACACGACAGAAGCAGTGGTGAAGGTCAAGAGCCGGGCACTCTGGTGTATTTCCTCTGTACTTCAACTCCTAACTGCAGGTGTCGTACTGGTGTACCTGCCCTGGCAATGCGCAAGTCTCCAGTGGTCTCAGGAAGGCGCCACAGTGGCGTGGCTGTACAGCAGCGGCTCCCTTTGGCTGAACTCCTCCCAGGCCTCTCCTTGGGATCTGCACTTCTTCAGTCCTCACTCCGAGGCCACTGCCCTCCTCTTCCTCCCCACCAAGTAACCAGTCCCTAAGCCTCTCTCAACATTTCTCCCAGCAACGTAGTGTGTGCGCCGACTACACCCGCTCATGCACAAGCTCCAAACAGTGTCTCGGCACCTGCGTCCAAAGCCTATGTGAAGAGCCAGCTTGGTGCTCTTCCTCCAGTCCTAATGCAGTCCCAGTGAGGGGCATCGAAGGGGTGAAAGTGGTCCTTTCCGGACTGGTGCAGTTCCTATGGTGGGACGAAAGCATACAGTAGTGAGGACTTAGGCAGTGACTACCGGTCCAAAGCCTGGACTATCGAGGAACTAATAGGTGATAAAGACAGGAAAGAGCTACCGAAGCGGGTGCGGTTAGAGCTCTTTTGGGACTGCAGATATGAGGCGAAGGACTGCAGGCCCAGCCTACTCCGCCGAATACACAGAACCGCAGTTCGGCCATACAGGGAAAAGGCGGAATATCGCCAAGAGAAGGATGAACTCTATAGAGACGTTTACTCTGCAGAAGGAGTGGAAATAGAGGTCACGTCTAAAGGCCGTATTGGCGGCTTTTCTGTGTACTTACTAGTTCTATACTTGTCCCTCCTTTGTATCCTGCTGCAGGCGACGGACTCTATAGTGGATTTCTACGCCTCGACCTGCTTTGCACGTATTTCCCACTCAGACCGCTTTGAATTCGACAAGGCCAAATACTCCCTCACTACTATTCCCCTGGAGTCCTGGGCCGTCCTGTCCTCTCCCTCCTCAGACTCAGACGACTTCCTTTAGTTCCTAACCGCTCTTCATCTCTTCCAGCGACTTCCTTACGAACGCAGCCACACTCCCGGCCTGCACCTGCGCCCTTTCCAACTGTGCGGTGACTTGCTGGTACTCCCTCTGCAGTTCCTCGATCTCCACCTCCTGCTGCCGCCTGCTTTCCCCCAGCATCTCCTTCGGCATTTTGTCGATAAGGCCGAGGATGGACTTGTGAATGCTGGCCAGGTCGAAGCTGATGTCGTTCGCTAGACGAGCCTTTTCCACCGGAGTTGAGTCTAAAGTCTGTTCAGAGACTGCCTTTATGCCGTTACTGAGACAGTCCGTGAAAGAGGCCAGGTTGTGTTCGATTTCAGTGATGAGGTCACTCATTATAGCTAGTTAGTAGAGGACTAAGTTGCGGAGACCAGTCATGCAGGTCTGCAGTTGCTCGGTGTTGAGGGCTGGCGGCTGTCCAAAGCCTTGCAGTTCTCCCAGCAGTTGGTCGAAGTCTTGGTCTGCGATGGTGGATTCGTAGGATTCTTGCATGGATGGAGGCTGGATAGCGGCAGCGATAGTGCGAGTCAGGGCAGTGGTCATTCTCTTGGTTTCTTCTTGCTGTTTCTCTGAGCGGAAGTTGTGATAAAGCTCGCTGGCGCTGCGCTGTGCACGGTACTGCACACGTACCAAGGCTTCCTCAGCAACATAGAGAAGAGAGGCAGACGGGTTTGCCAGTTTGGAAGGGAAACCAGAGGCTCCAGGTTGGCTCGGAGGAAGCTTAGCATCTGGGTAAATGCTCTGAGTGGAAACAAAGTTGAAAGGTGACTCCATATTCTATAAATAACAAAGTGCACCTGAGTCCAAGGAACTAGCTATAGTCTACTTGTTCTGCTGCTTTGCCTTTATCAGGTTCTTCACCACTGGCAGCCAAGTCTTATTCGCTTCCCATGCAGACTTGACGAGTTCCATCTGGATGCTCAAGGCTGTCTGGCAGTCGCCAGTGTGGAAAGCCTGTGTCATGGCCAGCACTCGGTCAGCCTCGGCAGCGGCCATTTCTCCGCTTTCCAGCTTCCTGTACAGCTCTTCTAGCTTCGTGTCGGCCTCGGTCTTCAGTCGGGCGTTCACGTAGGGGAAGTTGGGGGCTTGGGACCAGACTTGGTAGATGAGACTGTACTCAGCAGGAATGGAGCGAGCAGAGGCAGCAGCCATAGTCGGAGGCTCCACACGAGGCGGAGGCGGGACTCTGAAGCCAGGTTGCGTTTGTTTGGGCACTACAGCAAGAGGCGGCGGAGTGGTCTTCATAGGCTGTGCACTAGCAGTTTTGGGTATATCAGGCACTGAAGCCGAGGGGTTCTGAGTAGGCGGAGGCGGGAAAGCCCGAGCTGTCACTTGCTTAGGCGGCTGAGCTACTTCCGGCGTAGCGTCTTTATCAGGCAGGCCGCCGAAAGGACTGGTCTTGGGCCTATTCGGGTCTTCCGGCCGAGCGACTGGCAGCGGAACAGCAGGCCCAGTCTTAGCGATGGGCATAGGAGGGGGGGCGACTTTCGTGGACTGCTGGACTTGGTGAGAGGGCGGCTCCACTGGCCCTGGGACTCTCTTGAATGGCTCTGTTTTGGGGATGGTGGGGATGGACTCTTTGGCGTCTTCTCGAGTGCTGGGGAAGGGGTTCTTGGCCGCTGCAGACTCACTGTCGCTTGGGAAGGGGTTGACTTTCACAGACTTTGGAGGACCTGCTTTCATAATTGGCCCAGCCTTCCCAGTGAAAGGATTGGTGGACTCTGGCACCTTCACTGGCTTCTGACTGGGCTTGGGCTTATGCGAGGGAATAACCTCCACCTCCCACAACTGCGGTCTCTCTAGTCTCATCAGCCCCATAATGCGGTCATACAGCGACTTCAATTCGAAGGATTCCGGGCGATTCACCGGCAATTTCTCAATAAAGTTCTTCGCAAGTTCGAAATTGCCGGCCAGTTCCGCCCTCACAAACTCCGCTGCCAGCCTTTCCAGCTCCGGACACTGCCTCGTATTTCCCACCACAGCCTTCAGCATTACTGCCTTCAGCACCACTACAGCCAGTTCCTTCAGGTAAGTCGCGGGCTTCTTTTTGACCCTTTCCTTCGCTTCATCAACCCAGATTTGAATGGCTCGGTCAGTGTCTTCGGCTAGTATGAAGCAGGCCAAGGCTGCGGCTGTGTCGTTCTTCTCCTGGATCAACTTCTCTCCGAGCTGCGAAGCGAGAGGGTGAGTTTCGCTGTGGTCAGGACTGGTCAGTATCACACACAAGGTTTCCTTCCAGTCCTCAATTTGGCTTTCTTTCAGCGTCACTGCTAGTTCGTTTGTGAGCAATTGCAGGAAAGTCGACTTCAAAAAAGGGTCTTTGCTCGCGGACAGTATCTGGTTTTTGGTCTTTTCGAAGAGCTCGGGACCTCCGTGTTGTGCGATGATCAGCGCTTCTGCCTATGTGGAAGTCACCGTCCTGCCGGCTATCAGCGCGCAGTCAATTGCACACTGCAAGTTCCTCGTGATCAGGTTTTCCTTCAGCAGTTTCTCCCCGCCTTCCTTCCAATTGGTGTTTTTGGAGATAGTTTCAGTGAGAGTTTGCTTGAAGTCAGGCTTGGCCTTGGGCGCTGTGGCGGCTTGCTTGGGAGTGGGGTCCTTGGCAGGCCCGACTCGAGCCTTGTTGAAGAAGTCTTCGGCTGCGGAGGTGCTGCAGGAGGCGAAGATGAAGTCGGTGGGTTTGGATTCTTGCGGAACGACCTTGCGCCGCTCCGTCGTTTCTCGCTTTTTGCCTGTATATTGCTCAGTTTCGACCATGAGAGTCTTCTTATCCAGTCCGAGGAGCGCCAGCGCCGAGTCCACTCCGTCTTCCTGTGTCTTGGTGAGGATGAGGTCGAGTTCCAGCTTGTCCGCAGGGTTCTGCGCAGTGAGATTGGCGATGCTGCCCGCGAGACTCGCCCACTGCTTGTCAACTGCCTGCTGCGCTGCAGTCTTCACCAGCTGTCCCAGGGTCGTTTCCGGAGTAGGCACTTTTACCAAACTCAGGCTTTTGTCTCCGTCTCGACAGCAAACCATCACATTGCCAAAGCTGAGACTGAGGCAGGTCTTGGGGTACAGCCAGTTGGGCACGTGACTCACTGAGTAGCCTTGCTTCGGCTGCACGCCTCGGGGTTCGCGGGAGTCTTCAGTGACTACTTCGTCTGCGTGGCTTACTCCGATGTCGTAGATGGAGCGGATTTCTAAAGTGCCGTCAGAGGTTAGAACGGAGTAGCTGCCGTACTGGTTAGGGACCCATCTGGCGGACACTATGGGAGCGGATAAATCGTGCGTAGTGGTCAAAATCGGTTCACTTTTGATGAAGTTCCACAGGACGCCTTTCCCGTGTACATCGAAAGAGACAAGCAAGCCAGTGTCGTGTGGACACCAAGCTGCAGCTGTGATGCCTGCCTCATGTGCATGTCTGAACTCCTGAATAGGTGTATTCGCATACCGCAAGTCCCACACCTGTAGCACTGGACTTTTGTCGTAGTTGTACCCCATGATGAACTGCACTGGGTTTTCGAGGTTCCAGACAAGGCTGGTCGAGGTGCACTTGTCCATGTAGTTCGGGTCGTATATGCTGAAGATGGTGCTGTTGGTCCTCAGGTCCCACAGCTGCGCCATGCCGTTCGCTGAAGCAGCTGCGAGGATGTAGCTGATCTTAGGGTTCCACGAGAGGGAGGAAATCTCCCCTAAGTTGCTTTCGTCAGACTCGCCCCCTGGCCTGAAGGTGAACTCCGCCTGACTACGCTTGGAAAAGGCCTCATCCAGGTTCAAAATGAGCACTTCCGACCCCCCAACCGCCAGCAAATTGGACTTGAAGCCATTGAACTCCATCACACGCACAGGCGTGTCGAATAGCTTTTCTTCTTTCAACAGCGCCCTCGCAGGGTCTCGAGCCGCTGCAGGCTTCCAGAACTGCACAGCGCCAGTAGTCGTTCCTCCCACTAACATCCCCTCCGCGAAACCAGACACTTCGAGCGAGACAACAGAACTCCTCAGGGGCAGGGTGAAGGCGGGGTCCTGGGAAGTGCGGAAGTCAGGGACGAATTGGAGTCCACTGGCTGAACTGGTGATGAGGGTGTCGTCTTGCCAGGTGAAGCTGGAGATGTCCTGGAAACGCTGGGGGAACATTCGATTACAGGCCACAAATGGAGGACAGGAGGTCACTGGACTTGCTGAAGTCCATCCTGGTCAAGTACGAGGACGAACAGTACTCTGTGCAGGCGCCTGCAGAGCCCGTCGCCCTGACTCTCCAAGTGCTCAGACTGTTCCCCGCCCTCGCCAATGAACGGATCTCCCTCGTGGACATGTCTCTGAGGGAAATAACCACTCGCGAGCAGTACCTGCTGGCAGTGGAGCACGGAGTGATCATTGTGCAGCGGAGAGAACTGCCTCCTGAGGCCTTTGCGGAGTGGTGCAATGGCTGCTTCTGGCGCTGGACTAAGAGTGACCACAAGATGCACAAGATGGACATTCTTGCGACTACTGAACTGACCTATGCGCACTACTGTGTCTTCCTGGCGGAGAACTCGATGCTATTCTTCTCTGCAGACCAGACGGTTCTCTTCGAAGCTCGCACTTTCAGCCTGATTCCCAAAGCCAAAATGAACGTGAGCCGGTACTACTTCGCCTACCTCCTCCAAGCCGGGTACTTGTACGTCCTCGGCGGGTGTGACGAAGCAGGCTATACAGATATCTGCGAGCGCTTCGACCCGTCTTCAAACAAGTGGACCTATATTGCCAGTCACCCTGGGCCTGGCAGGACTGGAATGGCGGCTTGTGGCTTTCTGTCGAAGTTCATTTTCCTGTTTGGAGGCTTCGATGGGATTTCCTATCTTGACTATATCTGCAGGTACTCGCTGGAGGATGGGATGTGGCGGGCGCTCCCCGTGCGCCTTCCGGTGCCCACGTACTATATGGGGGCTGTGCAGTATCAAAGCAGGCTGCTTCTCTATGGCGGCAAAGGCTGCAGAAGGAGTTATTGGCTGCACCCGGAGACTCTCCTGGTTACAGAGGGCCCTGCGCTGCCCAGTGAACTGGCTTTGACCAAATTCCGACTCCAGCCTGTGATTACAAGCGGCAAAGTCCTCACTATCAACCTGGACTACAAAGTGGTGGAGTTCGCAGCCAACCAGTGGACAGTCGTATACTCCTTTGATCCTTAATACAGTCATTTAGCTCTCCAGACACTTCCATTCCATTTAATTGGCTTCAATTGGAGGCTTTCAGGCTGAACTTAATCAGTTTGGGTCTGATTTGAGCGTTGCTTGCCCATTGGGGTTTGCCGGCTGTATATAGTAATGTCATTCAAAGCGATATTTGAGTTGGCAGTACAGATTGAAAGCTTCCGCAATATCGACCTGCTGCACCAAGGCGTCTATTTCCTCCGTATCTCCCTGCACCACCTTGACAAAGGCCGCAAGCGTCTGGCCTGTCCCTACCATCTCCACAGTGCGGAAATCCTCCGCAAGCGCAAACAGACGGACGTGCACAATCTCCAGCCCGCCGCTCTGCAGCCCACCTTCAACGCCTTTGTGACGAAAGCCTTCATGATCCGGTACTGCGAGGAAGAAGTGGAATTGAACGATGTCGCCTACTTCCGGACGGAAGTGCCAGTGGAGGACTTGGAAACTTGGAATTTGATCTTCGAGGCGGAACTGATGTTTTCAGACCTGGGCGGCAACTTGACTTCTGAAAGTGTGCAGGAGGAAATGAGTAAAAAGCCGGAATTCGGAGTGGTGTCGAGTGCCACTTTTACACTCACTGCCCCTACGAATGGCTTGCACGAGTATGTGCCTGTTTTGTTTGACGAAAGTCACTTTTGTGTGGCGAATGCGACGATTCATTGCGCTTTGGTGGACTTTCGGCACAGGATTACAGCGGATTTGTCTGCTTCTGTAGGGAAAAAGGGACTGCAGCAGTCTACGGACGCGTCCATTCGGCTGTCGCAGTACCTCTTCAAGGACCCGCAGGGTGCTGCGAAAAGCTTCGTTGGTGCTGAAGAGACGGACCAAATTTATACGCGGTTTGTGAACAGACTGGCGAGTAATTACGACACTTTGAGAGGTCTGTTCATCGTGTACTCGTCGAAATGCTTGACTGAGGGAGAAAGGGAAACCTCAGGAGTTTGCTACGCCCCTCCCCAACTCAGTCTCCCTGGCAACCCCGCCCAAAGTCCCTACTCCAAAGGCAAACTCGGTATCGACTCCGTCAACTTAAGCATTGCTGGGCCTGGCTTTGAGGGAGAAGACGCTCCAGAGCTGTCCATTTCCTCTATCTCCCCAGACATCGAGGACGAGCGGCCTAGAGGGGTTTTGCGCTTTAGTGAGAGAGTGGCTTCTCACGACCCTGCGAAAGTGGCCTCCACGCTGTTGCTGGAAATAAACCTCATTGGTGGGCAGATGATGATGCTTTGGCACAGGGTAATTGAACTGGTCAAGGGCTACCCTAGGCCTGTCACTATCCTTCTGCAGGAGCGGTTTTATGACAGAGTTCGAGACAAATTCAGCCATTCAGTGGTCAAAAACATCATAAAAATTCGGGACTTCACAGTGACGGCGGATCACAATATCAAGGAAACGCACGAAGCAGCAGCTGCGGTACTGCGGGAAGAGCTGCTGAGACAGCCGCCCAGACGTCTTCCAGTGGAAGACTCCATCATGCTGGCTTCAGCAGACGTACAGCCCGTTATATTCGAAGACGTACTGATTCGGGAGAGGGAAAGCGAGGCCAATTTGCTGCCTCAAGTCTCTGTCACGACAGATGAAAGCTATGAAATTTGGGACACGTCTTTTACGAAAATGGACTGGAGCGTAGGTCTCAAAATGAACCGCGGAGTGCATTTATTCGTCCTAGTCCACGGCTTCCAAGGCAACTCCTTCGACATGCGGCTCCTAAAGAACCACTTCTCCCTGTTGCATCCCGAAGCCTTATTCCTATGCTCGAATTCAAATGAAGAAACGACTGAAGGGGATATAGGGGAAATGGGTGTGAGACTTGCACAAGAAGTCACTGCCTACATCACCCAGTGGTGCGACAAAAACCGCTTGGGACGCATATCCTTCATTGGACACTCTATGGGCGGACTGATAATACGGGCTGCTTTGCCCTATTTAGAGGCCTTAGCAGGCAAAATGCACCTTTTCTTGACCTTGTCCACTCCCCACCTCGGCTACATGTACAACTCCTCCAAAATCATCGACGCCGGCATGTGGTTTCTGAAGACTTGGCGCAAGTCCAAATGTCTCCAGCAGCTTTCCATGACTGACAACAAGCCTTTGCGCCAATGTCTTGTATATGAACTATCGACAAAGAAAGGTCTGGGCTGGTTCAAACATGTGGTCCTTATTAGCTCTTCGCAGGACCAGTATGCGCCTTTTGACTCGGCGAGGATGGAGATTTCCACAGTTGCTGCGAAGGACCCGACGCGGGGAGGGATTTACCAGGAAATGGCTGGAAATTTGTTGGCGTCTTTGAACACAGACACTCTTTTCCGCATCGACATAAACTTCCGCATCACTGAAAAGAGTCTGGACACTTTCATCGGCCGCGCAGCCCACATCCAGTTCCTAGAAAGCCAAACTCTCATGAAGATGATCCTTCTGCGCTACCCAGAGTTCTTCACTTAGGCTAATAATGACCTCGCCTGCGCCTACTCCCCGCGTCAAGAGCAATTCGCCACTTGCGGTGGCTCAGGCATACTACGGAGAACGAACTGTGGAGGAGGCGAACTCACTGCTGCAGCAGTTGAGACTGACTGATGACTTGGAGAGGGTGCGGGATTCCAGCGAAATGGCCCTTGTAGCCACACTGAGAAGTCGCCTTCAGCTGGGAATCCCCTTCACTAAGGCCGGCCCTTTGCTCATTTCCGTCAAATCTCCGCTGGACCCGGGCGTTTATTTCAATTCGGCAGTTAAAGCGGCTTACTCTAGTGATGCAGAGAACCAAAGCTTGCCTCCGCACCTATACACAGCCAGCGTTTCCGCCTACCAGTCTCTGCAAGCCTCCCAGCAGTCCCAAGCAATCGTGCTTCTCGGCCACAGCGGCTCCGGCAAGACCTTCGACCTCATCCACCTTCTGGACCACTTGATCTCCATGGCGTGCAGTGACTCTCTGAGCAGGGAAGTAGAGGCGGATAAGACGCTGTTTCGACTGCTGCACAGTGGAATTCAGGCCCTGCACATCCTGGGGTCGGTGATGTCGGAGCACAACCTGGAAAGCACGACTTGTGGACTGGTGGTAGAGGTCAAATACGATGCGCAGTTCAGGGCGGTGGGAGGGGGGATCAGGGCGCGGCTGCTGGACTCTTCACTTCCCAGGCCTAGGAATGGCCGCACTTACCAGATTCTGCACTCACTGCTGTGTGCGAATAAGCAGATTTTGCAAGGTTTGGGCTTGCACTCCTCGGTGCCGTTTCGCATATTCCAGGGCTGCTCGCAGTCCAAACTCAAGGTGTTAGACTCGGAATCCTGGCTGCGATTTGTGGACTGTTTGGGCCAACTGAGTCTCAGCAAGAGCGAAAACCAGGGCTTCTTCGACCTATTAGCCTGCGTTATTCACCTTTTCGATATCCCCTTCGTGGGGAGCAACTTCATCCCTCGAGGCAGTTCTGCCCCCAGCACGCACTGGATCCCCCGAAACCGCTCAATCATACAGAAAGTCTGCAGACTGCTGGGCTGCACAGAAGAGGGGTTCATGGACGTATTTTCAGGGAGCGGGTCGAAGGCTGAGGCGGAGAGTAGACTGGTGGACTTGGCGAGAAGTCTGTTCGAGGTAGCCTTCACCTGGCTGCTGGGGAAGGTTAATGAGTACTTGGAAATCCACTGCCAAAGCATGGTGGAAGTCAGGATGGAGGCTGCTCTGAGTGCACTGAATGTAGAGAAGTGGCCGGAGTCCCGACTCAAACAGGAAAAGCGCTCCCTTCGCTCCACTTTCCAGCCTGTCTATTCCATCTCCCTGGTCGATTTCCCAGGCTTCGCGAGTGAAGGGAACCTCGGCACTCTTTCGAAGAACCTGGCTTTAGAGACTCTCCACCTATACTGCTCCAGCTCATATGTGACCCTGCTGTCTGCCCTTGCTAGTGAGGGAGTCCGCTTCCAGCATTTAGACGTACCCAGGTGCAAGGATATAGTGGACTTGTTCCTGGGAAAGGAAGTAGCTCTTGCAGCGAACATTGGTATAGGGAAAGGGAGTTTCGGGGGCTATTGGGAAAATTTAAAGGAACAGGTGAAAAATGAGGCTTCGAGCACTCGAGGACTGAATATCAGCGAAAACGAGGAATTCGGACTGCAATACACCTGGACAAAACTGACTTTCAGCCTCCCCTCTATCAGAGCTGAAACAGCTGAGCAATTCGGCCCTCACCTAAACGCCTTCTTTTACCGCAAATGCAACAGCTCCCTGCTCTTCAAGGCCTCCCAGTCACAGTACAGAGACACGGCCACGGCCAGGGCCGCCTCCGCGGCCTGCTGCTTTGGTGAGCGCCTTTCCAATGCTTTATCCTACCTAATGAAGCCGCTTTTATCAATAAACCCGAGTGTTATTTACTGTCTCCATTCCACCAAAAATGAGGAAGGTGACCCGGATTTCCCATTACATGCGACAGTTTCTCTATTCAGGAACTCCCTGCTGAGGCCGCAAATTGTGTGGAAATGGTTCGGACTGTCAATTTGGCGCACGAAAGCCAGCCTTTTGGACCTATTTGAGAAGGTAGTGGAGCGCAGCGATGCCGGGCTCGAGCTAGTCCTCAGGGAAATCCTAAAAGAAGGGAAATTCGCAGTAACCAGCAAAATGGTGCTTTTAACCCCTCGACTGGATGCTTTGCTTTGGAACGTTATTGATATATGGGGCAAAGGGACTCGCGATTCTGCAGGCCTGCGGAAGGCAATAAGCACTGTAGATCGCAAAAACATAGAGTGGAAATCGCCCTCGAATGACCTATTTGCCTTCGAAGCTCCAGGCCTAGCGGACTTCTCAGGCTCCTTAAATGAATATATGAAGGCGGAAGTTACATACGAAGTTGAGGGGTTTGAGACTTTCAGTGCCAATTTGGCGGAGGACTCAGTGGCCTTATTGAAGGAATTACCCAGAAATAAGCACTTTGAACGGCCTCCGAAGAAGCCTTCGATTAAGACCTTACAGTCACAAATCAACACAGTTTTGCTGCATTCGAGGAAGGACTTCGCCATAATATCGAAGTCGTTACGGACCCCGGAAGTCATCGATTACAGCGACTTGCTCCCTTCAATTGTGCGAATTCAGGCTCATATTCGAGGCTTTTTGGCCCGAAAGTTCACTTCAGTCCTGATGAATTTCACTCGCAAAGCGCGGATAATCCAGGCCAATTGGAGAGGATTCAGAACTCGGAAACACTTCAAATCCTTGCTAATCTGCCACCGATCTGCGGTGCGCATCCAGCGGCAGTACCGCCGGCACTACGGTAAGCGCATGCGGGCTGCTATTCTGATACAACGCTGGTACCAAAGGATATTGAACCAGCGCTATGAGGCTATTAAAAGGCCCAAAATTCGTCCGAGGACTACCTGGACTGGGAAGACTTCCATCCCCCCTGCTAGAGAGCAATATGGGAAATCACTGAAAACCGGAATTCGGTCCGCTCAAAAAACTCTGCAGAAACCAGTGGAGCAGAAGGACGAATACACTTTCCAGCCTGCCATTTCCAAGGCCTCTCAAAGACTCGCTCAGAGTCACCATTCCAGACTCGGGGAAATGCCCTTCCATGAGAGATTCCGAGTCATGGAGACGGAGAGACAGAGGAAAATCCAGGCAATGGCGCAGGTGCGGCTAGAGCAGGAAAGCAGGGACTTCACAGGAACTCCGCAGGTCAACAGGAGCAGGTCTCCTAGCTCGACTCAGGGCTTTTATGAGCGGCAGATGGAGAAGTTGGTCCGACTGAAGAGATGGAAAGATGCGGAGTTGATCAAAAAAGACGTCCAGCGGGCGGAAGAACTGACCTTTGTACCGAAGATTCAGTCCTCGGACCGGCCTCGCGGGATCGAGCGAACGATCCAGTCCTTGTATGTAAGGAACAAGCAGACGTGGGATAAGCTGAGGCAGAAGGGACTGAAGTCCAAGCGCGAGGAAAGCAAGAGACAGGAAATGGCGCAACTGCGGCCCAAGGTGGACCTGTCCCCTGTCTCGCAGCGACTGATGCGCAGTCGCAAGGAGCGGGAATCTGAGTCAGACCGCACCCTGGAAAGCCTGGTTTCCCGCACTCTGCCCTACTGGCCCTCCCAGTCTCCCAACAGCGCCATATTGTAGCTCTCTAGATCAGTCCCTATCAGGCCTTATAATGTCCTTTACCTTCAGTGCAGACACACCTGAGTTCGCCTTGCTGCGGCGGCCCGCGAAGGAAAGCAGGCAGAAGTACAAGACAGAGCTGTGCCGCAACTGGCAGACTGGCTACTGTGAGTTCGGACCGCGCTGTTCCTTTGCGCATGGCGCCAGTGAGCTGCGACCGAAGACTGAGGGGCCTACGGCTTGCAGGCAATTTGCGGAGTATGGGTACTGTCTGGCGGGAACGAGGTGTCAGTTTACGCATGAGGTAGGGCCGAGTCGACTGTAGATTAATAGATAACGAGGGAAGTGCTTATTTGGAAGGGGTCCAGTGACTAGTATTCGTGCTTTCTCGATACTTCCTGCAGGCGCTTACTCGACTATATTGTCCCAATTACTGAGGGTAGCTTATATAAGCTAAGTCTGATTTAGGAGTTTTATAGTCATACGCTAGTACTGAGAGCTTTTATCAGACATCATCTTGCTAAAACGGGGAAAACGAAGTATGCGGAGGTGATTAATAATCTGGCTTAAAAGCTGAGTGCTGTATATTGCCTAGGCTGTACGTATCAAAGGTCAATATGGCAAATCCCCTACAGTCCAATGGCTAGCCAAGGGACATGCTCCTTGTCTTGATAATGGATAAGGTGCTGAAGCAAGTAGAAGACGTCCATTCCCCAAGGTAACAATCTCCCCATTTGCATGAATGACCCTCTATTCACAAATATTCCCTCTATTTATCAAACACTTTCACTGGAAATTCCTATCACAAATACCGACTTTCACTTGTGCTATTATTTTTTGCAGATAAATTTGTTGTGTCTGTTGATTTAAAGAGTACTGCAACATGCCTATTGAAGTTG